>Ga0224534_1000444_pt1 | contig 26447 bp, 25 predicted proteins | sample 714E12024metaG_FD_172012 | JGI IMG/M metagenome (GOLD analysis project Ga0224534, IMG submission 172012) | Peat soil microbial communities from Stordalen Mire, Sweden - 717 E1 20-24 | ecosystem: Environmental > Terrestrial > Soil > Wetlands > Peat | place: Sweden: Norrbotten County, Stordalen... | reverse complement strand
GTTGACCGAAAACGTCGCGACGTAGCCGCTGTTGATGCTCAATTCAATTGAAGCGGACAAACGCCGCTTGGTTGAAAACAGTTTCTTGTCACTCTCTAAGGAAACTCCGTTCAAATCCCATGTGAAAAAGATGTCTCTGGCTGATATTCCGAGATTCGGGCGATTCCAATTGTTGCGTCCAATATGGACAACGAGGTTTGCATCCTGTGATTTTATTGAGCCATCCCCGAAGACTCTGTCGCTCACACCACTGAGAAGCTTAAAACCAAATCGAAAATATGGAGATTCAGTTTCAATTTTGCACCTCACAACTTCCAGTCGCTCGCCTCCAAGATTGAGCTCCTTGGAATCTGCCCACTGGGGCCTTTCCTTATTTGTGGCCAAAACAAGCGCTGTCGGATTTTCTTGTGCTAAAGGCGCGGATGAATTTTGTGAGGGAAGCCCAGTAAATTTCCCGGGCGGACTTAGAACACGAAGAAGGTCGTCTGGTGTCTCACAACCGACCTCATCAACTAAGACGGCGAATGTTGACTCTGTGAATTGATTGCTCTGCCTCGCGGTAGAAAATGTTCTTCGACTGATCCTCGTAAATGTGTAAATGTCGAAAACGTCGCCTGGCTGGTGATCATGTTCCCATTTCTTTTTGCAGAACGCACGAAGCCTGAGCCACCAACCAGGTGGAACATGAATTGGCGGCCGCTGCTTTTTACGTTTTGGCTTCTTCACAATCGGAACAAATTGGTTGCGCATACTTGTCCAAGACTTGCCCAAAGCGCCCGTAGCCGCACCGCATACATGGGGCGTATCGTCACGTCACCTGAAAGCGCGTGTGCGCTCAGGCTGGGCAGAACGCTCAGAACAGAAAGAAAATAACATGAATGCAACAAAAATGCACATCAAAACCGATGCAGCGATCCCGTTGATCGCAGCTCTTCCGTTCGCACTCGCGACCAGCGGTGCGGAAACGGGCGCGTCGTTCAACTACAACCCGGCCGCACAACTCGCCGTCTTCAGAGGTGGGAGAGATTTCTCCACATGTCGGGAGGACGAGAGCGTCGGCATCTTCAATTCCAGGTCGGACACGAAGAAAGACGACTAAACATCTGCCTTGCCGCTGCCGGGTTTCCGGCAGCGGCAGGCAACTTTAACCAACCAAATTTATGATTTTGATCATCACAAGCAAACGAGATGGACACGTCGAAGCGGTGTCGCAACATCTCGACGCCGCCAACATCAAATGGATCAGGCTCAATACCGAAGACCTAGCAACCAACGCGGACATCACGATCACACCCACAACCGGCTTTGGCGTCATCCATGTCCGGGATAGCGGCAAGACAATTGACCTCCAAAAAGTCCGTTGCGTCTGGTTCAGGAAACCCGACCCGGTAAATCTCTCGCACCTCACGTTGGACGAAGGCTCCCATGATTACGTCGAGGCGGAGTTCAATGAAATCCTTCATGGTGTGTATGCCATGCTACGCGATCTCCGCTGGATCAATGACCCGTTTCAGACACGGCTCGCTCATCGCAAGCTGCTTCAGCTTCAAGTCGCCAACCGGCTCGGCTTCAAAACGCCTCGAACTCTTGTGACGAATGACGCCGAAACTGCGCTCCGCTTTGCCGATGAAATCGGCGGCGATTTGGCGATAAAAAGCTTGGGCGCGCTCAATGTGACACAGGAGGTTAGCGGGCAAACGAGACAATTTGGGATTTTCACCCGGCGAATTTCCCGCGCCGAGTTAGAGGAATTCCGCGACAAGGTTCGCCATTTGCCGGTGCTGTTCCAGCAGTTCATAGAAAAGCGTTACGAACTGCGAATCACCTGCGTTGGGAAACGGGTCTTTGCCTGCCGAATCGAGCCACGCCCCGGCGAAATTACAGATGAAGATTGCAGGTTCAATATCCAAAAGCTTAACCATGTTGCTTGTGAATGTCCTGAACTTCACGAAAAGCTGCACAGCTACATGGAAGCTTTTAGATTAAACTTCGGTTGCTTTGATATTGCGATTACGAAGACGGGTGAGGCCGTCTTTTTCGAGTGCAATCCAAACGGCCAGTGGCTTTGGGTTGAAAATCTGACTGGCCTGCCGATTGGCAAAGCCATCGCGGAAGAACTCATGTCGGCTTCGTCAAAACAGCATTTGAACAAAGCTGACTTGATGGAATTGAGCGCTGTTTTGAGCAACGAGGATTTCCGGCGTTTCTCTCGGAATTTCACAGTCGCGAAGGAGGGTGGGAGGTTATATCGCAGCGACTAGCTGCGTAAAAATTGAATTTCTTTGCGTGTCGCGTAATGTTTTTTGTCCGTGACCGGCTGCCGTGGTTCTGGTTTTTCTTCACCGTCTCGGTGTTGCTGCTGTCGGCGATGGACCGCTACCACATCGTCTCACAATTCAAACAACGCGAGCGCGTCGTCATCATTGACCCCGCCGGCACCTACTATTTGAGTCCGTTGCTCCAGTTTTCGGAGGCCAGGGAGTTGCACATCCAACAGGCCGAACTCGCAACGATGGCGTTCCTCGAACGCAATCCCAAGGACTTCGACAATTCTGATTTGCTCAAATTGTTGTTCCTCAAACCCGCGTTGGCAAAGGCGCAGGATGAGCGCGTCAAAGAGATGGCCGAATTTCGCGCCAAGCAGTTGCACCAGAAAGCCGAGATTGGCCAGATAGACATTCTGGCCACTCGCGACAACGAGGTGCTCGCCGCCGTCACCGGCCAGATCATCCGCAGCGGCATCTTTCAAGACAAGGCGTTCACCGAGGCGTTTCCGTTCACGCTCCGGCTGGTTGTCTCATCCGCAAACGCCGGCATGTTTGTTGCAAGCATAATTGCGCGTTCGCCTGAAAACAAAAAGCCGGAACTTTTCAGTCCCAGCCTTCGCGGAAAGAATTTTATTTTAAGCAATTGCAGCGGCTTTTTTCACGGCTGTAAGAAAATCCAGATACCCGATCAACCGCCCCTTCATTTCCCGGCGGGGCACGATGGCGTCAATCAGCCCGTGGTTGAGCAGAAATTCGGCGGTTTGGAAACCCGGCGGCAGTTCGGCCTGCGTGGTGTCCTTGATGACGCGCGGGCCGGCGAAACCAATCATCGCGCCCGGCTCGGCCAGAATCAGATCGCCCAGCGTCGCGTAGCTGGCCATGACGCCCGCCGTGGTCGGATGCGTGAGCACGCTGATGAAGGGCAGCCGGCGTTGCGCGTGGTAGGCGAGCGCGGCGGAGGTCTTGGCCATTTGCATGAGGCTGAACATGCCTTCATACATCCGCGCGCCGCCGCTGGTGGAGATGATGACGACGGGCAGTTCCTTTTCCGTCGCGCGCTCGATGAGGCGCGTCAATTTTTCGCCAACGACCGAACCCATCGAGCCGCCGAGAAAGCTGAAGTCCATCACGCCAAGCGCGACGCGGTGCGGCCCGATTTTGCCGGGGCCGGTGACCACCGCGTCCTTGAGCGTGGTGTTTTTTTGATACTCTTCCAGCTTCGATTTGTAGGTGGACGCGCCCTTGAAACGCAACATGTCCACGCTGGTCATGCCGGCGTCCATCTCCTCAAATGTGCAGGTCTCGACGAGGGAATGGATGCGTTCGCGCGAGCCGATGGGGAAATGATGACCGCACTTGGGGCAGACCTTCAGGTTTTCATCCAACTCCTTGTCGAAAATCATCGCCTCACAAGTCGGGCATTTGGTCCAAAGCCCCTCCGGGATGTCGCGTTTTTTGGATTTGCCGGCGCCCACCTTGGGCTTTTTGTTGAAAGTCGTCTGCGCGGTGTCAACGGACGGCGGCGTCAACGCCGGCTCGACCGTTCCAACACCCAGCGATTTCTTCGTGAACGAAGTCGTATCCATTAGCTTCCAATAGTATAAAATTCAAAGCCCGCGTGCAACTGTCCAGACACAAACATCACCGGCGCCGGCGGATTTCAGAACCTTTGCGCACGCGCTGGTGGTCGCGCCCGTCGTGAATACGTCGTCCACGAGAACGATTCGTTCGCCGTCCAGGCTGGCGCCGTCATTCGCGACAAACGCGCCGCGCATATTCTTCGCGCGTTGCTCGCGCGTGAGCAGGGTCTGGGTCGCCGTGGGGATGACGCGACGGAGGATTTTTTTGTTCAGCGGAATCCTTGTGGCCGCGCTCAAATGATTCGCCAGCCGTTCGGCCTGGTTGAATTCGCGTTCGCGGTGTTTCAATGAATGCAGCGGAACGGGCATGATGAAATCCCAGTGCTGTTCTCGCAGGATGGACTTCGCCTCGCGGATGAGCAGGTCAGCAAGAAACGGCTCGAACCAAAGTGCGCGCTGGTATTTGTAACGGTGGATTGCCTCCCGCACGATGCCGCGCGCGACCACCGCCGAACGCGCCGAGCTGAAATGCAGTTCCATCTCGCGGCAGTTCGCGCATTCAAATGGCGCGGTCAGGTCGCCGGGGTAGGGCAGGCCGCAGCGTTCGCAAAACGGCGGGCGGATGAAGCGCACCTGTGTCCAGCAACGCCGGCAGACGAAGCCCTCGCGCGCCGTCGCGTGCTGTTCGCCGCAAAGCTGGCAGGTTTCGGGATAAAGAAATCCGAGACTGATGTTGAGCCAGTTTTGAATTGGCGCGGCGAGCGAAGTCATTTGGGAATCGTGTAGTGCGGACGCCGCTGATCCAGCGGCAGGAATTTGAAAACGGCCAGCGTGACGGCAAGGACGAAAAAGGCGAGCCAGCCGTCGGTCATTTTGCCGCCGCCCCAGAACCAGGTTGCGGCATGGGGTGTTTGAACGGTGAGCTGGCCGTAAATTTTCAGGCAGAAAATCCAGCCGGCGTGCAGGCCGATGGAAAAGTAAAGATTGCCCGTGCGCTGATAGGCGAGGCCGAGCAGCACGCCGGCGAGCGTGAGGCTGAAAAAACCGGGCAGAATCGCACGGACATCCGCGAAGCCGCTCAACATGCGGGGAAGCAGAACCAGCCCGGAATCCCAGCCGATGGGGCCGGTGGATTCCGCGCTTTGGAGAAAATGCACGAGCGCGTAAATCGCGCTGCTGATGAACAGCGCGAACGGCCAGTAAAGCACGCGCCGCAAACCGCCAAAAATGCCGCCGCGAAACAGGATTTCCTCCAGCGTGCCGACCAGCGCCGCCGTCGCCGCCGCGCCCCAAATGGCCGCCACGATTTTGTGGGCGTTCATCGTTGGGGCAAAGGCGCGGTCACCGCAGCCGGCGGCGGTTCCGGCAACCACGGCCAGCGTCAGGAATCCGAGCAACAGTCCGCCGAAAAGTTTTTTTGATTGGCCGTAGGGCAAGACGAGGCCGGTTTCGCGCCAGGACGTCGCGCCAAGCGAGCGCAACATCGGCCACAGCCCGGCCAGCGCGAAAATCAGGAAGGAACGGTCCAGAAAACGGTGGAACGGCGCGTGGGCGGCTTCGGGAAACGAATGCGCAAACAACTGCGCAAGCCGGTAAAACCACGGCGCGAGCAGAGCGCCGCCGATGAAGACCACGGCGATATAAATGACCAGCGCCCGAAGAGGTCGCATGGCGTGAAAATACTTTTTCGCGCATGGCGAGCCAAGCGTTAATTGCCGGTGGGTTTACGCGCTGGAAAAGTTTTGTTCGCGGCGGCGGTTTTTTTGTGTTAAGAAATATGCAGGATGACGAATGGAACACAGGCGGCGGCGGCAGCCGGGTTGGGCGGGAAAGAATGTTTTGGGGGACGGTTTTATCTCCAGGAACTCATCAACAGCGGCGGCATGGCGGACATCTGGCTCGTCAACGACGAGCGCCGCAAACCCTTCGCGCTCCGCAAACTCAAGCCCGAACTGCGGTTCAACCTCCGCTCGCGGCGGCGCTTCGTGCGCGGGTGCCAGGTGCTGTCCCAGCTCAACGAAAGCGATTTCATCGTCGGCTACGTCGAACACGGCAAGCTGGACGGCACCCTGTATCTGCTCATGGATTACATCGAGGCGTCCAATTTGAAGCTGCTGCTCGCGCGGCAGGACCCGGTGTTGAGGGAAAACGCGGCGCAAATTCTCATAGACATGGCCGTTGGCCTGAACCACATCCACGAGAGCGGGTTCATGCACCTGGATTTCAAGCCGGAAAACATCCTCGTCACCGGCAACGCCAGCGTGCGGCTGATTGATTTTGACCTCGCGCAGCCGATTCTCGAAAAGCCGAAAAAAATGTCTGAAAATCCCGGCACCCCCGGCTATATGTCGCCGGAACAATTGCAGGGAAAACCCATAAATGCGCGCGTGGATATTTTTGCCTATGGCGTTGCCGCTTACGAACTGTTGACCAACCACAAACCGTTCCCCGGTGAAACCGCCGCGGAAATCCTCGGCGCCCAGCTTGAACCGGCCGGCCCCATCCCGCCGCGCGAACATAACGCGGACATCCCCGTTGCGCTCGAAAAAATCATCCTCAAATGCCTCGCGCGCGATCCTGACCGGCGCCATCCCTTCGTGAGCGTCCTCGTGCATGAACTCCAAAGCGTGCTCTACGTTTGAGCGCGCGGAAATTTTCTTTACTTGTCTTGAGGCTGGATTATCCTGTCCGTTCAATTTTTGAAAAACGGAATCATTTTGTATGGCAAAACTGACAGTTCGGGATTTGGATGTCCGCGGCAAACGCGTCTTCTTGCGCGTGGATTACAACGTGCCGCTGGAGGAAAAAGATGGGCAAATGGTCATCACCGACGCCACGCGCATCGTGGCGACGCTCCCGACCTTGAGGCTGCTGATTGAAAAGGGCGGCAAACTGATTCTGACCGCGCACCTGGGCCGGCCCAAGGGCAAACGCGAGGCGACGATGTCGCTAAAACCGATCGCGATCCGGTTGTTTGAATTGCTCGGCAAACCGGTGACGTTCGTGGACGATTGCATCGGCGAGAAGGTTGAGAAGGCCGTGGCCGCGATGAAAGACGGAGACGTAGTTCTGCTGGAAAACGTCCGTTATTACAAGGAAGAGGAGAAGAATGACCCGGCGTTCGCCGAAAAGCTGGCGAAAGTTGCCGACGTTTATGTGAATGATGCGTTCGGCGCGGCGCATCGCGCCCATGCTTCAACCGAAGGCGTGGCGCGCATCGTTGCCAAACGCGGCGGTAAATGCGCGGCGGGCCTGCTCATGGAGCTTGAGTTAAAATTTCTCGGTGACGAGTTGGAAAAGCCAGCGCGTCCGTTCGTTGTGATTCTCGGCGGCGCGAAAGTTTCGGACAAGATCAAGGTCATTGACCGGCTGCTCGAAAAGGCGGACACGATTCTCATCGGCGGCGCGATGGCTTACACCTTCCGGCTGGCACAGGGTTACAAGACCGGCAAATCGCTGGTGGAACCCGACGCTACAGGCACGGCAAATTCCGCGCTGGCCAAGGCCAAGGCGAAGAATGTGAAATTTCTGCTGCCAGTGGACGACGTCGTTGCCGTGCCGTTCAAGACCGACAAGCTCGACAAAAAAGGCAAGCCGGTCATCGAATGGCAGAATCCGCGCACGAATTCCGACATGAACTGCCCGGATGACGCCGCCGGACTCGACATCGGCCCGGCAACGGTCAAGGCGTATTCCGCCGAGGTTGCCACGGCGAAGACGATATTGTGGAACGGCCCGATGGGTTTGTTTGAGAACAAGCAATTTGCCGCCGGCACCAACGCCGTTGCGCAAGCCGTGGCCGACGCAACGCAAAAGAGCGGCGCCAAGAGCATCATCGGTGGCGGCGACAGCGTGAAGGCGCTCAACAAGGCGAAACTCGGCGACAAGGTGACGTTCATGAGCACCGGCGGCGGCGCGAGCCTGGAATTTCTGGAAGGGGCGGTGCTGCCCGGCGTGGCGGCGCTGTCGGACAAATGATTTTAACGCAAAGACGCAAAGAGGCAAAGTCGCGAGATGAACGAGAACGAAATCAGCAAGGTCATTGTTGACTGTGCGATTGAAGTTCACCGGGAATTGGGCGGGCCAGGCCTGATTGAGTCGGTGTATGAAGAAGCGATGGTGGAAGAACTGTTACGGCGCGGGATGAAAGTTGAGCGTCAATTGCAAGTGCCGATTGACTACAAAGGCAAACGGCTTGGTTCCCCGCTTCGACTGGATTTGAAAGTGAATGGCTTGGTGTTGATTGACAACAAAGCAGTCACGGAATGGAATCCAATTTTTGAAGCGCAGATGCTGACCTATTTGCGTTTGACGAAATTGAAATTGGGACTGGTCATAAACTTTGGCGAACAATACGTGAAAAATGGAATTCGGCGCGTGGTCAATGGTCTCTAAAGCTTTGCGGCTTTGAACCTTTGTGCCTTTGCATTAAAATTTTTGAATTATGAACAAAGAACGAAAATTAATCATTGCGGGCAACTGGAAAATGAACAAGACGGTTGCCGAGGCGTTGGCGCTGGTCAACAATCTTAAACTGGAAATCGTGAACGTGAAGGAGGTGGATGTGGTCGTGTGTCCGCCGTTCACCGCGCTGGAATCGGTTTCCAAGGCCATCCTGGAAACGAAAAACATCCGGCTCGGCGCGCAGAACATGAGCGAAAACAATTTCGGCGCGTTCACCGGCGAGATCTGCGCCGGGATGCTCAAGGAATTTTCCGTGCGCTACGTCATTCTCGGCCATTCCGAGCGGCGGCAATACCAAAAGGAAACCGACAAGCTCATTTCCAAAAAGGCGGCGGCGGTCCATGGCGCGTCGCTCAAACCAATTGTCTGCATCGGCGAAACACTCGCGGAACGCGAAGGCGGCCACATGGAAAAGGTTCTGGAAACGCAGGCGCGCGGCAGCCTCGCCGGGCTGACCAAGGAACAGATGGTTGAGACCATCGTCGCCTACGAGCCGGTCTGGGCGATTGGCACGGGCAAGACCGCGACGACGCAACAGGCGCAGGAGACGCATGCGTTCATCCGCGGCGTTCTGGCCAAAATGTTCGACGCGGCCACGGCCAGAAAAGTGCGCATCCAATATGGCGGCAGCGTGAAGCCGTCAAACGCGCACGAGCTGATGAGCCAGCCGGACGTGGACGGCGCGCTGGTTGGCGGCGCGGCGCTGGAGGCGCGGAGTTTTGCTGACATCATCAAGAATTCAATCTAACATTCTGCCATGACTTTTATCGCTGGAATTTTAACGGTGTTGCTGTTCGTCAACTGCCTGTTGTTGATTCTTTTGGTGCTGGTTCAACTGCCCAAAAAAGACGCGGGCGCGGGCATTGCCTTCGGCGGCGGGGCGGCGGACGCGCTCTTCGGCGCGGGTTCGGGCAACATGCTGACGAAAATCACCAAATGGGCGACGGGCATTTTTTTCGGAATGTGCTTGGTTCTGGGCATGCTCCAATTGGGCGCCAATCACAACAACACGCCGGCGTTTGAACAGGCGGTGCAACAAAGACAATCGCAGATGCCAGTCGGCGTGCCGCCCGGCACACCCCCGCCGGTCGCAACACCGACAGGAACCAATTCATCTTCTTCGCCCGCAATCCCGGCCGACAGCGTGCCTGCAACGCCGCCGCCGAAATAAGCCGATATTTTGAAACGCGCCCTGGTCAGATGGCGGGATGGCGGTGCGTTGCGGATGATGACGGTTTGTTTTCTGGTCGCCAGCTTCTGTCTGCTGACGACCGGCTGCATCCGCCGCGAACCGCCCGCCGACATCACCATCATCAACAACGCCGAACCGGAATCGCTTGACCCGGCCATCATCAGCGGCATACCGGAATTCCGCATTGTCATCGGTTTGTTTGAAGGATTGACGCGGCTTGATCCAAAAACCGCGCGGCCGATTCCCGGTCTGGCCCAAAGCTGGGACATTTCGCCGGACGGCTGCATCTACACTTTTCATTTGCGCACCAATCTGCTCTGGTCCACCGGTGAGCCAATCACGGCGGACGACGTGGTTTATTCCTGGCTGCGCGCGGCGGATCCGGCAACGGCATCCGATTACGCCGAGGAGTTTTTTTATTTGAAAAACGGCGAGGCTTTTGTCACCGGCAAGATCAACGACCCGGCGCTCGTGGGCGTTCACGCGACGGACAAACACACCGTGCGCGTGGAATTGAATCATCCGACGGCCTTTTTTTTCGATTTATGCGCGTTGCCCGTGATGAGCGTTGTGCCGCGTCAGACCATCGGGAAATACGGCGACCGCTGGCTGATGGCCAAACCTTTGCCAACGAGCGGACCGTTTGAACTTGCCTATTGGCGGCCCAATGACAAGGTTCGTCTCAAAAAAAATCCGCTTTACTGGGACGCGGCGAACACACGGTCGCAGATCATTGACATTCTGCCGCTCGGTTCGCCGGACACGGCGCTCAATCTTTACGAGCGCGGCCAGGCGGACCTTGTGCTCGACCGCACCCTGGTGCCCGGCGAATTGCTGGACGTGCTGCTCAAACGCCCGGATTTTCATTCGTTCGATTATCTCGCCACCTATTTCATCCGCTTCAACGTGACGAAAAAGCCGTTTGACGACCCGCGCGTTCGCCGGGCGCTCGCGCTGGCGATTGACAAGGAACGCATCGTCAACAAAATCACGCGGGCCGGCGAAAAACCGGCGGCGACACTGGTTCCGCCCTGGACCGCGAATTACACCTCGCCGCCGGGACTTGGTTACGACCCCGCGCTCGCCCGGAAACTGCTGGCCGAGGCCGGGTATCCGGACGGCAAAGGTTTTCCGAGGTTTGAATACATGTTCAACGCGGCGGCCGGCGGGGGTGATAAAGTTCACGAAGACATCGCCATCGAGTTGCAGCAAATGTGGCGCGACAATTTGGGCATCCAGATGGATTTGCGGCAGGTCGAATGGAAGGTCCTCTTGAGTTCGTATTCGCATCTCGACTATGAAGTCGCGCGCTCCAGTTGGGTTGGCGATTACAACGACGCGAACACGTTTCTCGACTGTTTCATCAGCAACAACGGCAACAACCGGACCGGCTGGAAAAACGCGCAATACGACGCGCTCATCAACGAAGCCAACGGGCAAACCGACATGAAGAAACGGGAAAAACTTTTTCAGCAGGCGGAAACCCTCCTCGTGCGCGATGAAATGCCCATCATCCCGATTTTCTTCTACGTTGGCCTGAATTATTTTGACACGAACAAAATCCAGGGCTTCTACCAGAACATCCTGGACGACCATCCGTTGCAGACCCTTCACAAGGTGGGGCAGGGGACGGAACGCGGCGCGCTGCAAAGGTGAAATTAAACCGCCGGAGCGATTTCTCACCCCGGCGGTTGATTGTGGAAACAGAAAACAATTTTACTTGCCAGCCGCCGCCGCCTTTTTGCGGCTCAATCCGCTGGCGGCGGCTCACGGCCAGCGCAGGAGGTAGAAGCGCTGCGGATCGGCGGGGGCATTGGTGTCGGTGAATTGATACTGGCCGGGGCTGGATTCCATGACCTGGCCGAGCGGCGGCCAGTTGCTCAAGGACAGGGTCATATTGGTCGAGCACAGCACGGTGTAGGAGGTATTGGTTGAGCCGGTGAATTGGAACTGGAATTGGTTCGAGCCATTGAAGCTCCAGTTGGCGATGGTCGGCGGCAAAGGCGCCGCCGATTGGGTGATGGGAATGGTCTGGCCGAGGAGGGTGATGTTGGCCGTGCGGGGGGCGGTGGTAGTATTGGCGGTGAAGCTGAAGCTTACCACGCCATTCGTCACGCCGCTGATGATCAGCCAAGATTGGTCGCTGCCGGGCGCGAATGGCCCGGACAGATTTTGCGTAAACGGCAGCACAACGGGCAGGGAGTCGCTGCCGGCGGCGGAGCCTTCGGTAAAGGCTGTCGGGTTCACAAACGCCCGCGGCAGTTCCTTGATGGCATTGTAGATGTAATCGGCGATATAGACATTGCCCGTCCCATCCACCGCCACACCGGCGCATGCTTGTCCATCAGCGAGATCCGTCATGGCTTGGGTGACCGGGTTCCACTTCTTGACCGCCCAGTTCACATTATCGGCGATATAGACATTGCCCGTCCCATCCACCGCCACACCCTTAGGATAGGCTAATCCCGAGGACGAATCGGCCAGGATGGTCACGTTGCTGCTCGCCACGTTCCACTTCTTGACCGCGGAGTTCCAGGTATCGGCGATATATACATTGCCCGCCGCATCCACCGCCACGCCATAGGGATGATTCAACCCCAAGGAGACCAGCGTGCTCACGCTGTTGCTGGCCGCGTTCCACTTCTTGACCGCCGAGTTGTAGGTATCGGCGATATAGACATTGCCCGCCCCATCCACCGCTACGCCAAAGGGGTAATTCAATCCCGAGGAGACCAGCGTGGTCACGCTGTTGTTGGCCACGTTCCATTCCTTGATCGTGTTGTTGCCGTAATCGGCGATATAGACGTTGCCCGCCCCATCCACCGCCACGCCAGTGGGCTCGTTCAATGAATTGGCCAGCGTGGTCAGCGAGGCGGCCACATAGGCCGCCCCGGCCTGGGTGATGGTCAGGGTCTGGCCGGCAATCGTCAGGGTGCCGGTGCGCGTGTCGCCAGGGTTGGCGTCAAAAGTGAAAAGCACATTGGCGCTGCCCGTGCCGCTGGGCGTGGTGACATGGAGCCAGGAAGCATTGGCTGTGGCCGACCAGTGGGCATTGGCTGGACACACAGAAAGCATTATGGAGTTGGTGCCCGTGGCCGGGCCTGCCACTTCCGCCGCAAAGGCTGTCGGGTTCGCAAAAGTCCGCGGCAGTTCCTCGATCGCGTTGTTGATGGTATCGGCGACATAGACATCGCCCGCCCCATCCACCGCCACGCCCTCGGGATAAGACAATCCCGAGGAGACCAACGTGCTCACGGTGCCGCTGGCCGCGTTCCATACCTCGAAGGCATTGTTGTAGGTATCGGCGATATAGACATTGCCCGCCCCATCCACCGCCACGCCAAAGGGGTAATTCAATCCCGAGGAGACCAGCGTGGTCAGATTGCTGTTGGCCACGTTCCACTTCTTGACCGCCAAGTTGTAGGTGTCGGCGATATAGACATTGCCCGCCGCATCCACCGCCACGCCACCGGGCCCGAGCAATCCCGAGGACGAATCGGCCAGGGTGGTCACGTTGCTGCTCGCCACGTTCCACTTCTTGACCGCCGAGTTGTAGGTATCGGCGATATAGACATTGCCCGCCGCATCCACCGCCACGCCATGGGGCTCATACAATCCAGAGGAGACCAGCGTGGTTAGATTGCTGTTGGCCACGTTCCACTTCTTGACCGTGGAGTTGCCCATATCGGCGATATAGACATCGCCCGCCGCATCCACCGCCACGCCAACGGGCTCGAACAATCCCGAGGACGAATCGGCCAGCGTGGTCACGCTATTGCCGGCCACGTTCCACTTCTTGATCGCGCTGTTGGCGGTATCGGCGATATAGACATTGCCCGCGCCATCCACCGCCACGCCAAACGGCTCGTTCAATCCCGAGGCGACGAGCGTGGCCAACGAGGTGGCCAACGCAAAGCCGGCCCCGGCCTGGGTGATGGCCAGGGTCTGGCCGGCAATCGTCAGTGTGCCAGTCCGCGTGGCCCCGGTATTGGCGTCAAAGGTGAAAAGCACATTGGCGCTGCCGACGCCGCTGGCGGTGGTGACATGCAACCAGGAATCATTGGCCGTGGCCGTCCATGTTCCTCCCGCCTGACTGACCCCCAGCACGACGCTGTCACTGCCCGCGACCGGGCCTTCGGTGAGATTCGTGGTCCCCAGCACAAAGACCGGTGGGACAATCCAAACCGGGCCGTTGATGAGCGTCCCCACCACCGGGGCCGGCCCGATGGAGGTGCAAGTGGTGCCGGTGCCTTCCTTGAATTGCCAGTTCGCGACCAGATTGGCTTCCGAGCCGGTCAGTTGGTTGGTCAGGCTGGCGGAGATTTCGGCGGCGCTCAAGACCCTGTTCCAGACGCGCACGTCACCAATGCTCCCCGGCCAGTATCCGGCATAGTCTCCGGCATAGTCGTCAAACTGCCGCCCGAAGCGCAGGCCGGTGGGGGGGACGGGATTGGCGATGGCCCAGCCCCGGGCCAGCCAGTTCGTGCCATCCAGATAGAAAATCGTGTTGGCGCTGGATTTGACCACGGCGAAGTGATGCCAGCCGCCCACGGGGAAAGCCACTCCTGTTGCCGCCCAAGTATCTCCCAGCTGGATGTTGTTAGCGGTGTCCGTGCCGATGTAGAGCGCGTTGCCGTTGCCGCCTTGCGAGAGGATCTCCTTGTAGGTGGAAGGCGCGGTGGGACAGGCCGCCCAGAATTCCACCGTGAAATCGCCGCTGCTGGGGATCACCCCGGTCGAAGTTTCCACGTAGGCGGACGTGCCGTTGAAGGAGAGTCCATAAGCCGGCGCGGCCCCGGCGGGTGTGGTGAGCGTGAACAAAGCGGCAAGGGCCGCGCCGGTGAGTTTGAAGTGGAAGTTTCTCATGTTGTTAAGGCATTTGTTTTCAGATTCGTTGACGTTTTTAACTGACAATTCCCATTTGGTTTCTTGCCAACGCTGGTCGTGGGCCTGTTTCGTGATTTTCTTTCTTCCCCACAGAATTTCAAGTCTTTTAATCCACTAAATTTTTTCCTCTGCGTTTCGGCGGCTCTGCGGTTAAATAGACGCCGATGTATTTTCTGCGCCGCCTCATATTCGCCGTGCCGCTGCTGCTCGTCATCAGCGCGCTGGCGTTTGTGCTGGTGCATCTCGCGCCCGGCGGCCCGTTCGACCGCGAACGCGCGCCCGCCTCGCCGGAAATCGAGCGGAACCTGAAGGCCGCCTATCATCTGGACGAGCCGCTTTGGAAACAATACCTCCGCTACTTCGGCCTGGTCTGGCAAAAGGACGCCGACGGTCACTGGCAGCACGCGCCCGCGAGCTTTGATGTTTCCTACAAATACCGCAATCAGCGCGTGAGCGACATCATCGCGCAGGCGCTGCCGGTTTCAATGACGTTGGGCGGGCTGTCTTTCTGTCTTGCGATGGCTGTCGGATTGCCGCTGGGATTTGTCACCGCGGCCCGGCGCGGGCGTTGGGAGGATTACGCCGGCAGTTTTCTGGCGGTTCTCGCCGTGTGCGTGCCGTCTTTTGTCGTCGCGCCGCTTCTGATTCTGGTTTTCGCCATCAAATGGCATCTGCTGCCGGTCGCGCTTTGGGAATCCCCGATGCACGCCATCCTGCCGGTGACGGCGCTGGGGCTGTTCTTCGCCGGCAAGGTCGCCCGGCTCATGCGCGAGGGGATGTTGAACGCCATGCAATCCGAATTTGTCACCGCCGCCCGCGCCAAGGGCATGGGCGAGAATGCGCTGCTCCTCAAACACGCCGTCCGCATGGCCGTCCTGCCGGTCGTTTCCTATTCCGGCCCGATGCTCGCCGACCTGCTCACCGGTTCGTTCGTCATTGAAAACATTTTTCAGATCCCCGGCGTCGGCGTGTTTTTCATCAACAGCTCCCTGAACGCCGATTACATGATGACGGTTGACCTGGCCTTGCTCTACGCGGTGCTGCTCATCGCGCTGAATCTAATTGTGGACTTCGCCTACACTTTGCTCGACCCGCGCGTGAAATATGAGTGAACCAAACGATTACGGTGGGGCGGGCAGTCCTCTGCCCGCCGCGGCCGCCAATGACGGCGCGCACGGAGTGACGCGCCCTACCCATATTTCGCCGGGGCAACGGGCGTGGCAGCGATTCAAAAAAAATCATCCCGCCGTCTGCGCCGCGTGGTTCCTCGGCTCTCTGCTGCTCGCCATCATCGCGTGGCCGATCATCCTGAAAATCTCCGGCGCAGCATTCGCCCAACTCCATGATCCCGACCGGCTCTCCGACGCCCAATTCGCGCCGCCAGGCGCGCAACACTGGTTCGGCACCGACCTCCACGGGCGCGACCTCTTTTCCCGTGTCTTGCTCGGCGCGCAAATTTCGTTGCTTGTCGGCGTTGTCGGCGCGGGCGTGAGCCTTGTCATCGGCGTGTTGTGGGGCGCGGTGGCCGGCTACGTCGGCGGGCGGGTGGATGCCGTTTTGATGCGCATCGTGGACGTGCTTTACTCGCTGCCGTCCATCATTTTTGTCATCGTGCTGATAACCACGCTGGGTGAAGTGCTCAAGCAATCGCATCTTGTCCAGAATTCTCCGGCGCTGGCGGGCGCGCTGCGGGTGACGCTGCTGTTCGTCGGCCTCGGCGCGGTGTCTTGGCTCACGATGGCACGGATTGTTCGCGGACAGGTTTTGTCGCTGCGGACGCGCGCTTTTGTCGAAGCCAGCCGGGCATTGGGCGGCGGGCCGGTTCGAATTCTGGCGCGGCACATCATCCCAAACATTTTCGGCATCGTCATCACCTACCTCGCATTGACGATGCCGGCCATCATCCTTTACGAATCCTTTTTGAGCTACCTCGGCCTTGGTGTGCAAGCGCCGATGGCGAGCTGGGGCACGCTCATTTCCGATGGCGTCGCGAACGTCAACCCCATCCGCATCTACTGGTGGCTGATTGCGTTTCCCGGCGGCGTGCTGGTGGCGACGCTGCTGGCGCTGAACTTTCTCGGCGACGGCCTGCGCGACGCGTGGGATGTCAAAGGCAGGAATTAACATTGCCGATTTGCTTAAAACGGCGCTTCAATTTTCGCCCCATTGATATTCGTAACCGTCCGGCGGATTATAGAAGCATGGAGAAGTTTCCTGGGTGTCGTCCCAGTAAAATTTGATATAACTGACGTGGCCATCCACGAAACTGGCCATGTTCATCGAATCATTGATCTGGTTCGGCCCCGGGTCGGTCAACGATTGCGGTTGATGCCATGAGTAGGCGAAGACGGCGGGTTGGTCCACCGCCATCAAGGTTCGGACCGTGTTTCGGAACGAACTGATTTTCAAGCCGGCAACGCCGTGATAAAACCCACCGGTCGCCGGATTTGGCACCAGGTTTAAGCGGCTGAACCAATAACTCGAGTAGTCCGCCCACGGGTCATCGTGCATGCTGGTGTGAATCAGCGGTGTCGAAAGTGTGTTGGAGTAATAAAAGGTGTCCGCCGGGCAGGCAAACAGCTTGTCCTGCGGCGAGGACGGACCGTTCAAGCCGTCATAGCCCTTGGTCAATTCCTTGAAGAAACGCCATTGGAATGACCACGGCATTCCATTGGTGATGACGATGCTGGGCAGCGTGTCATTATTGTCGCCGGCATAAAGATGAATGCCCAGACTGATTTGCCTCAAATTGTTCAGGCAGGTCGTGCGCTGCGCCCGCGCTTTTGCACTGGACAGAACCGGCAGCAACAAGGCGGCAAGAATGGCGATGATGGCGATGACCACCAGCAGTTCCAGCAACGTGAATGCGTGCCTTTGCGTGTGAATGCCGGAAGTATTCACGGTTAGAAGTTCACGCGGGAAAACATGGCATCGCAGGGGGAATCCTCCCAACCGTAAACTCGAAAGCCGATATAACCAGTGGTGAAGGTCGTGTCATGCGCCCTTAAAACATTTGCCCCGTTTAGAAAAACCTGAATCGAGGAACCTTTGGCCACGACTTTGATCTTCGCCGACTTGCCGGTAGCGGCCAATCTTGGTCCCTGATAGGTTGCGAGCGTGGTTTCGTCGTTGCCAACCCTTTTTCGGAGGCGGACGAAGCCGTTGGGTTCTCCCGGTGAGCCTACCGGCGTAAAATTAAGGATGTAGCCATTGGCGGCATCTTGCATCCGGAAGGCAAGGCTGGCTTCACGGTTGGTGGTTTTGGCGATGGCGGAGAAGGTGACATCGCCGTATTTCTCGCTTGAGGCCAGAATACTATCGCCGGTGATGGTGTGCGCCTCTATTTGGCCGTCGGCGAAAACCCATTGGCCGTTGTCGCCGCTGATGGCCGACCATTCGGATTGAATGGTTCGCATGGGCTTCCCCAAGTTGTAGATGGTGATGGTTGTGGTTCCCGCGGCCAACAATACACACGCGCCGGTCACAATTGCCGTTTTTGCTTTTGTCCAAATCATAAGCTTCAATGCGCTCGCCAGAACAATTCAATGTGGATGGACTAATCACACGACAACCGGGTAAATTTGTCCAGCGTTAATTTGTTGCTCCAGCAGACCGACAAGCAGGTGTGCGTCCAGAGCTCAGGCACGCGGAACCAGTAACATCCGCCAACCAGCGACTTCTTGAAAAACTGAAGACGCCATCCCACGTTGCCTGCAGCGAGAGGCTGTGTGGTCATGGCTGTGGTTCGGGCTGGCTGCCCTCGTCCCAATTTGTCGTGAAAGCGGTCTTGTCCGCCAACATCCATGCGCCTCCCGTTTTGACCAACGACTGAATCTGGTCGGTGCGCTGGCTGGCTGGCTGATACTGAAACTCACAGTAATACCGCAACTCTACCTTGTCATCCGCCACGACCTTTCGGGCCACAACTTGCAATCCCTTGAAGGATTCAAATTTCTTTTTGTGACCCATGAACTTGTCTTTGCCGCCATACCAACCCTCCACCTCCTTCCGCATCTGCGGGATATACGAACCAATAACGGCGTCATAATCCCCATTGGCCGTTGCCCAAAAGATGGATTCCAACGCGGCTTCCGGTGTCGTGTTGCCGGCGTCAACCAACTGCGTTGGGCCAATATACTGGCCCTTGATGCTTTCAGTGGCTGGCGTTGTTCGGGACTTGGACGTGGAACGAGAACAACCGCTGAATAACGATGCCGCCAATAGCAAAACCGATCCGATGGTGACTAATTGCGCTTTCATATAATTGCTTTGACAAAATGCTAACGACGGCTCACACGCAACGCAACCTCACCGGCCAATCTTCGCCAACTCACTTTGGGCGCTCTTCTTGAACGCCTGACCCACAAACTGGGCGAGGCGTGGACAGTTGGTGCTATCCAAAGCTTCTCCGCACTGTTGCACTGTAGTGAAACACTTCCGAGCTTGAGTCGTGTCGCCCTTGGCGACCGCATCGTCCCCGGCTTGGACTACCGCCCGCGCCAGCGCCTTCAACGAGTCAAGCTGTGACGCCACCTCGCCAGACTTCGACTGCAATTCGGCCAAGGGAAGGGCATCGAGTTGGTTTTCACTGAGGCTCAATGCTGAATCGGATGCAAATAGCGGGCGAGCACTCCAGTCTGCGGCCAGAAAACTACTGACTGCCGCTTCCTTGTCACCCCGCTGCCAAGCTGTCAATGCTGGCTGCGAAATGGGTGGTGCCGATGAAGCAGTATTTGCCTGTCCCGGTGGCGGCGCGGCGGAACTGCTTGATGACTTCTTGCCACAGCCTGCTATCAAAATGGTGGCTGCCATAACTCCGGTGATAATTGCGTTTTTCATAAAGTGTAATGCCGTCTAACGATCCAAATGGCACATCGAAAATGGAAATTTATTCAGCGTTGACGTGCGAGGCAATTTCACCACGAAACCGTAAATTCATACCAGTCCGCTCCACCGATGCCGCCATCATCAACTCTGATTGCCAGGGTTCCGCCGTTCTCATCCGTCGGTTCTTCCATGATGAAGACTGCCCCGCGACCGGTGCGCTTGGTCAATTTGATGCTTTCCGGGTTGCGCGGCTTGAACGCCGGGTGCAGCTCATATTCGGCACTCGTGTTCTTGTCCCAAACCGGATTCCATTTCTTGCCGTTGATGGACATCTTGGCGGGAAGCTGATCATACAAATGCTCAATCCATAGATTCTTTCCGGATAATTTGACGACATCAACTCCGTCAACAAATGCCTTGAAGGTCAGGGTTTTTGGTCCGGCGAGGAGGTGAACTGCCAGCAGAATGATTCCTCCCGCCAGCAAAATGCCGGCGCTGACAGCCCAAGGCCAGATTGATTTGTGGGTATTTTTATTCATGTTTGTGATGGAAGGTTGAGGGTGAACTTGAGCGGCGACCGGATTGGATTGATAGACAGGCGTACTCCAACGCCAAAAGTGGACCAGCAGCAAAATCAAAGCGCAAATGCCGATCATGGCACCCGCGACGACGCCAGCTTTGAAAAGCGACGAATGGTTCGCTACCGTGACCGAAAAATTGTCAAACCGCGCGGTCCCCGAACTCCAATGGTCACCATACGAATTTACGCTGGCGATGACATCAGCCACCTCGGCGCGACGCGGCGCATGAATGTCGCCAAGAGTCATGGTCTTGTAGCGGGTCATGGCCGAGTCCCGGCTTCTGGAGCCAATCCAAAAATTCTTCTCGCTTATAAAATTGGTGGCATGGTCGAAGAAGCGCAACTTGACCAGCATGTTGTCCCCGGCATTCACCTCATCCGGCAATTTGTAGGCGAATGAAAACGTGATCGGTCTGGCGCCGCTGGCTGCCGGTCCCAGCGGAAATATCACCGATCGCCTTTCCGCGGAATTATCCCCGTCAAGATTGGTATTTCCTAGGGTGAAATCGTAGTCGCCGCTGGCTGGATCGGTATGGTCAATGATGAAGAAGCTTCGCGCTCCTCCATTGGCGGCGACCCACCAACCGTCCGGGCCGTCTTCGGCTCCCGGATTGGCCGGACCGAGCATCATAGGCTTTTGGAAAAGAAAGCAGATGACCAACGCCGCCAGAGCCAGGCCAGCAGCCATGCCAATACTCATGGCCGCCCCGCGCCAAACGGATTTGTAGGAATTTGTGTTCATGGTTTGCGTGGGAGATTGGGATTGAGCGACAGGCACAACCGGATTGGGATCCGTTGCCACGATGGTTTCCACCATCGTCTTCACTTCGCTGACCTGTTGATAACGAAGCCCAGGTTGTTTCTCCAGCGCGCGCAGCACCACTTCATCCAGCCGCACGTCAATCAGCACTTTCGACGATGGTGGCTTGATTTTTTTGCCGGGCAATTCGCCGGTGAGCATCTGGTAAAACACCACGCCCAACGCATAAATGTCCGCACGGTTGTCCACGGTGTCGGGATGTTCCTTCTGCTCCGGCGCCATGTAGTTCGGTGTGCCCATGATTTTGCCGGACACGGTCAATTCGCTGGTAGGGCGCGTCACTCCGTGCGCGCTGTCGTCCTCCTGCGCACCAGCGGCGGGCAGAGGACTGCCCGCCCTACCATCATTACCGACAATTTTCGCCAGACCAAAATCCGCCACCTTCACGCGACCGCGGCGGTCCATCAATATATTTTCCGGCTTGATGTCGCGGTGGACGATGCCCTGGTCGTGCGCGAATTGCAGCGCATCGCAAATCTGCGGCACGATGGCCAGCGCTTCGCGTGGCGACACGCGGCTGCTGGCGAGCAACTGGCGCAGGTTCACGCCGTCCACAAACTCCATGAGAAAATAAAACTGGCCGCTCGTCTCGCCGAATTCGTAAAGCGTGACGATGTTGGGGTGGTTGAGTTGCGCCAGCGCCTGGGCTTCGCGGGTGAAACGCTCGGCAAACGCCGGTTCGTCGCCAATGCCCGGGGGCAGGATTTTCAGCGCGACAAACCGGTTGAGTTGCTTTTGACGCGCCTTGTAAACCGCGCCCATGCCGCCCCGGCCGATGAGCTCAAGGATTTCGAGCTGCGGGAAGAGTTTGGCAATCTCCTCGACCGTGGGCGGGATGAAGGCAGGTTGCGTTGCTGAACCAGTGTCCGTTTCCGCGCCAGTGGGAAAGCCCGCCTTGATGAGACACTCCGGGCAAAGGCCCATCGGCCCATCCGGGGCGAGCGGCTTCTGGCAGCTTGGACAAAGGCGATTCGTATCCATATTGGATGTTTCAACCCGTTCTTAGGAAACGCGGACGAAAGGTTACAGGTTTGCCCAATTAAAACAGAAACTTCCCGGCGGGGGAACATTGCAGAACGGCTAACGCCCGGCCAGCACGGCAAAAAGATGACGAAGTTCCTCGTCCACATCCTTTGTCGCGTCCATGGTTTCGGCGATTTCCGCCCGCAGCAATTTCCGGTAGCGCTTGCGCAGCCGATGGACGGCCACTTTCACCGCGCCCACATTCATGTCCAGCTTCACCGCCAATTCCGCATAAGGCTGTAATTCGCGATCACCGACCAGACACGAATTCAACCCGGCGAATAATTCACCTTTGCCGGCGTGTTCGTATTCAGCCCGCAGCCGCTGCAACACAGTGTCGAGCAGCGTCAACGCCCAGCGGCGTTCGTAACTTTGTTCCGGCGTGCAAGTGTCTGCCGGTTCGTGCCCGTAGCGGGTCTCGGCTGTATCCAGTTGTATTGGCACATGCGTCACGCCGCCGCCGCGTTTTTGCGCGCGCGCCTTGTCCCATTCATCCGAGAGGAACCGGCTCATGGCCGTGAGCAGGAAAGTCCGGAAACGCCCACGCTCGCGGTCCGCGTCGTCCACCCAATGGCGTTTCAACAAACGCGCAAAGAAGGCTTGCGTCAAATCCTGTGCGTCCTGCGCCGGGTGTCCGCGCCGCCGGACATAAGCGTAAAGCGGATACCAATACGTCCGGCACAATTTCTCCATCGCGGCCTGTGCCTTCGTGGTGTCGCTGCGGGTGGCGGCCAGCACGACCGACCATTGTGTCGTGACGAAAACCGGGCCGCGCGCCTCCGCGTTCGTTTCAGAAGCGGGTGCCGATGGGGCGGTTGTGCTCACGGGTCAGAATTTTATCACGTCCGGCGCTGGGAAGCGATGCGAAAGCAACAGGACGAAGTCTGGAAAGTGGCGGTTGCGCTGCCTAATGTTCCAAAGCCACGCCGACCGACAGCCAACACAGCAATGCAATAATGATAATTAAACTTCATGGCTTGGCCGAATCCGAAGAGGCAGTCGGCCTTGGCACCAGCGTGGTAAGTGTATTGAAGGAATCAAAATGTAACACGAATGCTTCCCGTGACGCATACAACACGCTGCGTCCTGGCCTTGGCTTGAGAAACCGCCGCCAGCAAAAGCGCAGCCAGGACTCCGATGATGGCGATGACCACCAGGAGTTCAATCAACGTAAACGCCGGTTGATTGTGCCGTTTCAATTTAACAAATGGCAATTCATTGTCTTGGCAAAGAATTGGCGGTGTCGCCCGCGAAAGCCTCCGTGACCGCTTCCACATGGCCGTCAGCAAAGGTCGCGTCCGCCTTGCCGCCGTGCCGATTGGTCAGCGGCGCGACTGGATACCAGCGGCCGTCGTTAATCACCTGGCCGTTGCTGCCGTCGGGACTGTCGCTCAACGACCCGACTTCCTCGACAAGCATCAGCTTGCCGACCGGATTGCGCACGGCGGATTCCTTGAAAAGATGAGGTTGTCCGTCGGGACCGTTAAAAACCGAGGACATTCCCAGATTTACATTCTGGTCGGGTTCCAAATTCGGATAGGAGCCGCAACCGTAGCCGGTGAAGCTGTAGCTGAACAAATACGGCCCGTCGTTCGGTGCCTGGATTGCCGCTTGCGCCAGCCGGTCGGCGTCGCTGGTGTCCAGCGGGCAGCGCAGCGACGGCTTCTGCGTTCCGGGAATCGCCGTGAGAATCGGGCTTTTCTCAAATTGTGGATAAAGCGCCGCATTCGTCCGCCAATAAATCCAATCCCCCGCGTTGAAACTCATGTGCTGTGAGGCGATGCCGGGGAAAGTGTCGCCGTTGTCACCCACATAAATTTTCATGCCGAGGCCGAGCTGCTTGAGATTGTTGATGCACGTCGCTTGTCCCGCCCGTTTTTTGGCGGCGGACAACACCGGCAATAGCAACGCCGCCAGAATGGCGATGATGGCGATGACCACCAGCAGTTCCATCAGTGTGAACGCACGGCTGCGATTGTGCGCACTGTAATTCATAGGGTCGTTTTAATAACGCTCCGAAGAGCGGGTTTTGTCAAGCAATCCTTGCCGCGGGCGCGGGAGGAACAGCCCCTTTACGGATTCACCACGAAACCGTAAATTCATACCAGTCCGCTCCACCGATGCCGCCATCATCAACTCTGATTGCCAGGGTTCCGCCGTTCTCATCCGTCGGCTTTTCCATGATGGAGACTGCCCCGCGTCCGGTGCGCGTGGTCAATCTGATGCTTTCCGGGTCGCGCGGCTTGAACGCCGGGTGCAGCTCATAATCGGCACTCGTGTTCTTGTCCCAAACCGGATTCCATTTCTTGCCGTTAATGGTCATCCGGCTTGGGAGTTGATCAAACAGGTGCTCAATCCAAAGGTTCTTTCCGGATAATTTGACGACATCAACTCCGTCAACAAATGCCTTGAAGGTCAAAGTCTTCGGTCCGGCAAGAAAGTGAATCGCCAGCGCCAGAATACCCACCGCGACCAAAATGCCTGCTCCGAGCAGCGTGACGGTTCGCAGCCTGGAGGTTTTAACCTGAACCGTCCGTTCGCCGGTCCCGGCAGCGGCGGGCGGCGGGACGGGCGGGACGATGATCGCCTGCTGGCACAAAGGACAATTGATTTGCGAGCCGACATAACCCGCATCGCACTGGATGCGTTGCTTGCAATGCGGACAGGGGAATTTGAATTCAGTCATAAATTATTAATTTGTCCGCGTGAACGCCGTTGGAATCCGTTGGCCGTTTTGAATCCAGTCGCCACTCATTTCCTTGCCGCCGTTGCTCAACGTGCCTTGAAACATTCCGAAGCCGGCCATCGGCATGATCTTCACCGTGGTTCCGTCGTAGCTGACCGACGTTGGCTGGCGGTTATTGCCTTGGGTCGGGGAATAAAAATCCGCGCGAAATGTTCCGTCCGCGTCCTCGGCGATTTTTACGTTCACTTCCAGAACGCTGTTCCTGCCAGTCTTGATGCCACCCTTCCAAAAGCCTTGCAGGGCCGAGCCGGCGCGCGGCACGAAATCAGCGTCGGCCAGCGGCTCGGGGAAGGCGGGTGGATTGGTCGTGCGTTTGAAGGTCAGCGGGTAAGTAGCGTTGATTTGCGGTTCCGTCAATTTGCCGGAGAATTCCGTTCCGGCGGCGTTGACGGTGCCGTCGAAATAACCCGGGTCGCCGTGCGACTCGACATGGATGTGCCGGTGTTTGTAAGTGATAATGTGCGGCAAGTCTTTTATGCCGAGATCTAGGTCGTCGGCGGTCGCCTGATAATTGCCGTTGACACGGGTTACCCGGAACACCATCCGCGTTTGGGGCGATTCGCCGGCGTGAATGCCAGCGCCCTGAAGCGGGAGCGTGCCCAACCAGGTGCCCGAAATGTCCGGCCCGGGCCACGCCGCGATGATGACCACTGTGGGTGTTCCGACCAGAAGAATCGCCGCCACACCGGCGACGGCAGCCGTTTTTGCTTTGGTCCATGCCATAATTTTCAATGCTCCTTTGATGAGGGTTAGGGTTGAAATGGAAGCCGTCGCGCCCTTGGCAATCGCCACGGCGGTCACGGCCTTGGCCAGCGCCACCGGCGCGGCCTGAACGGAATTCGCGGAAATCGTTTCGGCAATCGTCGCCGCCGAGGAGTCCACGCCGCGTTTGATGAAGAACTTCCGCAGCTTTTCCAGCGCGCGGCTGACGCGCTTTTGCGCGGCTTCCTCATTCATCTTCAACGTGTCGCCGATTTCATGCGCGGTCTTGTTCTCAAAAAAACGCAATGCCAGCACGTTGCGGTCGGCGTCGCCCAGCGATGTCATGGCCTCGTCCAAGAGCGGCGCGAGTTTTTCCCAGACGGCGGGGGACGGTTCGTTCAAGGTGGATTGCATGCAGGCCTCCTGTTCGCGTTGGGACCGGCGGATGGCGGCGCGGATTTGCGCGCTGGCCGCATAACGAGTGGCTTTGAGCAGCCAGCCGCTCAAGCCGGGATGACGTGACACCTGCCCGGCCTTGCGCGCGAGAATGATGAAGACGGCCTGGGTGACATCCTCGGCCAGATGGGGGTCGCGCACCTGCCGCAGCGCGGCGGAATACACCAGCCCGACGTGGCGCTCCACCAGCGCGGCAAAGGCCGGTTCACTGGCGGTGTGAGCGTATTCCTGAAGCAGCGCGATGTCTTGCATCGGTGACATTCACCCATAAACGCCCGCCAAACGCAAAACCGGACAAATTATTTTTGCCTCTTACATCCCGCCATCCCAATACCAGCGATGTTCGGGATTGTCGCAGCGGATGGCGACTTGCGATTTCTTGACGGCGCCATCCCCGAGCCGCATTTCGTAAGGCACATACACGCCGGCATATTCCGCGCCACCAAACATAATCACGCGGCCTTTGAAAGGCTTGCCCAGGCTGATGAGTTCCAGTCCGCCATACAAGTTGGTGAAGTCGAAGTAAAAGTTGGGATATTTCTTGAGGAATTGCGGGTCGAGATATTTGCCGGCGGTGTCCCAATCATTCTGCGAGCAGGCGGTTAAAAATATTTTCGCCGCTTCCTCGGGCGTGTTGCCCGTGAGCAGACTGAATCTTGCGTTGTCGGCGGCGGATAATTCCTTGGTGGAAGAAAAAATCGCCGAATGATTGCGGTAGTGGTTGACGACAAGAGTGGTGGTTCCCACGGTGAGAATTGCCACTGTGCCGGCGACGATTGCAGTTTTTGCTTTGGTCCATGCCATAATTTTCAATGCTCCTTTGATGAGGGTTAAGGTTGAAACGGAAGCTGTCGCGCCTGTGGCCAGCGCCACGGCGGTCACGGATTTCGCCAGCAAGACCGG
>Ga0224534_1000440_pt1 | contig 26548 bp, 25 predicted proteins | sample 714E12024metaG_FD_172012 | JGI IMG/M metagenome (GOLD analysis project Ga0224534, IMG submission 172012) | Peat soil microbial communities from Stordalen Mire, Sweden - 717 E1 20-24 | ecosystem: Environmental > Terrestrial > Soil > Wetlands > Peat | place: Sweden: Norrbotten County, Stordalen... | reverse complement strand
ATCCGAGATCACAAGATCCCATTTCTGCCGGTTGAGGGCGTCAGCCATAGCTTCGGGCGTATCTATTATTTCGTAGGTTGGATCATAACCACCGCGCTGTAGTGTGCCAATCAACAGGGCCGCATCCTCTTCTGAGTCCTCTACGATCAGAACCTTGATGGGCCTTTTCATTCTTTTGCCCCCCCCATGATGTCAATAATTCATATGTAAGGAAATGTGTTCCTTAATTCAAGCATTACATTTCGACATCGTTCTATTTTTTATCCTTCATTTGTTATCATCGGCCAATATCTCCATCTACCTTAATACAGTACGGCTGTTATAACACGGCTGGATTGGCGCCGCACTTCGCTGAAACCTCAACCTTATGTTCAACTGGCTCTAAGCTTCAGTGGGGGAAAGCAATCCCCCACTGAAGCTTAGAGCCAGTTAATACAGTGATGTAGCCGCTCTTATCCCACCGCTTCAGAGAAGCGGTGGCTCCGCCAGCAGCCTTTGACAGCCTTGCCGGTCTATCCCTCGAGGGCAATGCTTTCCCGCAGGGATTCGGCTGCCTCACTGCGTGCAGGGTGGCGTTGTCTCACGTCCATCAGGAAGAAGCTCAGCATAAAGCCCAGCAAGCACAGGACGGATGCAACGATGAAGACGTCATCGATGGACTGGATCATGGAAATATATTCCATCTTGATATAGACCAGGCCAAGCCCCAGGGCACTGGACATGCTGGCGGGCTGCCCAAACTGATACGCCAGGCCGATCAGCCTTCCTTGCATGGCCAGTCCTGTCGTGCTGGTGGACAGGTTCGCCGCCTCGGCCAGACGAGTTGCGTGGAATACCTGGCGGTTTTGCATAATCGTGGAGAGGATGGCGATCCCGAAAGAGGCGCTGACCTGGCGCACCTGGTTGATGGTGGCGGAGGCGCGCCCGACGAGATTCGGCGGGGCGGCATTCATCCCGGCGTTCGTCGTCGGCATCATGCAGAGACCCAGGCCGAGACCGCGGACCATGATCAACATGGTCATGTACGAAAATGGGGTGAGGTCGTTGAAGTTATGCATCATATAGGTGGTCACGGCAATGATGGCGGTCCCCGTGATGACAATGCCCCTGGCGCCGTACCGGTCAAAGAACCACCCGCTGAACGGCATGACCAGACCGGAGGCGATAGCCGCGGGAAACAGGATCAACCCACACTTCAGGGCTGTCTGCCCGAGCGCGTCCTGGATCAGGATCGGCATCAGGAAAGTGACCCCGAACATTCCGATCGCCAGAATCGATGCCAACACATTGGCGATGGTGAAGACCATATTCTTGAACAGGCGCAGTTGCAAGATCGGCTCCGGATGGCCGATCTCGTTGATGATAAAGGCGGTTAGACTGATAACCGCGATGACGAACAGCGATACGATAAAGGGAGAGCCCCAGCCGTCCGTGGAGGCTTCGCTGGTGGCCAGCAACAGGCAGAAAAAACCGACGGAAGAAAATATCACTCCTGTCAGGTCAAAGTGCTTCCCCTTGATCAGATCTGATTCCCCTAGCTTTGTATACACCAGAAAGAGGTTGATCAGCCCGATCGGCACGTTGATATAGAAGATCATCCGCCAGTCGAGGTATTGCACGATGTATCCACCAAGAGTCGGGCCGATAGCCGGCGCCGCCATCGAGGAGATGCCCCAGACCCCGAGCACCTCCCCGATCCGGGCGCGCGGGCAGGTCTTATAGATGATGGCCATGCCTAGCGGCGTCAGGATGCCGCCGCCCACGGCCTGGATCACCCTGGCGACGATCAGGCTGTCCATGCTCCAGGCAAACCCACACAGGAAAGAACCCGTCACGAACAGGGCGAGCGCCATAAAATAGCAGCGCTTGTAGCCGAAGGTGTCCCCCAGATAGCCGGACAGCGGCATGACCACTCCCAGGGTCAGCATGTAGGCGGTCACAACCCAGGCAATAGTGTCGGTATTGGCGCCAAAGACCGCCATCATCTTGGGGAGAGCGACGTTGACGATGCTGCTGTCCAGGATCGCCATAAAAGTCCCGATGACAATAATGATGACGACCGACCAGGGGATCTCTTCACTTAGTCCCATTTTTTTAGGTGCTTTTGTAGGATTCATATCCTTTGCAACCCTCGAACCTCGAATACCTATATCGTGTGAATTTTGACATCAACCGACATACCGGGTTTGAAGATCAGGCCGTCTTTATTGGTGACCTCGATCTTTACGGGCAAGCGTTGCGTAACTTTGTAGAAGTTCCCATACTCATCCATTTCGGTGGGAAACGCGGAGCCTGTTGCCTGAGTCACACCACCCAACTCGATGACCTTGCCTGAGAAGACCCTGCCGGGGTAAGTATCGACCCCGACGTCGACATTTTGCCCCAGGCGAATGCGGCCGTAAGCGGTCTCCTCTATATAGGCCACCACCCAGGATGACTGGAGATTGGAAATGGATAGGATCGCCTGTCCGGGAGACAGGGTTTCTCCCATGGTTGCAGGCACCCTGACCACGGTGCCGCTGATGGGGGCATAGATGAAGGATTCGTTATAGGTCAGCCTGGCCCTGTCGTATGCGGCCTGCGCCTGCTTCAGTTGAGCCAGGTAAGAATCGGCGTCGGTATTGTCGATCGCTTCCAGTTGGGCATGGGCGTCCTGTAAAGATGCCTGGGCCGATAAGACGTTGGTCCGTGCGGCATCCAGGCGTGCCTGAGCCGTGCCGTACCCCGAGGTGGCGGAATCCAGGGCCTCTTTGGGGGCGCCCCCGCCGGAGTAGAGCGCCTGTGTCTCATCAAGGTTTCTCTTGGCGTCACCGAGGGCGATCTCAGCCGATTTGGCCTGGTCCTGGGCATTCGCCAGGCCCTGCTGAGCCTCGTCGACATTGGCCTGGGCCGATTTGAGATCATCGGGCAGCTTGGCGTAATTAGCTTTGGCCTGTTCCAGGGCGCCTTCGGCCTGAGCCACGGCGACAGCCAACTGGGAATTATCCAACTCCGCCAGTTCCTGGCCTGCCGTCACGACATCCCCCTCGGAGACCCAGAGATTTACCAGGCGCCCCTCGACCTCGGGACTGATATCGGAGATATCGGCAGTCACCTGAGCGTCGTCGGTGCTGTAGGTGACCCTGAGCAAGTGCCACCACCAGAGTCCACCCACCAGCAGGACAACGACCAGGGCGGCAATCGGCAGGCGCATACGCTTCAGAATCACCTGCCCCTGACCTGTTGACAGTTGATCCTCCAACCTTCTCCCCCCGGTCTCTCCCAGATAGGACATCATATAAAAAATATCATACTATTTTCCCGCCGTTTTGTGAACCTCTGTTCAATAAGGATTCTCTCTTTATGTTTTCATTTGTCGCCAAAAGTGGCCGGAATGAACAGGAAGCTCCAGGCGTTGACCTGCCTGGAGCTTCTCTTTGTTGCATCTGCCGTAGCTTTGAATATGGCAAGGATGCGGCGCAAGCTGCCGGATGCTACTGTTCGTAGCGCTGCGAGGCGATCACCTGTTCCCCATAGGTGACGCTGAAGACGTGAGAGCCGTCGGCCTTGCCCATAAAGAACAGATAGTTGGTCTTGGCCGGGTAGAGCACTGCTCTGATCGATGCCAGGCCGGGGTTGCTGATGGGGCCGGGAGGCAACCCGTAGTGGAGGTAGGTGTTGTACGGCGACGGTGTCCGCACATCCTGGTCAGTCAGTTTTTCCTTGGGTGTGCCTAACACGTACTGAACTGTGGCGTCAGACTCCAGGGGCATCCCGATACGGAGGCGGTTCAAGAAAACCGAGGCGATTATCGGGCGTTCCGAGTCCAGCTTCGCCTCCCGCTCAACAATTGACGCCAGGATGACCACCTGCCTGATGCTCAGGTGCTGCTCCTGGGCGCGCGCCTGCAAATCCGGGGTAAAGGCGATATTGAAACGGTTAAGCATCAATTCCAGGATCTCCTGGGAGGTGAAGTCGGACGTCAGGTCGTAAGTAGCGGGGAAGAGAAACCCGTCCAGGCGCTTCGGGCCAGCAGGGGCATCCTTTAAAAACGGGTATGCAAAGTTCTCCGTCGCCAACGCATTCTGCCAGTCACCACCGGTCACGATCTTCTTGCTGACCAGCAGCTTGCCAATCTGGTCCGTGGTGTATCCCTCCGGGATGACCACCCGGTAGCTTAGCATATCTCCCCCGACTATGCGTTCCAGGATCTCCCGCATCGACAGGTTATTACTGAGCTGGTAGGAACCGGCCTCGATCTGCTTCTCCGCTCCTGTCAACTGCGCATAGAACACAAAGAACGAACTGCTGGAGATCATGTCCTCACCCTGCAACATATCCCCGATCTCTCTCAATGAAGCGCCTTTCCTGACAGTGAAGACACCGGCCTTGATGTTGTGAGTGCGCACCCCGACAGGGATGAGCATATTATCGATATAAAACTGTGCTCCCAGCCAGAGACAGCCAAATAAAAACAAGACAACCCCCCAATAGACCGGGTTGCAGGGATTGATCCAACCTCTCGATTTAGCCATCAGCCTCCAGCTCTCCGCCGCTGTTCTGATCCTATTATACCCTCTTGAAACCGAAGCACAACGACAACCTTCCACTTATGATCAAGACGCCTCTGGGATGTGAGGTATTCCCGCCTACCGGCTCCTCGCATCGCATACGGTCTCTTGTGTGGATTCTAGAAGGCCTCTAACCTCTGGCCAGGTGTACTTGATGTGTTGGCGGCAGGAGCCTGGGCAGGCGCAGCCGGGGCCGGCTGCTGCTGGTTGCCGGGCGCTGGCGGTGTCTCTGGCGCCACCATTGTCCCCACATGAACAATCTTGTCCATGGGGGCATAGGTATCATCCGAGAGCAGGGTTCTGACACCGTTGATCACCCTGTAGGCCCGGACCTGGTAGCCTTTCACGCCCTCGGTCTCCACCAGGGTCTTCCCCTGGTAAAGCGCTGGATCGTTTTCGGTGACCACCTTGAAATCCAGGATCTTGTCCACATCCGTCTCCAGGTCAACCTTCTTCTTTTCAGCCGTATTCCCCAGAATAGCGATAGTCAGCGCACCCCCGCCGGCCCTGGTCTTGATGTACAGGTAGCCACCGGTGTTGTTGCAAAACCTGAGGTCATAGAGCCCATAAGCCACCGTGGCATCCCTGCCTAGTGGCACGTAGGTCACCGGCAGGGAATGATTGCTGCGTTCGACTATCTGCAGCCCGGCCAGCAAAACTGAGTTGTAGAGGGTGGAGGAAACCTGGCAAACGCCTCCCCCGATTCCCGGGGTAAACTTGTTTTGTTCGATCACCAGGGCTTCCTTATAGCCTTTTTCCTCGCTGCGGGGACCGACAACCTGATTAAAAGAAAAGACCTGGCCGGGCTTGACCAGGCTGTTGTCCAGGGCGTCCGCAGCCACATTGACGTTATAGGTGCGGTTCACGTTCGAGGTATCGAAGTAGGTGGTGTATGACGCCAGCAGGCCTGTGACTTTCATACCCAGAACATCCTGGGTGGTCACCTTGGGCTGCTGATCCACCAGGTGCAGGTCAACAACCTCGTCAAAGGGAAAGGTGTCCTGTGCCAGGGCATTGACCGATGCATCCAGGTCGAGCACCTTGCCGGGCTTGCTCTCGATGATCTTGACCTGATAGGCATCATTCACCACCAGTTTGGCGTTCTGCGGGGGAGTGGACAGGTCATTGGCAAATGCCTGCAGGACAGACTTGGCTCTGTCGTTGTCGAGTGTCACCTTGAGAGGCGCGTCCACCTGATAGTAGAAGGCCTGCCACAACTCCCGGGGGCGTTCCCAGACAGGCCCGCTCCGGCCGGCCATCATCGCAAGACGAGTATTTTCGACAGGGTCAAGTTGAAACCCGAGATCTCTTCTGGATACCTGCTGAACGTGATCGCCTAGCACCAGTTTCACCTTGGAGGCGAGCAGTTCATCCCTGATTGACTCCAGTTTCTGTTCCGCTTCCTGTTCCGTCAGACCCCCCAGCCCGATCCCCTCGACCTTTACCCCCGGGTAGATTCGCCCCTGCCAGGCGTGATTCCACCTGAAGACGCCGAACAGGGCAATCCCGACCACTGCCACAGCCAAAATAACGATATACCCGACGCAAAATCTCCTGGACACGACAATAAATCTCCTGACCAAGGAGGCCCCTTCTTCCACCGATTCACTGCATTCCTACCCCATGTATTATTGATATGCCAGATTATTAATAGTTATTACTATCTTTTCATACATCTTCCTCTCCGGCTATTTCTTGCCAGGCATCGGCAACCTTTTCCCATTCTTCGTCGTCCTCTATGTCGTAAAGGACTTCGTCGCCCTCATCGTCGATGCCAAACCTCAGAATGATCGCCTCTTCTTCCTCTACCGGCTGGAGTATGGCATACTCCTTGTCGTTGACGGTAATAGTGTCGATCAGATTGAATTCATGTTCCTCGCCGTCATCATCCGTGAGCACAATAACTTCGTCCTCTTCCAAATCCATGTCTAAACACCTCCATCATTTTTTAACCTACCTGCAGCAAGCCGGATGTCGGATCCCACTCAATATTACCCTAATAATGCAATTTTATACAACCTACCTGGGATATGCGCAGCGCGGGTTTAGAGGCAAGCCAGTTTCTCCTAACGTTCGCTGCCGCGCCCGCCAAAGCCGACACCCGCCCACTTCCCACTCCTCAGATAACCATCCAGGATCAGGCAGGCCGCAACTTGGTCGATCACTCTGCGCCTGCGGTTTCTGCGCATATCACCCTCCAGTAAGGATTTTTCGGCAGCAACGGTTGACAGCCTCTCATCCCAAAACACCACGGGGACGCCCAGATACCCTTCCAACTGGTTGCCATAGGCCATGCACTCCTCGCCCGACCGCCCCAGTTCACCGGACATGCTGAGCGGCAGGCCGACGACGATCCGCTCCACCTCATACGACTGCGCCAATTCTTTCAGGGCTGCGCAATCATGCTCGAAGCTGCCGCGGTTCAGGGTGGTCAGAGCCTGAGCGGTAATCCCGAGCTCGTCGCTGACGGCAACACCTATTCTCTTCTGGCCAAGATCGAGCCCCATGATCCGCATCAGTCGCTCCCTTGCTTGTTCAAAACCTCAGTAAACCTTGATACAAAAATAGGGACAGACCCCCGCGCAGTAACCGCAGAGCAGGCAGGATGACTCGACTACGTGGATCCTGCCGTCGGCGCCCAGTGTCAGGGCGCCTTGCGGGCAGATCTCGGCACATTGGCCGCATCCCTCGCAGCAGTCCTCGATGTGCAAGCGCCGCGCCCCGAGGGCACCCGGCCGGGCGGTAGCAGCCCGCAAGCGCTCCGTGACCGGCATGCCGCAGGCCAGAGCGACATTGCAATCAATCTCGGCCCGGGTCTGCATTCCCACGGCCACCGAAGTGGCACATTCCTGCCCAAAAGCATAGCTCAGGGCCTGTTCCGCCTGGTGCAGCAGGTGGCCTCCGCCCAGGGCCTTCATCAGGTAGACCCCTTTCCCCTGGCCCCAAGCGCTCTTGATGGCATCCAGCATCGCCTCCCGGGAGCCGACCAGAATGCCCAACCCCCTGATGTTGAACAGCGGATGCACCACATCGATCTCGGGCTTGTCCAGTACCGCCCGCGCCCCCGCCACCGTATGGGTGGAGAGTCCGACCGCTCTGACTATCCCTTTTTCCCTAGCTTCTATGAGAAACTCCAGGGCCTGGTGATGGCCCTGTAGAGTTAGGGCAGACTCCTGTTCGTGCAGCAGAAAGATGTCAATGTAGTCGCGATCCATTTCCTTCCTCGCCCGGTCCAAGCTGGCGCTCATCTCCTGGGCCGTCACGGCGTAGGACTTGCTGGCAATAATCAATGGCTTGTCTTTAACTTTACGCAGTAAAGACCGGAGATATGGGTATGTCCTGTAGTCTTCGGCAGTATCAAAAAAATTGACCCCCTGGGATGCGGCATATTCCAGCAAGGCAACGCCCTCTGCCAGGGGCAGGTTGGCTTGCAGGGGGCCTATGGTCAACACTCCAAAGCAGAGGTGGGACACGCTGAGGCCAGTTTTACCCAGAGTACGGTACTCCATCTATCTGGCCCCTATTCGCATTTTCCCAGGTAACTTTTGATCAGCGTTTCCAGCAGTTCGTCGCGCTCAAGGCTCCTGATCAGGTTACGGGCATTGCGGTGGTTGGTGATGTATGCCGGATCCCCCGACAGCAGGTAGCCGACCAACTGGCTGATCGGGTTGTATCCCTTTTCTTTCAACGCCTCGTATACCGTGCCCAGAACCTCACGCGCCGGTGACTTGGTCTCATCCCTTATCTTGAAGGTCATGGTGTGATCAAGTGGTTCTTCTGGCACCAGTCCTCACTCCTTTTTAGCGCGGAAGCCTCCGCATTTATGTGTGGGGAGGAAGCGCCTCGCTTTATCCCCCGTATTGGGAGGTGAACAACTCTATCTATATTTACCTTAACTCTATTGACTCTATTCTCTTTAGGATGATGTATTCCTCCTGATTTTCGCAAAAATCATCCCACAGAGCGCCGCTGTTACCTTTTAAGGCCTGCTCTTTCCTGTCCGGCCGCCAGTTGGCGCTTCAAGATCCCCACCGCGGCCTGGAGCGCTTCGTCCAGATGAGCCGGGTCCTTGCCTCCGGCCTGGGCCATATCCGGCCTGCCGCCGCCACCGCCATCCACCAGCCGGGCCAATTCCTGAACGAGAGCGCCCGCATCCAGCCTTTCCCGTTTTACCAGGTCGCCGGTGACGAAGCTGACCAGCCCGACCTTGCCGGCAATCGCGCTGCCCAGCACGATCACTCCCGAGCCCAGTTTCTGCTTCAGGAGATCGCCGAGGCTACGGAGAGCGTCCATATCCGGAGCTGGAACCTTGACCGCCAGCAGCTTCACGCTATCCACCTCTACAACCTTGCCAAGCAGAGCGTCCACATCGCTCAGCATGGCCTTGCCCCGGAGGTCTTCCAGGTCCTTTTCGACAGCGCGAAGCTGGTTTTGAAGCTGTTCTATCCTTTGCAACAGGTTGTCGGGGGCGACTCTCAACAAATCTGCCGCCTGGACAACCACCTGCTCCTGGCCCTTCCAGTGCCTCAACAGTTCGGCGCCGGTCAGGGCCTCGATGCGTCTCGTTCCGGTGCCGATGCCGGTGTCGGACAGAATCTTGAACATGGCCAGCTCACTGGTATGGCGTACGTGAACTCCGCCGCAGAGTTCCCGACTGACATCACCGATGGCCACCACCCGGACCTGATCACCGTATTTTTCACCGAAGAGGGCCATGGCGCCCTGTTTCAGGGCTGACTCCCGATCGGTGACGGAGACGTTGACCAGCCTGTCTCCGAGAATCTCCTGATTGACAATATCCTCGACCTGCTGCAATTCCTCCGGAGCGAGCGGCGCAAAGTGGACGAAGTCAAACCGCAGCCGGCCAGGCCCCACGTAGGAACCGCTCTGATGCACGTGCTCTCCCAGGACCGTGCGCAGGGCCTGGTGCAGCAGGTGAGTGGCTGTATGATTGCGGGCAGTCGCCTGCCGGCGCTCACGGTCCACCTCCGCCAGCACCAAGTCGCCCTTGTGGAGAACTCCTTGCCGGAGGCGCCCCTGGTGAACGATCAGGTTGCCTATTTTTTTAGTCTCCTCGACCTCGACCACACCGGACGGCCCCTTGATCATCCCCAGGTCGCCTACCTGGCCACCCCCTTCGGCATAGAACGGGGTGGCATCGAGCAGCACCTGGACCCGGTGATCGGCCGTCGCTTCTTCCACTTCAGCGTCATCCTCGACAATCGCCATGACGTGAGCGCTGGATGACAGGCTGTGATAGCCCTGAAAAGCGGTCTCAAGCTCCCGGTAGGCATCCCAGGCGCCGAAGGCGGCCCAGGCGGCTGCTTCCAGGCGTGATGCCCGGGCGCGCCCCCGCTGCCCCTCCATGGCCGCCCGAAAGCCTTCCAAGTCCACAGTCAGCCCGCGCTCCTCCAGGATCTCCTGGGTCAGTTCCAGCGGGAAACCAAAGGTATCATAAAGCCTGAAGGCAATCTTTCCGGGCAGTTCCAGTACCCCGGACTGCGCCGTCCGGTTCAGGTGCTCCTGCAGGATCTGCAGACCCTGCTCCAGGGTTTCCCCAAACCGCTCCTCCTCGATGGCCACGATCCGCCTGATAAAATCCTGACGCTCCCGTAACTCGTGGTAGGTGTCCTGGTATAAGGTAATCGTCTTGCCGATGATCCGGCCCAGAAAGGAACTCTCTATACCCAACAGCCTGCCGTAGCGAACCGCTCGCCGCAGGATGCGGCGCAAGACATAGCCCCTGCTTTCATTGGAGGGAGTCACTCCGTCCGCAATCAGAAAAGCCACCGCCCGGGCGTGATCGGCGATCACTTTCAGGGCGACATCATCCTTGGCAGCTGCTCCGTACTCGATCCCCGCTACCGCGGCGGCCTCTTTGACCAGGGGAAATAGGAGGTCGGTCTCGAAGTTGTTGGGCACGCCCTGGATGACGGAGGCAATCCGCTCCAGGCCCATCCCGGTGTCGATGTTCTGGCGGGGCAGGTTGATGAGTTGGCCGTCCTCATTCCGGAAATACTGCGTGAATACCAGGTTCCAGAGTTCGAGATACCTGCCGCAGTCACAGTCCACTCCGCACTCGGGACGACCACAACCACGCCCGGGCCCAAGGTCGACCAGGATCTCGGAGCAGGGGCCGCAGGGGCCGACAGGTCCGGCCGCCCAGAAGTTGGTGTCGGCGCCAAGGCGAACGATCTTCTCCCTTGTCATTCCTGCTATCTGCCGCCACAGCCCGGCCGCCTCATCGTCATCGGTATAGACGGTGATCCACAGATCCGCCGGCGGGAGGCCAAGTTCCCTGGTCAGGTAATCCCATGACCAGGCAATAGCCTCTTTTTTGAAGTAATCCCCGAAGGAGAAGTTGCCCAGCATCTCGAAGAAAGTGTGGTGGCGGGCTGTCTTCCCTACAATTTCCAAATCAGCCGTGCGCAGGCACTTCTGCACGGTGGTCACCCGTGGATGTGCTGGTGTCTTCTTGCCCTGAAAATAGAGCTTGAAGGGAACCATACCGGCAACGGTGAGCAACAGTGTAGGATCATCTTCAGGAATCAGGGAGGCGCTGGGCAGGATAAGATGGTCCTGCTTGCTGAAGTATTCGAGAAATTTTTGCCTCAATTCGTTGCCGCTGACCAACTCCAGAACCCCCCACCGAAAGCTTGCAAATTCATCACAGATGACTACCCGCTCTAATGCCCCCGCTTCTACAAAGCGGTGGGATAAGAGCGGCTACATCACTGCATTAACGAGTTCTAAGCTTCAGTGGAGGAATACCCCACTGAAGCCAAGAACTTGTTGAAGCCAATTATACCTTCAACAGCATTTTTTGTCAATAAACCCAGGTATTCTGTGTCGTTGGGCGCCGTGACCTCCGGGTTACCGGGAGCGAGCGCCACTCACCATCAAATGCTCCGGTCCCAGAGCGAACGCAGTCCCACTCGCATCAGGCAGGTCACCGGAACGGCAAAGATCAGGCCGAGAGCGCCAAAGAAATATCCTCCGATCAATAAAACCAGCACCATCGTCAGCGGATGCAGACCCATCCGGTCTCCCAACAGGCGTGGCACCAGGATACAGCCTTCAAGCTGCTGCACCGCCAGGTAGACAATCAGCATCAGGATCCCCTTCATACGGTTTTCCACCAGGGCGATCCCGATCACCGGAAAGGCGGCGATGACCGGCCCAAAGAAGGGAATCAGGTCTGCCAGGGCGGTGAAGATACCGATCAGCAGAAAAAACCGCAGCCCAATCAGCGCCGCCCCCAACCCCGTCAAAAAACCCACCACCGCAGATACCAACAGGTGCCCCCGCAGAAACTTACTGAAGATCAGATCCGCCTCCCTCAGGAAATGGACCAAGTCGCCGCGGAGTTCCGGCGGCAGGAAGGCCAGGAACCGCTTCTTGAGGTGCTCGTAGTCTTTGAGCATATAATACGCCAGGAATGGGGCCAGGAGAAAGCTGGGGAGTTGGGCGATAAGCCCGAGCAGGCCCTCGGCGAAGCTGAGCATCCGCTCATACACGCCGTTGCGAATGCGGCTGGACATCTCCACCAGGATCTGCCGGGCCTCAGGGGGGAGCAGCACCCTGTCGGAAAGGCGGTTGAGATAATTCTGAAACTCCATCCAGGTGCTGCTGTAAACTGGCAAGATGCTTTCGAACGTCCTCGTCTCATTGAACAGGGTGGGTATGAACAGGAACAAAAAAATGCCCGCCAGGATGATCCCCGCGGCATATACGGTTAGAGTCGATTTTGCCCGGTTGACTCCCCGGGTTTCCAACATGCGCACAAAAGGATAGACCAGGTACGCTATCAAGGCGGCGATCGCAAACGGTATCAGCAGTGATCGCACCAGGTATACAAAGACTGCAACGACTAGGCCAACGAGGCAGAGGACGATGATGCGAAAAGTTTGCCGCTTCATGTTCTCCGGCCTCCTAGATGGTGGTTGGTCGTTTGCCATTGGTCGTTGAAAAACCACTAACTAGATTTTGCCCATCCAACCACAGCCAATGACCATTAAAATAGTCATTGGCTGTTTGTTGCTATACGCTGCTTACCGATGGCTACCCGCTCCAATGCCCCCGCTTCTCCTCCGCACAACGCGCCCGCCATGCGGGTGCCCGGCCACTAACTACCAATCCTAGCGGCGCAACATATCCCCCATTCCCCGGGAGATCCCGTGCATTACTTTCCTGGCGCGGTTGCCGATCTCTCCCGACTGCATCAACGGTTTCCGCTCTGGTCTGTGGCGGGCGGCAAAGAACATGCCCAGAATTACCCCCATAATCCCACCGGCAAACAGTCCGCTCCAATAATTTTGCCTATCCAACTAGATCACTCCTTGGTTTTTTTATGGAAAACTTTGCTTGCGTCGAGCGTAAGCGAAGACGGAAGCCTCAGATCGATGCCCTGACGTACAAATGCGCCAAAAAACTCGCATACCGCTGGAGAACACCAGGCCTGGAGTATCAAAAGACGCCACCTGGGAGACATTCCTCTAAGAGGCGTGCCTCCACTCCTCTTAATGATGAGCAGTTCACACGCTATTGTCGACGGGAACAGCCATGGACATCAGGCTCCCGTCTTCATTGATCTCGTAGACTTCCCCCTCCCCTTGGGTGCTGAACTCGACAAAACAAGACCAGCAATAATACTGATCCGCACCCACTTTGCCTGTCTGGTTGCTGCGGCAGATTGGGCACTGCATCATTCTGCATCATCCTTCCTGTTTAAATCCCTTACCACAACAGCTTCCACTCCCCAGACCAAAACCGCGTCCGGCGGCAACACTTCCCTGCCGGAGATAAAATCTCCGACGAGGCCACCCGAAACCTCATACCCTACCAGCAATTCACCATTGTCATCGAACACCAGGTCCTGCAAAGTGCCCAGGTTACGCCCGGTATCGGTCACCACCAGGAGACCGACAACAGTGCCAATACTCTTATCGCCATCGCTATCCGCTTTTCCTCTGGTCGTCATTTCATCCACTACAGTCACTGCATCCTGACCCATGAAAGCAATATCGCCGACAGGAATAGGCTCCAACCTGGAGACAACCCCTCCGGTGTCCAGGCTAATCGCCTTTATTTTTCTTTGATCATGGTTCCAGGAGAGGTCAGTTACCAAACCCAACTCTTTTCCCGTTGACAGCTTGATTACCGGCAACCCGACAATCTCCCGGCCCCTGCGCATTCGCCCATCTCCTTGCAACTATTATTACCTACCGAAAAAATAAAATTCACTAAAAATACGCGCTGAAGTCCCCGCCTTTAGAATTCAGGCGTTGCTGGAAGCCAGTTGAATCCCTAGAGGGGGAGAAGTCAAACAGAAGGCGTCTACTTGTGGTCGCGCCGGGCTGCCAGCCGTTCTCTGATCTTCTTCTCATGGCCGGATTCCGAAGGCTCGTAGTATTTCCTTCCCTTGAGGGTATCAGGCAAATATTGCTGGGCAATGTAAGCATCTGGAAAGTTATGGGGATACAGGTAGCCCTGGCCATGTCCCAGTTTTTTGGCGCTCCTGTAATTTGCATCCCGAAGATGTTTGGGTACGGTCCCGATATTCATCCGCTCCAGGTCCTGCCTGGCAGCGGTGAGCCCCTTGTAGGCCCGGTTGCTCTTCGGTGCGCAGGCAATGTAAACCGCCGCCTCCGCCAGCAGGAGTTCTCCTTCCGGCATTCCCACGTACTCGATTCCCTGGGCTGCAGCATTGGCAACCACCAAGGCCAGAGGATCCGCCAGCCCCACATCCTCTGAGGCACAGATCACGATGCGCCTGGCAATAAAGCGCGGGTCCTCGCCTGCCTTGAGCATGCGGGCCAACCAGTGGAGCGCCGCGTCCGGGTCTGACCCCCGCATCGATTTGATAAAGGCGGAGATCACATCATAATGGGCATCCCCGTCCTTATCATACAGTACCAAGCGCTGCTGCACGGCCTCGGCGGCCTCATCGCCTCCGATCCGGATTGCGCTGTCCGGGGCGGCGCCGGTTTTCGGGCGGGTGATGCGCAGGGATGCTTCCAGGGCGTTGAGCAAAACACGGGCATCACCTCCGGATACCCGCAGCCAGTGCTCAATGGCCTCCGGGGCCACCTCGATGCGCAGTTTTCCCAACCCCCGCCCGGGATCCGTCAGGGCGCGCTCCAAAATCTGGCGCAGTTGCTCCGGTTCCAAGGGGTAGAATGGCAACACCCGGGTCCGGGACAGGAGCGGGGCATTCACCGAGAAAAAGGGATTTTCGGTGGTGGCGCCCACCAGCACGACAGATCCCCTTTCCACCGCAGGCAGGAGCACATCCTGCTGGGCCTTGTTGAAGCGGTGAATCTCGTCAATGAAGAGCAGGGTCTGCTGGTCGTGCAGCTTCAGACGATCTTGGGCTTCTGCCAGTACCTTGCGCAATTCCGCAACTCCGGAGTTGCTCGCATCGAGCTGAACAAAGCGAGCCCGGGTGGTTTCCGCCATGATCCAGGCCAGGCTCGTCTTTCCGGTGCCCGGGGGTCCGTAGAAGATTGCTGACGGAAGCCTATCTTCCTTTAGGGCGACATTGAGCATCCGCCCCGGGCCCACCAGGTGCGCCTGGCCGACATACTCGTCCAGGGTCCTGGGGCGCATGCGGTAAGCCAACGGGCCGTCAAAGCCCGCCTTTTTCTCCTGGGCATGCTCAAACAAGTCCATTACGACAACCCTTCTCGAAGTTCGATATTCGAAGCTTGATGTTCGATTAGCTTTTCCTGGCGTGCAGGCAGCTTTCGACCGTATCCGGGCTTACGACAGGCTTGGAGCTTTGTTTCAGGCTGAAAGCCCTACCTGCACACAGGGCATACGGAGCTTAGGGAAGCAAGGCTACGCGTCGTTAAGCGGCACATCAAGCATGAAACGCTAGCTAATATCCTGCTTTTTCGAACTTCGAGCCTCTAATCGCGCCCACAAGCGGGCACCCGCTCGCTACAGCGCCTGGTTGAGCAGCCGGCTGATCTCCTCCTGCGGCCTGAACCCGGTAATCCTGGTTTGCTCCGCCCCGCTCTTGAAGATGATCAGGGTGGGGATGCTCATCACGTTGAACTGTCTGGCTGTGGCCTGATTTTCGTCGACATTGAGTTTACCTACCACCAGGCGCCCGGAAAAATCCTCGGCTATTTTCTCCAGCACCGGGGCCATCATCTGGCAGGGGCCGCACCAACTGGCCCAGAAGTCCACCAGCACGGGAAGCGGCCCCCTGCCCGTCTCATCGCTGAAATTATCGTCAGTCAGGGTAACGATATTCTGGCTCATGTACACACTCCTTTAACATCATCATGTTTGTGATCGCGGTGACACAGGTATATTATACCATACCATACAGGTAAGTTGACACGAACCTTCGGCCCTCAGACAGATTCTATTTCATTAATTTACAGCAGAAAAAACCTGCCAGGCAGTATGGCATCAGTCCTGGCCCTGGACCGAATCCAGGCCGAATTCCGCAAAGTGTTCTCTCAGGCTCCTGACAGTTCGGGGACTGACCCCAAGTATGGCCGCCATCCGGTCGTCCGGCACCTGATCTTTTACAAGCTCCAGAAACCGGTTGAAATCGACGCCCGTCTCCCGTGCCATGTACTCCAAACTGGGCTGCCATCCCCAGGGTGGACCGTGTCCGTCCGGTTGCTCACTGAATTCGCTCATACCCATCACCCTTTCTCAAGCATATTTTCACGATGGCTACCCGCTCTAATGCCCCCGCTTCCTCGAAGCGGTGGGATAAGAGCCGGGTGCCCTCTGGGCGCGTCCCTAGTTAACTGGCTCTAAACTTCAGTGGGGGAAAAGCAATCCCACTGAAGCCAAGACCCAGTTGAACACAGATGACTGTGCCAAGGAGCCGGGTATTATAGAGGGTCTACCTGAAAAAGACCGCCATCTGCCATTATTCCTAGCTATTACTCTAATCGACATAAAATATTCTTGTTTCTTTTTGTCTCAGAAAAGATTAAAATATCTTCGTGATACTTCCCACGATGACTACCCGTTCTAATGCCCCCTGCGGAGTACATCTGAAGCGGTAGGATAAGAGCCGGGTGCCCTCTGGGCGCGTCCCTGGATTAACGAGTTCCCCGATGGCTAACCGCCACTAAACTCCCACTGAAGTGGGAACCAAGTGGCGCTAGGCCCCTGGACTCGTAGACATAACGAAAAGGGAGACACAGACATGAAGACCTACCTGCAGTTAACGCGACATAACGGGAACAGCCCTCTTTTTCTGGCAGTTGAAATGTCGCTGGTTTCCACCTTGAGAGGGACACCGCTGCACGTCCATGCAGAAGGGCTGAGGGGAACCGGAAAGACCACCATCATGCGCTCGGTCAAGCAGTTCCTGCCACTCATCACACGGATCAAGGACTGCCTCTACAACTGCGATCCCGGGCAGCCACACTGCCCGATCCACAAAGACCTGCCCCAGGAAGAGATCGCCGCCCTGGGTACAGAGCGGGTACCGGTGCCGTTTCTGGAGATCTCCCATTCGGCGAAAATCGGCACCGTTGCGGGTAGCATCGACCTGGGGAAACTGACCAACACATCCCGGCCGGAGGCCGCCCTGCTGCCTGGCATAATTCCCCAGGCGCACCGCGGGATCATTTTTGTGGATGAGATCAACCGCCTGGCTGATACCTCGCCGGAGATCACCGACGTGCTTTTAGACGTGATGGGGACCAAGCCTGGCCGAGTGCAGATCGAGGAGACCGGTCTGCCGGTGGTGGAGGTGCCGGTTTCGGTTTCCGTCTGGGCAGCATCCAATCCGGATGAAGAGCCCGGCCCCCTGGCCGAGATCAGGCGGCAGCTCTCGGACCGCTTTGACCTGGTAGTACCAATGGGACGCCCTTCTACCACAGAGGCGGTGGTCGATATCCTTTTGACCAACGAGGCCGTCAAGAACGAGCAGTCGAACGGCGACCGCGACCTCTCGCCCCAGGAGTTCAAGCGCCTCCAGAAGTTCCGGCAGGATATCGCCAACATCGCAGACCAGAGCGATCTGGCCATGCCCGAATACCTGACCAACTTCCTGGCCAGCATCTATATCAACTTCAACATTGAAAGCCTGCGGGCGCTGGAGGCAATCACCCAGGCGGCCCTGCTCCATGCAGCGCTGAGAAAGCGAAACCAGATGATGATCAGCGATATCATGGCTGTCCTGCCTCTGGTGTTATACCACCGGGTCAGCCCGGCCACGCTGGCGGAGATCATGAACACCGTCAACAACCGTATGTCAAGCGGTGAAAAGGCGGCCTATGCCGTCTCCCCTTCCGTGAACAAGGGCGGCAGCAGCCGTTTCGCCCAGTTTTTCAACCGGAACTCGGAGAAAAAGGACGCAAATATAACAGGCAATGATGAACAGGACGACGAGGAGTCACCGCCGCAGAAGGCGCGCTACCTGCGTGACGCGCTGGACAGTGGAGTGATCAAAAAAGAACACGACCTCTCGTGAACGATTGAGTGAGGAAAATGTAGATGCCGGAGCTCCTCATTTTTGACACGATAACACCGCAGCAGCTTTCAGAGTTAGGCGGACAGATCGCTGCCAGCCTGAACCAGAAGCAGGGTTTCCGGCTTGGCGAATCGACCGTCGTCAGTTCCTATCTGCACAGAACTACCTACCTTCATCCGGACGAGATCCGTATCCTGGTGAACCGGGACGCCGGCATGGAACTGGCGCACCGGGAAACACCCGGGCAGATCATCAATGTCGAGATCTTTCATGAACCGGCGGTGGTGAAGCACCAACCGCTGGTGAAAGCAATAGAAGAGACCATTACCGCCTACCTGGGCTTCACCGGCAAACAGGACCCCGCTCTGGACTTGTTCCAGTCCTATGCAGAACGTATCCACCTGGAAACAGGAACCGGGTCCGGTGCACTGATCGACTTGATCGCCGGCTCCGGCTCTGCCGGCCAGGCCCCTGCCAAGCCGCGCCGCAAAAGCCACGTCCAGTTCCTCCTTGACCGCTTTGCCACCGACGACCTGCCCCTCATCCCCTGCCTGGTGGATGCCGTAGAAAACGGGCTAGCATCCCAGTCACTAGAGATCAGAAAGGTCGAGAAGGTCGTCCACGTCGAGAAAAAGTCCAGGCAACCCGCCCCTGCTTACCTGTTTGGCCTGGAGCCGGACAAGTTCCAGCTCTGGGACATGGCCACCACTCTCACCACCATGCTGAGCAGCCCCGAAGAGGTGATCGAATTCCTCCAGGCTTTCATGCCGGGCCTGTTTCGCCGCAAGCAGTCCCTGGCCAACCTTCGCAACAAGCATGGCCACATGCGTGACTTCGTCATCGGCATGTCCAACGCCGGGTTGATCAAGCGCGGCTGGTTCGCCGACACCCTCACCAAGGAGGGCCGGGAGTTGTTGGAGTTCGTCATGCTGCACCAGCGGGAGTTGGAGTCCCAGATGCGCAAGCTACTGCGGCAGGCACCCATGCCCAGTGCCAGGTACCGGGTAGTGCGGAGTAACCGTCTAAAAAGCAGACAGAAAAACTACACGTATGTCAGCAAGACGACCGTACCGCTGAAGGATGCCTGGCTGGGCAGCATCGCCGTTGCCGAAACTATCGTTCAATCCGCCAAAAACCGCTTCTTTCAAAAACGGAGCATCCCCCTGCTGACCAGGGACGATATCAGGGTGCACCAACAGGTGATGTCCAAGCCCGTCGACGTCTGCCTAGTCATTGACGGCAGCGCCAGCATGGCGGGCCCGAAGATGAAGGCGGTGTGGCAACTGGCTGAACACCTGCTTCTGGCTACCAGGGACCGGATCGCCGTGGTGATCTTCCAGCGCCGCAAGGCCCGGGTGGTGATCTCCTTTACCCGCAACTATACACGACTGAAGTTGAGCCTGCGTTCGTCGATGCATCCCAATGGCCTGACCCCGCTCGCCGACGGGATCGTGGAAGCCCTGCAGCTCATCAAGAACCGCCACGTGCGGAACCCGCTGCTGGTCCTGATTACGGATGGCGTCCCCACCTTTGGCAAGTGGACGATCGATCCGCGCAAGGACGCCCTGAGAGCCGCCGGTATGGTGCCATCATCCCGGGCGAAGCTGATCTGCATCGGTGTGGCGTCCAACCAGGAGTTTCTGGAGGAACTGGCCATACAGGCTAAAGGCTGCGTCTACATTGTGGACAATCTGAATGAGAGGACCACCCTGATCGAAATCGTGCGCCAGGAGCGGAAGTATCAGACTGTTTGAGAGGTGTGATGTGAGAGGTTAGAAGTGAGATTCTTGTTGCCTTCTTTTCTCACTTCTCACTTCTCACTTCCCGCTTCTCAAGTCGGCGCTGCTGTTCCAGGTAGACCCACAGCACCGAGACATCAGCCGGAGTGACGCCGGGCACCCGGGCCGCCTGACCCAGGGTCAGCGGCTGCACCTGGCTCAGTTTTTCCTGGGCTTCCCTGGACAGCCCCCTTATCTGCCTATAATCGAGGCCGGTGGGCAGGCGCTTGTTTTCCTGTTTCTCCATCCTCGCCACGTGGCTCTCCTGCTTTTCCAAGTAACCGGCAAACCGGATCTGGATCTCCAACTGCTCGGCGATCTCCTCAGGCACCTCCCGGCGCCAGCAGCCGTCAAGCCTGGCCAAGTCAGAATAACTGATCTCCGGCCGCTTCAATAGGTCTTTCAGGCTGAGCGGCTCTCTAAGCCGGGCGCTGCCCTTCTCTTCAAGCCAATCCTGAACCCCCGGCGCCGGCCTGACCACCGTCTCCTCCAGCCAGCGGTTTTCCTCCTCCAACCGGTCCAGCTTGGTCTGGAAGACCCGGTAGCGCTCATCGCTTACCAGGCCGGCCTGCCGCCCCAATTCGGTGAGCCGCAGGTCGGCATTGTCCTGGCGCAGCAACAGGCGGTACTCGGCCCGCGAGGTGAGGATGCGGTACGGCTCGCGGATTCCCCTGGTGACTAGGTCATCGATCAACACCCCGATATAGGCCTGGGAGCGCTTTAGCACCAGTGGCTCTTTCCCCAGGACATGAAGGGCGGCGTTAATGCCGGCAATGATCCCCTGGGCGGCGGCCTCCTCGTAACCAGAGGTGCCGTTGATCTGACCTGCAGTGAAGAGGCCGTGAACATTCTTGGTCTGCAGGGCCGGGTCCAGTTGGGCGGGCACCAGACAGTCATACTCGATGGCGTAGCCAACCCGGACGATCTGCGCCTGTTCCAAACCCTGCATGCTTCTGAGCACTGCTACCTGTACATCCTCAGGCAGGCTGGTGTTCATGCCCTGGACGTAGATCTCATCGGTCAACCGGCCCTCCGGTTCCAGGAAGACCTGGTGCCGCCGGCGATCCGGGAAACGCATCACTTTATCCTCAAATGAGGGGCAGTAGCGCGGACCCACCCCCTCGATAATCCCGGAGAACAAGGGTGCCCGGTGCAGGTTTGACCTGACGATGGCATGAGTCTGCTCGTTGCTGTAGGCCAGCCAACAGGGCAACTGGGTTCTGGGCGCCCTGGGAGATAGGTAGGAGAAGAACAGCGGTGGTTCGTCGCCAGGCTGGACAGTCAGTGCGCCAAAGTCAACGGTGCGCCTGTCGATCCGGGGCGGTGTGCCCGTCTTGAAGCGCGCCAACTCGAAGCCGAGGTCTTTCAGACAGGTGGCCAACTCCCCGGGCGCCAGTTGTCCATTGGGGCCGCCCGGGTAGGTGACGTCGCCGACGATGATCCGGCCGCGGAGATAGGTCCCGGTGGTCAGGACCACGGCGGCAGCGGTAAATCTGGCGCCCGTCCGGGTGACCACACCCGCCGCCCTCTCCCCATCCACGATCACTCTTTCGACGGTTCCCTGCTTCAGGTCCAGGTTCGGCTGATTCTGAAGGGTCCTGAGCATGGCACGCATGTAGTCCGCCTTGTCCACCTGGGCTCTCAGCGCCCGCACCGCCGGGCCCTTGGAGGTGTTGAGCATCCGCATCTGTATATAAGTCTGGTCGGTAACGAGCCCTATCTCCCCGCCCAGGGCGTCAATCTCCCGCACCAGGTGGGACTTCCCCGGTCCACCGACAGCAGGGTTGCAGGGCATCAGGGCCACGTAATCGATATTCAGAGTGATCAGCAACGTGCGGCAGCCCATGCGGGCGCTCGCCAGGGCGGCCTCGCACCCGGCATGCCCGGCCCCGATCACAATCACGTCATAGCTTCCTGCCTGGTACTCCTCTGTCATCAGGCTACCTCATTCCCGCCATCCAACCACCAAGATCAGTTTTCCAGCCCGATATTGATCTCGATCATTCCCGCCTCAGTATAGATCTCCACGTTGAGCGACTTCACCTGGCTCAGTAGACGGCACAATAACCCGCATCAAGCTCCCGCCAATCGTGTTCAAGAGTTCTGCAAGCGTGTCCAGTTCATGGTCGCTGGTTGGTTGTTCTGCGTCCAAGCCATAGATATTGCGCGTGATCTCTTGCAGTAGATCAGGCTCTGCGGCCAACAACAGATCTCCTTCGAGCGGATGGACAATTCAAAACCGCTCAAGCTCCACACCACCTCGTGCGATGCTCCCATTCTGACACTTAATTCGATATTAAAAATCCTATATCCTGCAAGGTTTGACCAAATATGATCACAATAAGAGACCCTCAGCGTAGGACTATTATCCTCATCGCTACCATGGTTATCGATCTTTTGGCCAATTCCTTTAACCACTTCGGGGTTTGCCAGTAGCTCATTGCCTTCTCTAGCATTCAATCCGGGAGGTTGTCCATCCCATCAGACGCTCCCCTAGATGTTGGATTTGATAGGTATCGGCGCGCCTGTCAAAACATTTGTTACAGAATTTTCCTTTCACTGCCTTGTATTCTGTCCCCAAGTCTGATATTGTTTTTAGGCGTCAGGAGATATGGCACTCTTTCACCACAGGAGACCGGTAAATGGTTAAACGATTCGCTTCCCTTCTGCTTGTCCTGTTTCTGATGTTATCCGGCGCTTACGGATGCTCACCTCGTCAAAAGCCGTCGGAGACGCCAAAAACAATCAATCCGGAACAGGCGGCGCCGGTGGCGCCCATAGAAGGTGTTGCCGTTCCGGTGCTGTACTATCATCTAATCGACGACCACCTTTACGGGCCATATACGTCAATGTTTGTGTCGCCCAAGGATTTTGACCAACAGATGAACTACCTCAAAAACAACGGCTACACGGTGATCCCTCTGGCTGAGATCGAAAATGCAGGCCAGTACACCAAACCCGTGATCATCACCTTTGACGACGGGTATGAGGACAACTTCACCAACGCCTATCCGGTCTTGAAAGAATACAACTTTCCAGCTACCGTCTTTTTGATCTCCAGTTTAATCGGTAAACCTGACTATCTTAACAAGGATGAGATCCTGAAGATGGAGGACCTGGTCAGCTTTCAGAGCCACACTGTCACCCACCGTTTGTTGGCCACGCTGCGTCCCCAGGTGCAGGATTATGAACTCAGCGAATCCCAGAAAGAGATCGAAGCCCTCACCGGACGCAACGTGGACGCCCTGGCCTACCCGACCGGAAGTTACAACCAGACGACCATCGCCATTGCCAAGCGTTACTACAAGTATGCATTCATCATGGTGCCGGGCGGCATCTATCACACCGGCGACAACCCCTACACGATCAAGCGGGTCGACATCCCAAGGGGCCTGAATCTAGCCGGCTTTATCAAGAAGATCCAGGGGCTGCCGGAATAGAGGATGCCTGGCACTAAAGTAATGGGAGCTTCTGGCCGCCGACGAGCACGGTATATCTGTACGATTAGTTACCTCAGCCCATTTAAAAAGAGGCTGTTGATCGGGAGATCAACAGCCTCTTTCGCTAGACAGGGCATCCATCAGCGGCTAAGCCCCTTGTACTTGCTCATTGAGTCTTCTTAACATTACAGCAATTATCTAGTCATTTAATACTTTTGCCAGTACTTCCGACTCCCTGCCTTTGTGTTGCAACGATATTATATAATTTTCGATCAACTCTAAGTTAAAAGCCTGCTTAAACTGATACCTATTAAAATATATCTGGTTCCCCAGATATATTGTTTGTGCTGGAGATATTTCAGCGATAACTATATGTTTGGGCCTACGGCTCAGGTTATGCGAGAATTCCGATAACGTTTTGGCAATTACTTGTAACTTTTCTTGTATTTCAGCATATTCTTGATCCAAAATTTCTTTACGGCGCAATACTACCCTGCGATCTGCTTGCTCCATGTTAGCACCTCCTTCATAAGATAGACTTTTTACCGACCCACCTTGTTCCTGGAAGGAATCTCTGAAGAACAAAGGAAGGAAAGTATTAAGTGAAAGAAAAAACTATTCATATGGTATTTTTTATGCTATACTACTTGTTTATGAATGTCAACCATTTTAATTATATACCAGGGGTAAGCGTTTAGCCTTCGAGCAGGGGGGGGTATCAGAAGCCCAGAGGGCACCCGGCTCTTATCCCACTGCAGACGCGCCCTGTTTCCATTCCAGAAGATAGGACAAGGGATCAGGCTTGCTTGCCTTTTTGTCATTCAGATTACTCATACCAGGGTTGTGGCTGAAGCGGGAGATGGAACACAAACTATTTTTATTTTTGGCCAAGCCCTCTGAAGCTTGGATAGGAATTTCGTTAGCACGAAAATCGATATTAAAAATTAGCCCCTGCTTTTTTGGCAGGGGCTTTTGCTATGCTTTTTATCGATGGCATTAGTTGCGGTGTTGCTTGCGCAGGAGTTGCCAGAGCCACCAGTTAGAGTCATTGCTTGCTCGGGAGTTATTCTGCAAAAGCTGTTGCACCCAAGACTGCTTCAAAATCGGATTGTTTTGATCTATATCTTTCGGTATTGACCATTGGTGTGCCCTTAAGTTATCTAGTCAGTCATCCTTGAACTCACCGACATATTTTTCCTCCATCAGGGTATGTCATGGTGCCATGCCCCTTAGGAAATCCATCCTTAAACTCGCCGACATATTTTTTGCCGTCAGACCATGTCATAGTGCCCTGCCCATGCACATTGCCATCCTTGAACTCACCGACATATTTTCCCCCGTCAGACCATGTCATGGTGCCCTGCCCATTCATTATGCCATCCTTGAACTCACTCATAATTACTCATGCTCCTTTTTAATTTTCTTTATTTTAACAATACAAACATGCAAAGACCCTGATAAATCGGCAATATCGGGAATAGTGGCAAAAATAAGCGTTCATCAATCGGGGCTCACGCCTCCCTTCTTCCGTCTCCTTTATAAAAAGAAGACGATTTACAGATTGCCAACGGGCGTTGCCAACTTCATAGATCTAATCAATTTCATTTAATGACACAAATCCTAATTCTTATGAGTGTGCACTAAATGAACCAAGTAGATCCCTGGCTGGCCTGTTCTTTTCGCATCCTGCTGTTATTGAAAACACACGGTGAAGGAATTGGGTGGAAGGTGATTGTCCAGGTGGGTCGTTTCGGTCATTTTAACTGTTGCCCATCTTGTTCCTGGAAGGCGAAGTGAGGAAAGTATTAAGTGGAAGATAAGACTATACAAAGTAACTTACGATATCTATTATGTTATACTGTTTATTTATTAATGTCAACCAGTTAATCTGGGTTAATCTGGGTTAATCTGGGTCTGTTAGTCTGGGTCCGTGTCGTCTGGGTCCGGCGCCAAGACAAAGGCGCCCCGGTATTTTTTCTCTCCGGGCCGGGTTTGTCGAAACAACAATTGTAAACTTTTTTCAGGCAAACAACCTTGAAAGGCTGTCAGTCGAAGATGGCATGGGAAACAAAGCCAAACTTTTCAGACAAAAAGACAATGTGATTAAAGCGGAATATACATCAACTACAACATTATAATCTAGATAGCCCCGGACGTGTGCCCGAGGTATATATAAGAGGGGGACTGCTATTAAGTTACCGCCGTTACCTTAAAACAAGCTGAAGAACAGGTTAAGATTGCGTAAGTAGAAGTCCCCCGACCGTCAGTTACAACAGCCGGAGGGCTGGCCTACAAATTACCCTAGTTTATGCCTACCAGTAGCAGGATCAGTATCAGGAAGATAAAAAAGACCCACGATCCTCCAAAACCAGCACCCAGTCCTGCTCCCACGCCGCTATTTGTATTTGCCCCCATCTTATTTCCTCCTCGTTAATGGAATCCCATCTCCCATACTATGCTGCATCACTGGAGGAAGTTACTAAAACAAAAAGACCAAGGCACAGTATCCACTGTGTGGCAATGTTTGCGGCATTTCCAATATCAGACTACAATATTACTAGTAAAATACTAGGATTTGATTTCCATGAGAGATATGGGAAAAAGAGACATGTGGGAAAATTGTTACTACTCGACCTATGGAAGGGATGCCGCCCTCAGATACGGGGAGAGAACCGGCTTGTAGCCCAGGTCGACCAGCAGGGTGTGAATCCGGGCATCGCCGAACAGACTTCCTACGTATTGCCGGTAGGAGGTTTTCATCAAGTATTCTCTTCTTGCCAGGATGTCCTCATCCCTGCCGTGAACGCCCAGAAAATCGCCCAGTTCTTTGAGCATCTTACGGTAGACGAGGGTGTTGGCCAACTGGTCGAGAGGCATGTCGTTCAAAGAAAGGCTGAGCGTTCTCGCCAGGTTGCGTTCATGGTATTCAACGTCAAACAAGTGACAGTGGTTGTCAATTACCGGTAGATTGGCAATGTCCAAGTATCTCTCCCCCTGCCGCCTTGCAAGCCGATCCAGTTCTTGTTCCGTCGTTTTTCCACAGATGGCTACCCGCTCTAATGCCCCCGCTTCCTCCGCATCCAGGCCTCCGGCCTGGACCGAAGAATGCGGAGTACATACAAAGTGGTGGGATAAGAGCGGCTACACCACTGTATTAACTGGCTCTAAGGGTCAATAACGCAATAGAGCTGCGATTCCACCCACTTCCCCCAATTCAGGCAGGGAATCAGCGAAGTGGAATTCTGCACCCGATTTAATGAGCATGTCCAATATCTCGTTAATTACACTAACCTTAAAAAGCAATTTCGAGCCACAAACCATACACGT
>Ga0224534_1000439_pt1 | contig 26574 bp, 13 predicted proteins | sample 714E12024metaG_FD_172012 | JGI IMG/M metagenome (GOLD analysis project Ga0224534, IMG submission 172012) | Peat soil microbial communities from Stordalen Mire, Sweden - 717 E1 20-24 | ecosystem: Environmental > Terrestrial > Soil > Wetlands > Peat | place: Sweden: Norrbotten County, Stordalen... | reverse complement strand
TCATCATCCGCTCCATCTCGGCGGCTGAGTACTGCTGGGTTTCGTCCACTACCCAGCATCACCCGCCCCGACCAAAGCGGACAGATCACGTGTGAATTGGACCGGACAACTCACATACTAGCGACACAGTGCCGCTTGCTCCGTTGCCCATCCTTTTCCGGCGTGATATCCTTCACATTCAAGTCGATATCGATCCCCAGGTCGATCCGGCACTTTCGGATCGCGTTTCCGAGCCCCCGATATTCGTACTTCTCGTCCTGCTCCGCGTCGCATAGGACGATCAAGCCGCAGCGCCGTTTCACCATTTCGTAGAGGGCCATATTCTCGAAATGCCCGCCGTCGGAAAGGTGCACGTAGGCCGCCTCATCCGAGGTCCCGGCGAGCAATTCATTCAGCAGATACTGTAGTCCAATCCGCGGGGTCGCTCGACTGGATGTCCTGCGCCGCGGATTCCCCAGCCACTGCCCAAGCCGGACGTTGAACACGGTCATCAGAAACGCCACCGGCGTCGAGGTGTAGAACCCCATGTTCGGGTCCGCCGCCGCTCCTGAAATTGCCATTGCGGTTCCCAAGTTAATGCCTCCGTTTGGCGGCGGATACGCGTATTCCGCCGTCGGGCGGTAACCGAACCGTTCGAGTCCGGCTTTCCGCTTTGGCCGTGCATCTCCGTGCAGCAAAGGACTGTCCTGTTCTTCCAGCCACACGTCATACCCGCAGTAGAGCGGCGTCATCACAAACGACTCCGCCTTCCTTTCCTGCCAAGCCAGATCCTGTCCTTTCACCAGATTCAGGGCCGCGTTGAACACCGGGTAGGGGCCGTCGTAATCATTCGCGGCCGTCAGAGCCGTTAGCGGCATGTCGTCGTTTTCGTCGAAGCCCGTAAATCGATTCGGCGATCGTCTGTTCGACGCGCCCAGAAAGCACCTCACCAACCGGTTTCGATAGAGCAAGTGCATGGAGAACTGATTGATGTCCAGTCGCCACGACATCACCACCGCAACCACAGCGCATCCAACCAGTGCCGCGCATAGCCGGTAATTCGCGATGGTTTTCGGGAGCCACACGAAGAATCCTCCGCCAGCCACCTTCTTGGCATACTCCAAGATATATTTCGACTGGATCCAGTCAATTGAGTACGAGAGCCAGCACAACAATCCCACCACGAATATGTAGGGCGCTGCCTTCGCCAGCCAGTCTTTCCAGTTTATTTCTCCAGGATTTCCCGAATTGTTTCCCTTGGCCGCCCACAGGCCGGCCGCCGTCGTCATGATCCATGCCGGAGTCAGATACTTTGCCGCAACCGCCCCCCACGCTTCTTTCACGAATGAAGTGCGCATGAAAGCGGGAAAATAGAGTGCCAGCCAAAAGAACGCCAGCCACGCAACTCCCCACAGCATTAGCCATCCGCCCAGCCGTCCCCACCATTCCCGCCGGCTGTCGCGAAATGGAGCCCCCATCAGTCCGATGTGCAGGGTTCCCGTCAGCAGAAAAACTCCCAGCACGAGCGGCACGCCAAACGTCAGGTCCGCCTTCGGGCTCCAACTTCTTGTGTATTCCGACAGCCACGCATACAGCCAACCCGCCAACGCGCCGGCTAGCACGGCGGTGACGACCATCGTAAACGGCGCGGCTATGCTCCGCAGTATCTCCGCTATCTTGCTGAGTATCTCCTTCATTCTTGGCCAAAACCGCTTGGCCTTCGGTGGCTGCTTGAGCTTCGGCTTTCTCGCACTCCATTGCAGCCACTGCAATAACGACCCAAGGACAATTGCCAACAGCCAAACAGCTCCATACGCTGCAACTCCCGCATACGTCGCAACACTATACGGAACGGGCGCGCCTTGGCCTGCACGAAATCGCAACGCTTGCCACAGAGCCCCTAGAATCGCGCTCCCCAAAAGCGGTCCGGCCACCAGGCAGAGAATCTGTTTTTGTTTGGTGAGCAACAGCACCTTTCTTACCCACAGAATATGTATCTGCCTGGTTAGCGACAACAGTTTCCCCTTCCCGCGCCTGGTGAGATAGATCATGTTGTTCACGATCACCACGAACGCGATAGCCAGCAGCACGGCCACCAATCCGATCACTTCCCGATTGGTCAGCGCCGCCAGCGCCGGGACTCCCCACCGGAGGGCTGCGCGCGGCAGCAACAGGAGCGCTGCCAGTACGGTCAGCAACACCAGTTGGTTCAGCAGAACATTACGCAGAACGATCCCCGCCGCCGCTAACGTGTCACCACTGACGAGCCCCATTTTGGGCGTCAGGTAATTGCTAAACACGCGCAGAAATCGGATCTCCCGCGGTTCGTTGTCCTCTTCCTGGTGCACGCGGTTGGTCGCCAGCCGGTTTTGCACCTGTGCGAAACTCCCGCGCCGTTTTGTCCACGCCGCCAGCCACCCTCCGATGTATCCACCTCCCGAAACCGTCGAGAGATAATCGAACCGGGAAAGCAGCTTGAGTTCCGCCAGTGCCTGGAGCGCGCCCAGATTGAACGTCGCACTTCGAATTCCGCCACCCGAGAACGCTAGCCCAACCAGGTTTGCAGCGTGCGCGTCCTCAGTCGCTTTAACCCACTCTTTGTCGTGAGTCTGCCATTCCGGCGCGGGCTCAACTTCCGGGAGCGGCACTTCCGGTGCGGGCGCTGGCTCCCGAGGCCGCCCGACACCACAGTTGCCGTGATTCTCCGGCATGCGTTTCAGGCGGACTTTCTTGATTTCGGCCAGTTCGCCTTGCAGCACAGGCCCCAGCGACACGGCCTCCTTCGGAGTGCGCGGTTTCGCCGCTCGATCGGAGCCCCCCGGCATGTTGTCCATGTTCTTCTCCGCGGTGGCAGGTGAAACGTCCTGCCGCTTGTTCATGGTTCCCCTGTTTATCTCGCGGCCAACGGGATGTCATCAAAGGTCACATTGGTGCAAGCCGCTGTCAAGCGAGGAGTAACCCATAACGGCGCCGCGCCCGTCATGCCGGTTGCGAGACAGCCGACCATGGCACGATTGAATTCCCTGATGTCATCGCCGAAGTCTTTGATCGAGGCTGGCGCGCGGAGGATGCATTTCTTGTGACTCTCCGGATCGGCGGAACACCGAGCGCCGCCGGTCTCATTTTGCACGATACGGTCGGATACGAATCGCGTGCCATAAGCCAGATCGGCCGCGGTTGGCACCACCATGGCACTCAAGATCGCGATGCTGCTGTGGTACTCGGCGGCCGGACGCCGTGGAATGCCGATCAGCGATCCGATGTAAGGGATCTCCAGTCCGGGTAAAGGCAGCAGAGGAAAACGCGTGCGCGCGCGTAAGAGTTGGGCGGAGAGCGATGAGACCTCGAAGATTTTCAGCGAGTCGATGCGCATCTTGGTCTGTGTGTCGTGCTTGGCCACGCGTGAGAGATCGTCGTTGGCGTTGCTTGCTTGCCCGGCCGTGTAGAGCGCCGGATCCCCGGTCTCGTCCACGTTCAAAACGACGCTGATCTCCGCCGCGGAAGCTCCGGGCAGACTTCGCGGCATGAGATCCACTTTGAGCCCGCGCCCGATCTTGGCCGAAGTGTTTTGCATGCTGTTCAATGCGCCTGCCATCGCCGCGGCTGCGCCCGCGCCGAGGTTGTTGCCGAGCACAGCCGGCACACTGCCGGAGGCCTGGCTGATTGAACTCATCAATTGCTGCAATGTAGGCGCCGTAGTTACGTCCAGGTAACTCTGCGTCGTGGTGTCGACAATGGTTTCATTCCCGCTCACCGTCCGCACCGTAACCATTCCGCTGTTTTGGAAGCACTTGGGATCGTCCCCGGACCGCTTCCCTTGGGCAGCGCAGACTAACCGATTGTCGCGGGAAAGCGTCTGGGAGAGAAACGTCTGGAAGGTCCGAATGTCACGGCTGAAAGCATCGACCATGGGGCTCAACGCCGTGTTCAGCGCCTGGGCGCTCTGGCCCAAATCATAAGACGAGAATTCGTGTGGGAACTCAGTAGCGATCTTGTAATTGAAAAGGAAATTGGCCACCGCGCTCCGCAGCAAAAAGATCGGCTCGGAGGTATTGGAACCTGCCGGTGGCGGGCTCAGATATGCCCCGGCCGCCTCCCGGAAGCATTCGAAAAACGGACCCGGGGTTTTGTCATATGCCAGTAAGTCGGTTTGTTCGCACGTCGCTTGGCGGGCCGGCCGGGTGCCGGCGGTAACGCCTTCCATGGAGTCCAACGCGTCATTGGCGACGGCAAGCGCTTTGTCGTTGGCCGCGGCAATCACGGCCAGCAGTAGGTCGGTCAACCTCGGTTTCAGCGGATGGAAGAGCTCCGTGTATCCGAGGCAGTATTGATTGGCGGCGCAGACGCCCCAGTCGGCACGCGTCTTGTCATCCAGTGTCACGCCATTCCGGTAGGCGAGAAAATCCTGCGACGCGCTCTGATTGGTCTTTGGGAGGTTGGCTTCCCTAGCATTCGCTACGTAACGATGGGCCACATATTTGTAAAATGCCTCATCATAGAAATCCGCCGGATTGGCAGCGTGTTGCTTAACCACCTCCCAGCCCTTTAACACCGCCAATTGCAGCCGTCCGTTAAATTCGGAAACGTCATCTCTGACGATTTCGCCGGCGTTGGCGGAGCGTTTCGGGTCGGAAGTCGACGCCTGAACCGACCAGACGTTGACGATCATCTCCGGCCGGGGCAGATCCAGCATAGCCACGATCCGCCGCTTTTCGTCGACCGCGGCATCGTCGCCGGGAGTCGGCTCCGAGAAGATCAACATATCCGGCGTTGCGGCGACGGCAGCGTCGGGCGAAGATTGTTTCTGGCTGGCTTGTCCGGAACCGCTCGCTACGCTAGCTTGCGCGGGCGAGGTCGCGCTACCACTCTGACTCCCCGAGTCGCCGCCGGCAGTGCCGGCAGGCTTGGTAGCGGCACCGTTTCCGGCGCCGGTCCCAGTTGCCGCGCTCTTCGATCCGGTCCCGCCATTCTGGCCAGCGCTCGTACCGCTATTGCCTGGCGCGGCATTTGCTTTCTGCCCGCCACCGCCAGTGGTGTCCGGGGTTGAGGTGCCCACGGCATTCACAGTAATATTCGGTCCACTGGTCTGACTGCCATGACCGGAGCCTTGGGATCCGCCGCCTCCGTTCAAAACTGTCGCCACTTCCGATCCGTCCGAGTAGAATACCCGGTCAACCGGAGACACTGGATACGGGCGCCAGGCGATGTCGCGGACATCCGTCAGGAACTGTTTCCAGACATCGCAGTCGGGCGCGCTGTCGCTGGAGACTCGAATCTTATCGGGCCCGATGCTTTCCACGGCGAACCCACCGTAGTTAAGGCCCGTGACTTTGCTGCCGACGTCCCCTAAGCTCCGGTCGTGAGGAACGGTAAGTTCAATCTCGAACTTTCGCATGTTGGCCAGCTTGGTAATGTTGTCTTCCAGATTCTTCAGTAGGTCGCGATCGGAATCAAGATCCTTGGCGTCCTTAGACAAGGCCCTGGTGGAGTACACCAGAAGGTCGCGGCTTCCGCGCGCTACCACCGAAAACGGAATCGGGTCACCGATCAACTGCGCGACGTCGGCGGCGGAAAGAGCCCGATTGTCGCCCTCGGGAAGATAGTCCGTGCATGCGCCGTGCGCTGCGCTTTGAGGAGGCAGTGAAATAGCTTCAATGAAGTACTTGCCGCTTGGGCCAGGGGGTTTCGCGGCAGTGTCCGGCGGATTCGGTTTGGGCGTTTGGGCCTTGGCGGGAGGCGGGACAGGGGAAGCACCCTTCTTGGCCGCGGGGGGCTGGGCTATGCCCTGGATCGCCGCACAAAGAATGAGCAGCCCGTTCGCAAACCAGATTCCTTGTTTCATATATTTAGGTGTTGGATTAGCCAGGATCTCCATTTTGGCGTCCTGGCCGGCATTTGATTGTACATCCAACCGCCCGTTATAGAGCGGTTTTTTTCATTCTTTTCCTATGGTCCGGACCGATGACGAGCAGCGCATAGAGTCCAGTTACCAATCGGAGCGACGAGAGCCCGTAAGGGAAGCCGCGCGGTGATTTGCAACAATAGCCCACAGGGCGAGCCACACCACCGCCAGCGCCCAGCCCGCCACCACGTCACTCGGATAGTGGTAGCCGAGATACACGCGTGAGAATCCGAGGAACGCCGCCATTACCACCACCGCCGCGCGCCACCGCGCTCCCGCTGCCAGGATGCCGGCCAGGATCCCAAAATACACCGCCGGCACAAACGCGTGTCCGCTCGGGAAGCTGTACGTCTCCGTGGGTACGAGCCCAAAGAAGACTTCCGGCCGCGGCCTGTGAATCAGCGCCTTGAGCAGTTGCGCCGCCACTTCCGCGCTCAGGCTCCCGGCCACCAGCAGGTAAGCCGCTTTGCGCTCGCCTCGCTTCTCCCAGCGCCACACTAAAATCGCCGCCAGCGGCACCAGGAAGTATTCCGAGCCCAGCATCGTGATCAGCCGCATGGCCGCGGTCAGCGCCGGAAACGCCCAAGCGTGGATGGCCGCCCGCACCGGCAGGTCGAACCCGATCGTCTGGCCGCGCGCCAGCGGATACGCCATCGCCCCAAATACCAGCAGCCCGCCAATCGCCGCCGCCGCGCGAACCCGCCGATCCATTCTCCCCACCTTGACGAGAATACACCAACGGTACGCCGCCAGAGCGAAGCAGTAGACGTATACTTTCAAGCATGAGACTCAAGAACGCGGCGCTCTTCGCATTGATCGGGATGATTCTGCTGACGGTTCTGCTGGCAGCGAGCTTCATCCGTGACGTATCGAATCTTCTGGCTGGCTTGATTGCTGCGATAACGGTGTTGATATCGCTAATTCACTTGCTGGCTAGCCTGGGTGTGACAGTATTCCTCTACGTGTTCCATAAATCCCAGCCTTGATGACCGGTGTGGTGCGATCCTATTCGGCCTACTGATGCACGGCGGTATAGAGCGTCTGCGTGCCAGGCGCGCCGCCCAGATTGAAAGTAAGCGGCACCAGATCGTTGTCCGGCACTTGCGGCACCACGATGTTGAACTGATATAGCCCGACATACGCAGGCGCCAGGCCCGCGTACGGCACTTGCTGCGCCGGCGTCTGTCCGAACAGAAACTGCAAAGTTGCGGAGAGCTGGTTGGCCGCGGTCACGATCTGGCCCGCGGGTATGTTCGGTACAACCGAACCGAAGCCAACTCCGTAGATCACGACCGTCTCGCCGGGCCTGGCCGGCCGTGAACTGACACCTGCGATCGCGCCGGTTGGAAGAACATAGGTCCCGTCGGAGAGCTGCGCTACCACGTATTGGTTCGCGCCGATTTTGAACTGCGGCGGAGCCAGCAGACCCGGCTCGGTTGCGTTCACCGTGATGTTCACCGGCGCGCTGGTCGAATTTCCGCTGGTGACCGTCAGCGGCAACGAACCCGGACCGATGCCCGAAGGCAACTGTGCATTCACCTGGCCCGGCGAGATGTAATCGATGAACGCCGATTGATCGCCGATGGTCACCTTCACGCCGCTGAGCGAAGTGGGCGCGCTGTTGCCGTTGAAATCCGCGGCGGTCCAAGAGCGCGTGATGGATGCCAGGTTCGACCCGTAGATCTCGACCCAGCTCCCTGGCGCAGCGGCGGAAAAAGCGCCGAACGCCCCCGCGGTTACCACGCCTCCGGGAGTGATGACCGGAGTATTGGCGGACGCAGCCGAGGTCACGTTCAACAGGACGGAAATCGAAAGCGCCGAAGGGTTCTGACCGTTGGCAACCACCAGGTCGGGTTTGCCGTCTCCGTTCAAATCCGCGACCGCGCCGGCGCCCGCGGAGCCGGATACGAAAGACACTTCCGGCTGAAAGGTGCCATCGCCGCGGCCCAGCAGGAAAGTGAAATCGGTGTCGCCACAACAATGCAGCACGATTAAATCCTGCTTGCCGCTGCCACTGAAATCCGCCACCATCGCTTGCGTGGGTCCAAAATCGGTGGGAACCAGGACGCCCGGCTGAAACGTTCCGCTGCCGTTGCCCAGGAATGTGACCAGGTCGTAATTGAAGCTGGTGTTGAAGTCCGGCGCCTCGGCCGTTACCACCAGATCCGGCTTGCCATCGCCGTTGAAATCGCCCACCGATACCGAGCCCGGGTTGAACCCGGCCGTATAGCTGCTGGCTTGAAACCCGCCGCTGCCGTTTCCGAGCAGAATGGTGAGGCCGCCGGGATCGGAGGCATTGAAAGCGGTTCCCGAGTTGACCACCGCCAGGTCCAGGTTGCCATCGCCGTTCAGATCGGCGGCAGCAAGCGCGGTGGGATTGCTTCCTACCGGGATATTCTTCGGGGCTTGGAACGTGCCGTCTCCGTTGCCCAGAAGAATCGAAATGTTGTTGGAGCCGGGGATCGTCACGGCGATGTCGAGCTTCTTGTCGTTGTTGAAATCGCCCAGCACGATGGCCGCGGCGCCCGGCGAACTGGACGATGTGCCGACCGGCGATGCGAAGGTGCCGTTTCCGTTGTTCAAAAGGACGTAAATGAATCCGCTCTGGTCGGTGACCACGAGGTCGGGCTTTCCATCCCCGTTGACGTCGCCCTCGGCGATAAACAGCGGCGAAATCGTAGTCCCCCCGGCGCCCAATGGCAGAGGGGTGGGCGTGGCAAACGCTCCGTTGCCCTTGCCGAACAAGATCGAAGTCGCCGTGGCGATGTCCGGAATGCCGTCGCCGTTGAAATCGGCGGCCACCGCAACGGCTCCGGCGTCGCCTACCACCGGATAGGTTGCCGCTCCGACGAAGGTGCCATCGCCGTTGCCGAACAGGACGTCGATCACCTCGGAATACTGCTCGGGGGTCAGGGCATCGGGATGCCCCGCGGCGAAGACCAGGTCGAGATTGCCGTCGCCGTCGAAGTCCTCGACCCAAAATGCGTCCGGCTCGTAGCCGATGGAGTAACCCACAGGGGCGGAAAACGTGCCGTTTCCTTGATTGAGATAAATGAACACATCGCCCGCATTGCCGTCGGTGAGTGCGATGTCGATTTTGCCATCCTTGTTGAAGTCCCCCGCCGCGACAAAGGCCAACGAGGCGGAGGTGACGATGAGCGGCGTGGGCGGTTTAAAGGTTCCACCGGCCGCCCCGTACAGGACGGATACTCCCGCGCTGGTGGAGACCACCAGGTCGGGGATACCGTCGCCGTTGATGTCAGCCACCACTGGGCGGCCGATGTACGCCGACGCTTGCGGTAAGGAGTACGTGGCGCCAGGAGTGAGCGTGCCGTTCGCGCTTCCGAACAGGATGACGAGGTTGGCGGCTCCGGAATTCGTCACCGCCAGATCGGTGCGGCCATCGCCGTTGAAGTCCCACGCTACGATGCCGCCGGCGTACAGCCCGGTAGTGTAGTTCACCGCCGGCTGGAGCGTCCCATCGCCATTGCCGAGGAGGATCGAAACGCCGCCCGGAGCGGACCCATCGTCGGGACCCGAGTAGACCACCGCGATATCGTGCTTGCCGTCGCCATTGAAGTCCCCGGCCACCACTGCTATCGGATTGGGACCGACCGCGTAGCGGGTTGTACCTTTCACCGAAAGGTCGGAATTGAGATGGCCCACCACCAGCGCGTTGGGCGCGAAATTTTGCCAGATGCCGGCCACGAAAGGCACGCCGGTGCCCGCCAAATCCACCGTGATCGGATTGGTGCCGCTGGAGCCGAGAGGGTCTTTTCCCAGCTTGGGTGGACCCGGAGTCCGCGTGCGCGCGGCCAATCCGACGCAGTTGAAAAAGTTCTGCTGAAAATCGGCGACCGAGCCCGTCTTGGCCGGCTGGTTGAGGTTGATGTTGTAAGTCTCTTCGGTGAACGAACCGTCAGCCTGGCGCAACAGACCCGAAGCGGTCAACGAAGAGGCATCCCAGGTGGTCTGCTGCGCCACTTCCTGGAACTGGATGGCCAGACAGCCGGTCTGCGCACGCAAGCCGGCCGCAAGAAAGATCATCGCAAAAGGGATGGCGGGTTTCATGGCGAATCTCCCGGGAACGTTTCGTTAGTATATATCACGCTCGGATCTAGCGGAACGCGATTGTGTGGGAACGGACAAAAGAACTGGCCGCCAGCCCGTGGTCCAACCCCGCAGCCGAAAATTTCGTGGGTTGGCGCGGCCAGGTGGCGATGGTGAAGATGGCCTCGGCGCCATTCGAACCCGGCGAGATGGCGGGAAAACGGGCGAGCCATTCCGGCGCGATGGTGAACCGGTTCGAGCCCGGCGGCGCCACGCAGAAACACACGCCGTGAGTTTGGTGCAGGCTGTCTCCGAAACTCAGCGCGATCACCACCACGCTGTCTCCCGCGGCGCGCCAATCCACGGTCAGGCCGCGGGCCCGATCCACTTCCGTGACCGGCGTGATCAGGTCCAGCGGTTCGGACGGATGCAGGCGGAACTGAAATGGCCCCACGTCCGCACCGCCCTCACCGGCAACGTGAAGATCGGTCATGCGCAACGGATTGGCGGTTACGCGCGGGCCGGCCAGTTCCACGCCGTAGAAGCCGCGCAGGAACGCCGGGCGGAGGCGGCGCAGCGTCTTGCCGTCATCGACCGTCACAAACGGTCCCGCATCGAGCAACGACGCGGAAACCTGGTCGGCCAGCAGATCGAGGAGCGTCGGCGCCGCACCTTCGCCCTTGCGGTCGTCCGAACTGCGGCTGGTGCAGGCTCCCGGCGGCGGAAACGGCACGTCCATGGCGCCGAGTTTCACGAACCACGCGCTCATTTCGTCGACGGGAACGGCGGATTTCTCGGAGGCTTTTCGGGTGAGCAGCACGAGCCCGTTGCGGCTTCCGGACCAGTGGGAAAACGGAATGAATTCGGCATCCCGGCATTCCCCAGCGCCGCGGCGGATCGCGATCGAGACAACATTGGTGGGCAGCGGGCCAGCGGAGCGCACGTCCACCGGAACGGCGCAGCCTTCGGAGGAGGACTCGGGAACGCGGAAGACGATTTCGTCCACCCCGCCGTTTCGCACCAGGCGCGACTTTGCCGGCTGCCCTGCCACATAGACCTGCGCGTGCGCGGCGCCGCGGAGTCCAGCTCCGGACACGGCAACTTCCTGGCCGGGGCTGCCCGAATTGAGAGTCGAATTGGGCGATCGCCCGGACACCGTGAGATTGTCCGCCACGGCTTGTCCCCATCCTTTTCCGTTGCGGCTGAACAGTTCGGGACCTTGCGCCGCCGCCGGCGAACAGACCGCCGCGAACATCACCAGCAGTGCGGAGCATCGCGTCATGCGAAGGATTCTAACAGGAAACGAGAAACCCCTTTTCGCCATGCTACCTTTATCCATATGCCGGCGAACTTCAAAGCCGAGCTGCTCGCGTGCTTTGGGCAGCCGGTCAGCGAGAATCCCACAGGGAAAATGCAGGAAGCCGCCTTCCGCGAACTTGGGTTGAACTGGCGTTATCTGACCGTCGAGGTGCCTCCAGCACGGCTGCGGGATGCCATGCTGGGGGTGCGCGCCTTCGGGATGCGCGGGCTGAACCTGACGATCCCGCACAAAATCGTGGTGATGGAGCATCTCGACGAAATCGCACCGGAGGCCGCCGTGATCGGCGCGGTGAACACGGTTCGCCGCGAAGGTGACAGACTCATCGGAGAGAATACCGACGGCAAAGGTTTTCTCCACGGCATGCGGGTCGATGCCGGAGTCGACCCTAAGGGGAAGCGCGTAGTGGTGTTGGGTGCTGGCGGCGCGGCCCGCGCGGTAGTCACCGAACTGGTGATGGCCGGTGTGGCGGACGTACTGGTGCTGAACCGCACGGCCAAGCGGGGCGACGAGATGGTGGCTGACCTGGCGATGAAAACCGGCGGCCCGATCCGATTTGAGACGTGGCGCGGTGACTATCGCGTCACTGGCGACGCCGACCTGTTGGTGAACGCCACTTCCATAGGGTTGTACCCGGACACGGAGGCCATGCCGCCGGTCGACCTATCGGGCGCGAGACCCGGGATGCTGGTGAGTGACGCCGTGTTTAATCCGCCCGAGACGCGGCTCCTCGCCGCCGCCCGCCAGCGGGGATTGCCGGTATTGGACGGCCTTTCCATGCTGGTGTATCAGGGCGCCATCGGCTTCCGCTTGTGGACCGGCCAGGACGCGCCCGTGGCGGTGATGAAGCAAGCGCTGCGGGCGGCGTTGGGACTCGGCGATTAATAGGGGATGTTCGCGGTTTACCGGCCCGGTCAAGCCGACGCGCGCAGTCCACCCAATCCAGCGACTCTTCCCCGTCCCAGTCTTGCTTCGCGCAGCCGGGAAGCGGCTGATTCGTGCGATAATCCTCTGCTTAAGATGCGAACCCGGATCTCCATCAGTCTACGGCTGGACTTCGTGATCGTCCTTTTGGCGATTTTCACGCCGCAGGGCTTGTGCGCCGATAACCTGGTTGCCAATCCGTCATTCGAACTGGTCAAGAATCGCGACCAGTTCGGAGGGGTGTTTGAGAAGTGGGGGGGATACAAATATGAAGGCGACTGCTCGTTCGAGGTGGGCGACGTGCCACACTCCGGCAAAACGTCGGCGCTGCTGCTCTGCTCTTCTCCCGGCAAGATTCGGATCGCACAGCCGCAGGACCTGGAGCCGGGCCGCTACCGGGTCACGGCCTACATTCGCGGGCTGGACATCGGCACGGGCCAATGGAACTCGACCACCGAGTTCATGTTCGACGACAAGTACTTCCCGCTGAAGAAAAACGGGGTCTTCGGCTGGACCCTCCTCACTTATGTCGCCGACCTCTCCACACCCAAGAAGACGGGCCCTTCTTTCGGGTTGTTCGCGCCGGGCTATCTTTGGGTGGACGACGTGTCGATGGAACGCGTGGGCGCTGAAGTCAAGCTCACCGACGTTCCGCAGCTGGGCAGCGAGGAAGCGCCCATCGCGCCGCCGGGCCCGCTCGGAGCTGGCGCGGTGAATTGCCCGCGTTGCCGGTACCGCAACATGCCGGAGTGGAAGAAGTGCTATGCCTGCGGTAGTCTTCTGACGAAGAGCGCCGAGAGACCCTCCGGGCCGGCGGCGAAGCTCATTACTTCCTTTGAGCAGGGCAATCCGTTCGAGGGTGGAGAAGTGGTGGCGGCGCATGCCACCGAAGGCGCCAAGGCCCTGCGCATCGCCAAGGGTTACGCCGTGATGCGCGGCGCGCAGAACTGGGCGGACTACGACTATCTGAAGGCCGATGCGTACGTGGAGGGGACGCGGCCGGCTCAAGTGACAGTGGAAATCCACGACACGGCGACGGACGGATACTGGACGCGCGTCAATTACAACACGATGGCGCCTCCCGGTGCGAGCACGCTGATTCTGCCGTTGCGGCAGTTGTATGTCGGGGAGAAATCGCGTCCGGGCAGGTATCTGAACCTGAGCGGCATCACTCGGCTGGTTTTTGCGGTGGGAGATGCGGGACCGCTGTTTCTCGACAATCTTCGCCTGGAGCGCGATACGGCGGCACGAGGCGCGTTCTTCGACGGGCTGCACGCTTTCGATTTCGGCACCGGCACCAGCCCGGTGATGGACGGTTTCACGCCGATTACGCCGGGCACGCTGTATTCCCCCGGCCGCGGCTATGGCCTGAAGAATGCCAAGGTCTGGCGGGCGGTCGACGCGATGCAACCGGACCCGCTCTACCAGGATTTCCTCTGCATCGAATCCGGCGGCCTGGCGGTGGACGTGCCCAACGGCAGGTACCGGGTGTTTGTGAATATCGACAGCCCTTCCGGCTTCTGGGGCGAGTACCAGGTTTACAGCGCGCGCTCCATCCTGGCGCAGGGCAAAACGATGTTTTCGGAGCGGATGGATTTCAAAGCATTCCAGAAAAAATATTTTCGGTTTTGGGACACCGAGGATTTGCCGTCCGACAACACCTTCGACAAATACGGCGGCGCTCACTTTTCGGAGAAGGTCTTCGATGTGAACGTGAAGAACGGACAGCTCTATATCGAATTCCATGGAGAGAACTGGGCGTGCAGCGTGTCGGCGGTAATCCTGTTTCCGATCGAGAAGGCGGCGGAGGGAGCACGCTTTCTGGAGTATGTGAAAGAGAAGCGGCGCTTCTACTTCGATAATGCTTTCAGGCGCGTGCTGCACAACCCGGGAGGCGACCCGCTTCAGCTTACGGCGGAGGACACCGCGCGCGGTTACCTGGTCTTCCAACGCGATTTCATGAAGGACGTCTATTACAACGATGCGCCGTATCGCGGGGAAACCGGCCAGCCACTGGTGGCCGACGGATTCGCGGGCCAGATGGTTCCGGTGACGATGTCGGTTCTCCCACTGAAGGACCTGGGCACTGGAACGCTGAGTGTGAGCGCGCTCGCGGGGCCGCAAGGCTCGATACCGGCGAGCGCCATTGACGTAGGCTACGTTTCGTATCGGCTGACCCGGGTGACCAGCGACGGCGCCGTATACACCATCAGCCCCCGCCTGATCGTGCCGAAGAATAGCGTGGCGCTACCGAAAGGCGTGGCGCGGCGGTTTTGGCTGACGGTGTGCGTTCCCGCGGGCGCCGCGCCGGGTGTCTACACGGGCCAGGTAAGTTTCACGCCGCAGCAGGGAACTGCTCAGTTGGTTCCGCTGCAATTCAGGGTGCGGAAGGGAGCTCTCGATGCGGTGGATATTCCGGTGGGGCCGTTTGGCGGGCGCATTGGCACACCGTGGCTCGGCGACGACCCGGCAACCGTGAGTTTTGGCGCGGAGATGACGGAGAAGAGCCTGCTGCTGTTGCGCGCCCATGGGTTCACCATGTTCACCGGTGTTCCCTACGTGGTCTACCAGGGATTCAAGGATGGCAAACCAGCGCTGGACTTCGGTGCCGCCGACCTCCAGATGGCGGCCGTCAGGCGGTACGGATTTCGGGCCGTGAATTCCTATGGCGCCGGCGTGATCGGCATCGATGCGTACCACCGGGACCTCGAGAAAATGAAAGAAGCCGGTTTCACCGATTACAGCGCCTTCGTCAAAGCCATCTACTCAGCCATCGACCGGCACGCGCAGGAGAAGGAATGGCTGCCGGTTTACTGGAACCTGGGCGACGAGCCGGGCGGCGATGAACTCAAAGCGTCGATCGAAAACGCCAAGGCCTACCGGGAGGCTTTTCCGAACGGGCCGCCATTCTTCACCGCCGCCACCAGCCTCTACAAGGACGACGCCAACGATCCGAACTTCGAACTGGCCAAAACGCTCCACGTGGCCACGCTAGCGCTGCACGACGAGGCCAGCTTGAAGTTGCTGGCTTCCTCGGGAGGCAGTTGGGCCTATTACAACAACGGCAGCCGCTGGACGTTTGGCATCTACCTATATAAAGCCGTCCAGGAATCCGGGCTTAAGTTCCGCCTGTCCTGGCACTGGAATATCGTGGCCGGCGATCCGTACTACGCCCTGGATTGCCGCGAAGACGACTACGCATGGGCCAATGCGAATCCGGACCGGCAGCTTTTGCCTTCGCTGGAGTTCCTGCGCATCGCAGCCGGACTGGACGATTACCGGCATCTGTTGACGCTGGCGCGGCTGGCCAAATCCAAAGAGGGCACGCCCGCCGCCAAGCGAGCGGAGGCGCTGATCCGCAACCGCATGGCCGCGTTCCACCTGGGCCAACTCGATCCGGATCCTCTTTTCGGAGTGGACGACTGGGCAGCCTACCGGCGCCAGTTGGCGGACGCGATTGAGACGCTGCAATAACGCGCACGGCCTTCGGTACCTAGACGATCGAATTCAAGCCGCGCTACTCTTCGCCGGGCGACGGGCAACTCATCACCTCGTCTTATAAGCTGCCCTTTAGCACCAAAACCCAATCTGGATCTCCGTCGTGGTTGTTGCCGGGAGTCGTAAAGTCCTGATTGCCGGAATTTGGGAACGGCGCGCCAGGGACCGCCGTGTAGGTACCGTTCGAGGGATCGTACCATTGCGCCGTCACTGGGCCCGAGAACTGGGCGAGGTCCACTGTCAACCTTGAGGGGTTCGGACAATACGTCAACGCCAGGCTGCCGGTGGTAATCCAGCTCGTGGTGCAGTAGGTGGCCGTGGTGAGATTCTGATTCGAACCGTCATAGGTTCCGTAGCCGGCAGTGACAACCTGGTGTGTCGAGTCCGGGACGAGTTGCCACCACGAGACGCTGCCAAAGAGTTGGTTGATGTACTGAATTTCCAGGGCGCCCGGGCTGTTCAGAAAGGACTGCCAACCCGGGATAAACGTCCATGTGTAGTGGTTTCCGTAAATCTGTCCCGTTCCGCCACTGAGCATTGTCCAGTACGCCTGCTCTCGCAGCACATAGGGGCCGGTGTTACCTGGGATTGCGCCGGTGTTGTTCTCGTATTCGTAATTTGATTCGACGAGGTAGGTCGGGATCGCCGGAGAGCTGCTATACGACTGGAGAACCATATCATAGGTTTCGTAATAGGTATAAGCGGAATCCAGAGTCAGCAGGGAGCCCAGGACAGAATCCTGGTTGGAATAGCTACTGTCGTAGTTCAGCTCGATGGACTGTAAATGGTTGGAGTCGACGCTGGCGATGCCGGCCATCACTTGTTCTACCAGGTAGTTATCCGTGCTGCTACTCGACCACGACTGAAAGTCGTTGCCGTGTAACCAGACGATGTTGGCGAAGTTCTTGTACCGAGTCCCAATGTAGACCCCGTAATTGTAGGCTTTGGTGCTCCCATTGTTCTCGAGCGTATCCAGCCAGCCGCCGGTTTCGATGGGGTCCAGAAAGACGACCAGGTCGTAGGTCAACGCCAGGTTCACCATGCTGTCGACGCGAGTGAAGAAAGCGCTGTTGGGCGTCGACAAGTCATAGTCCACTGGACTGGAGCCGCTGGTGAATGGCGCAACCCCGTCGTAAGTAGTGCCATTAGAGTTGCAACCGGTGTAGCTTGTGCACAACAGGTTCACCCATAGGGAGTTGAACCCCAATTGCTCTCGATTGGCCATGTATGTTGCCATGTCACCAGCGCTGAGGTTTCCCACCAAGGACTGCGGCGAATCTCCCATGATCAAAAAGGGCGTCCCATCCTGGCGGACCAGATAGCGATTGTTCGGACTGGCCTGCAAAGGCAGCAGGGACCCGGTTGTGACGCTCGCTACGCCGGAGTAAGGGCTCAGGTTCCCGGCCGTATCGATGGCCGCCACCTCGTAGCCGTAACTGGTGCTCAATGCAAGGCCCGTATCGGTGAAACTAGTCCCGGTTACCGTCGCAATCTGCTCAAAGCTGGTGCAATCGGTGCCTTGGCATCTCTGCACAACATAATTTGCCAGCCCGACATTACTCGTCGAGGCCGTCCAACTCAGGTTGATTTGGGTCGCGCTCGCTGCCGTCGCCGTCAAATTACCTGGTGCCGTCGGCGGCTGCAAAGCTTGCGTGGCGGCGGTTGCAGGGCTCGAAAACGCGCCCGCATTCCCGGCCGTATCGATCGCCTGCACCTGGTAGCTGTAGCTCGTATTCGACGACAGGCCCGTATCGCTGTAGCTGGTTCCGGTCAGGGTCGCAATCTGCGCAAAGTTGGCGCAGCCGGCGCCCTGGCAGCGTTGAATCACATAATCCGCGATTCCGATGCCGCTCGTAGAGGACGTCCAGCTCAGATTGATTTGGCTCGCGCCGACCACAGTCGCCGTCAGATTACCTGGCGCCGTCGGCGGTGGCGGAGCTTGCGTGGCGGCTGCCGCAGGGTTCGAAAAGGTGCCCGCATTCCCGGTCGTATCGACTGCCTGCACCTGGTAGCTGTAACTCGTGCTTGCCAATAGGCCCGTATCGCTGTAGCCGGTCCCGGCCAGTATAGCAGTCTGCACAAAGTTAGTGCAGCCGGCGCCCTGGCAGCGTTGCACCACATAATCCGCTATCCCAATGCCGCTCGTCGAGGCCGTCCAACTCAGGTTGATTTGGGTCGCGCTGACGGCAGTCGCCGTCAGATTACCCGGCGCCGTCGGCGGTGGCGGAGCTTGCGTGGCGGCCGTTGATGTGTTCGAAAACGTGCTCGTGTTTCCGCCCGTATCGACCGCTTGCGCCCGGTAGCTATAGCTCGTGCTTGCCAACAATCCGCTATCGCTGTAACTGGTCCCCGCCGGTGCCGCAATCTGCGCAAAGTTGGTGCAGCCGGCGCCCTGGCAGCGTTGAACCACATAATCCGCGATCCCAATGCCGCTCGTCGAGGCCGTCCAACTCAGGTTGATCTGGCTCGCGCCAGTTGCAGTCGCCGTCAGATTACCTGGCGCCGTCGGCGGTGGTGGAGCTTGTGTGGCAACCGTTGCAGTGTTCGAAAGTGAGCTCGTATTCCCAGCCGTATCGACCGCCTGCACCCAGTAGCTATAACTCGTACTCGACAACAGGCCCGCATCGGAGTAAATGGTCCCGGCCGATGCGGCGATCTGCGCAAAGTTGGTGCAGCCGGCGCCCTGACAGCGTTCAACAACATAATAGGCTATCCCATAGCCGCTCGCCGAGGCCGTCCAACTCAGGTTGATTTGGCTCGCGCCGGCCGCAGTCGCCGTCAAATTACCGGGCGCGGTCGGCGGTGGCGGAGCTTGCGTGGCGGCCGTTGCAGCGCTCGAAAACGCGCTCGCATTCCCCACCGTATCGACCGCCTGCACCTGATAGTTATAGCTCGTACTCGGCGACAGGCCCATATCGGTGTAAGTGGTCCCGGCCGATGCCGCAATCTGCGCAAAGTTAGTACAGCCGGCGCCCAGGCAGCGTTGGACTACATAATTCGCTATCCCGTTGGCGCTCGTCGAGGCCGTCCAACTCAAGTTGATTTGGTTCGCGCCGGCCGCAGTCGCCGTCAAGTTACCCGGCGCCGTCGGCACGGTGTTTCCGAGAGGCGTGCGGAATGCGACCATCTGCATGATCCATGGTGCCGATGCGCTGAGAGGTGCGCCGGCATCATAACTTCCCGCGACTGAGACCATCTGGTCTTCCAAGACGTTACCATCTGGCGCCGGCAGCAGCCGTTGGGTGAAGCCGGCACCCGGACCGATGGTCGCGGCCTGACCCAGATTCGCGCCAAAGATCAGATCGGTCGCGTTGGTGGTTGTCGCGGGACCGCTGTCCGTGGTGGCGCTGTTGCCTGAGTTCGCAGCCGTCACATCCACCGGGTTATTAGGATCCGCTCCGCTGTACTCGAGTATCCGTATGTCGGGGAATGTTGCGGCACTCGCGAAAGTCACGGTGACGGTGTTCGCCCCGGCAGCCGCCTGTGCGACGTTCGGCGCATAGTAAATGGACTGCGTAGCGTATCCGCTCTGGACCGTGGGACCCACCGCGAGCGTATACGTGTTACCACTTGAGTCGGTAACTCCACTCACCACGGTCGAGCTGTCGTTCCATCCAACCACCACGACGTTGAGGTCGCCCGAAACCTGCGCCGCAGCATACGCGACGCTCACTGTGGTCTGGGGGGTTTGCGATGCGGTCGAGTTGTCCTGCACATAGCCGATCGCCGGGGTCGTGGCCGCGGCGTAAGTGAACCCGTTCACCAAGCTCACGCTCTGCGCCCCGGGATTGGTGACCGTGACAGTTGCCGCTCCCGCATTGCCCGCCGGGGTCGTCACCGTGATCTGGGTTCCGCTAACCACGACCACGTTGGTCGCCCCTACCCCTCCAAACGCGACTATCGCTCCTGCCGCAAAGTTCGTCCCCGCTATCGTGACTGCTGTCCCGCCCGCCGCCGGCCCGCTATTCGCCGATACGCTTGTCACTGTCGGCGGAGCCGTAACTCCTACACCTGTGACTGCCGAAGCTCCGCCTCCCGATGGAGTCTGGAAAGCGACCATCTGCATAATCCACGGTGCCGGTGCGTTGAGAGGCGCGCTGGCGCTATAACTGCCTGTGGCTGCGACCATCTGGTCCTCGGCAATGTCGGCGTCCGGCATCGTCAGCAGCCGTTGGGCAAAGCCGCCGCCGGGACCCATGGTCGCGGTCAGAACCAGGTTCGCTCCGAAGATCAGATCGTTCGCGTTGGTGGTTGTCGCGGAACCGCTGTAGCTGATGCCACTGTTGCCTGAGTTCGCAGCCGTTACATCCACCGGGTTATTAGGATCCGCTCCACTGTACTCGAGTATGCGTATGTCGGGGCATATCGCGGCGCTCGCAAAAGTCACGGTAACGGTGTTTGCCCCGGCAGCCGCCGATGCGATGTTCGGCGCATAGTAAATAGACTGCGAAGCGTAACCGCTCTGGACCGTGGGACCCACCGCGAGTGCATATGTGTTACCGCTTGAGTCCGTAACTGCACTAACCACGGCCGTGCTGTCGTTCCACCCCACCACTACGACGTTGAGGTCACCGGCAACCTGCGCGGCAGTATACGCCACGTTCATCGTGGTCTGCGGAGTTTGCGGCGTGGCGAAGTTACCCTGCACATAGCTGATCGGTGGAGTGCGGAAAGCAACCATCTGCATGATCCACGGCCCCGCTGTGTTGAGAGTCGCGTTGGCGCTATAACTTCCTGTGGCTGCGACCATCTGGTCTTCCGCGATGTCGCCGTCCGGCGACGTCAGCAGTCGTTGGGTAAAGCTGCCGCCCGGACCCATAGTTTCGACCTGAACCAGGTTCGCTCCAAAGATTAGATCGGTCGCGTTGGTGATTGTTGCGGAGCTGCTGTCACTGGTGGCGCTGTTGCCTGAGTTCGCAGCCGTCACATCCACCGGGTTGACAGGATCCGCTCCGCTGTATTCGAGTATGCGTATATCGGGGGATGTCGCCGCACTCGCAAAAGTCACGGTGACGGTGTTTGTCCCGGCAGCCGCCGGTGCGATGTTCGCCGCATAGTAAATGGACTGTGAGGCGTATCCACTCTGGACCGTGGGACCCACTGCGAGTGTGTACGTGTTGCCGATTGAGTCCGTGACCGCACTGACCACGGCCGTGCTGTCGTTCCACCCCACCACTACGACATTGAGGTCGCCGGCAACCTGCCCAGCAGCATACCCGATGCTCACCGTGGCTTGGGGGGTTTGTGGCACGGTGTAATTGCCCTGCACGTAAGTGATAGTTGGCGCCGCCTCCAAGCTAGCTGGCCACAGCCAGCAAGCAAAAGCCAAAGTAGTCAGTAGCACAAGGTGATTAGAGTCTGTACCGAAGATTTTCATTGTTTGGATCCCAGGTTCCGATTAGTGTACACCGACCCTATTGCGTTTGTCCATTCTTTCAGCGCGAAGTCACTTTTCGTTCAAAGTGTCCCCTGTCTTAACGCACTAGAAGTGTCCCTATTGGCCTAGTACTACTATGCGACAGACGTATTTAGCAGCAAACCGGCAGCAAGGAAGCTGCCCAAGCAGGACTCGGCAATCCTGATGCGCACCGTGGCGATGGAATGGGGATTATGACGTTCGGCGCGCGCCATCTCCGCAGGCGGTCAATACGCCAGTAGGAAATTGTAAGTGGCCGGCCGGCGATCCATCGGCCCCCCGGACCAAGCCGAAGTGTTTAGATAATAGATGTCAGCCTAGATAGTTATAGTTATCCCGCGCCGTGACAGACGTGTTACTACTCCGATACTGTGCCGCATATGAGTCGCTGGCGAACAGGGCGCCGGAATTCGAAGGCGTCGACGAAGCCTAAGTGGTCTTAGCGATGCGGGCAGCGGGGTCGAGTTTAAAGCGCTCCAGGAGCTGGCGTTCCCAGGCCGTGTCCCAGGCCGGAAAGAGGTAGCGATGAAAGACGGTCATCTGGGCGATGGTCGAGTGGCCGGGGAGCACCTGGTCTTTGTCGGACTTTTTGAGGGCAAGCTACAAAGCACGCCCTACCGCGGCTTCGCTCCCGTGGCCAGGATGCTCTCGAAATACGGGGCTTCGGCCTCCCGATGGACGATGGCGGTTTCCACGTGGCGGAAGCCGGCGTGTTTCAGGAAGCGCTCCAGATCGAGTTCGGTGAAACCGAGCCAGAGGTCCGCATACATTTCGCGGGCTTCCTCGAGGTGGTGTCGGTTCAGGTCGAGGATGGCGGCGCGGCCGCCCGGTTTGAGAATTCGCCACGCTTCGGCGATGGCGCGCTCGGGGTGCGCCGCGTGGTGCAGCGCCTGGCTGAGGAAGGCCACATCGACCGTGCCGGTGCGTATGGGCACGTCTTCCAGGTCGCCCAGGCGGTATTCCAGGTTGGCGATGCCGTTCTTGCGCGCCAGGCCAGCGCCGAATTCGACCATTTTCGGCGAGTTGTCGATGGCGATGACGCGCCGGGCGCGCTGTGCCATGAGCTGCGCGATGGTGCCTTCGCCCGCTCCCAGGTCGGCGATGACCAGCGGCGGCATCAGGCTGAGCAGCGCTTCGGCGATCCCCTGCCAGGAGCGGCCAGGCACGTACTGGCGGCCAAACTTGCCCGCCAGCTCATCGAAGTAACGGCGCATCTTATCCTGCCGTTTGCGGAGCGCGAGGCGCAGGGCGGCGCGGTCCTGGGCAGCTTCGGGAATCTCGGCCGCGGCCTGGCGCAGGATGGCCACCAGTCCGGCGGGAGCGTCCAGCTTGTAGAACGCGTTCTTGCCGGTGCGTCGGTCGGCCAGCAGGCCGGCCTGTTTCAACTGCGCCAAATGCGTCGAAACCTGACTTTGCGGCTTGCCCACGATTGTCTGCAACTCGGCCACGGAAAGTTCTTCCTGCTCGAGCAGCAGGAGCAGGCGCAGCCGGCCAGGATCGGCGGCCAGGCGCAGCGATTTCAGGATTGACGGCATACTCTTCAATAGTCTAATATCAATGTATCAAGATTCCTTGATACGAGGTATTGAATGAGTACTGCCATCCTGAATCAGAACGCCGTTGCCAACAAGGTCGCCGACCTCTCGTTGGCCGAATGGGGCCGCAAAGAGATTTCCATCGCCGAGCAGGAAATGCCGGGCCTGATGGCCATCCGGCGGAAATACGCGAAAGACATGCCGCTCGCGGACGTGCGGATCACCGGCTCGCTGCATATGACCATCCAGACCGCCGTGCTGATCGAAACGCTGGCGGACCTGGGCGCCACGGTGCGCTGGGCGAGTTGCAACATCTTTTCGACGCAGGACCATGCCGCGGCCGCCATCGCCGCCGCCGGCGTTCCCGTTTTTGCGTGGAAGGGCGAGTCGCTGGAGGACTACTGGTGGTGCACCTACATGGCGCTCAGCCACGTGGGCGGCAAGGGTCCGCAGTTGATCGTGGACGATGGCGGCGACGCCACGCTGCTGATCCACAAAGGATATGAACTGGAGAACGGCAGCGACTGGGTGAACACGGCCTCGGGCAGCCACGAAGAAGACGTGATCAAGAATCTGTTGAAAGAGGTTCGCGCCGAGAATGCACGGCACTGGCACGAGATCGTCGCGGAGTGGCGGGGCGTTTCCGAGGAGACCACCACTGGCGTGCACCGGCTTTACAAGATGCAGGAAGTCGGCCAACTGCTGGTGCCGGCGATCAACGTGAACGACTCGGTGACCAAGTCGAAGTTCGACAATCTCTACGGCTGCCGCGAATCGCTGGCGGACGGCATCAAACGCGCCACCGACGTGATGGTGGCCGGCAAGGTAGCGGTGGTGTGCGGCTACGGCGACGTGGGCAAGGGCTCGGCGCACTCGCTGCGCGGCATGGGCGCGCGCGTGGTGGTGACCGAGATCGACCCCATCAACGCGCTGCAAGCCGCCATGGAGGGCTTCGAGGTGACCACCATCGAGGATACGCTGGGCCGCGGCGATATCTACGTCACCTGCACCGGCAACTGCGACATCATCACGCTGGAGCACATGAGCAAAATGAAGGACCAGGCCATCGTGTGCAACATCGGGCACTTCGATAATGAGATCCAGGTCGACCGGCTGAACGGCTCCGGCGCGCAGCGAACTAACATCAAGCCGCAAGTGGACATGTACACCTTCCCCAACGGCGACAGCATCTTCCTGCTGGCCGAGGGCCGGTTGGTCAACCTGGGCTGCGCCACGGGGCACCCGAGCTTCGTGATGAGCAACAGCTTTTCCAACCAGACGCTGGCGCAGCTTGACCTCTGGAAGAACCGCGATTCGTATAAGCCGGGCGTTTACACGCTTCCCAAGAAGCTGGACGAAGAGGTGGCGCGGCTGCACCTGGAAAAGATCGGCGTCAAGCTCACTACGCTTACGCCGAAGCAGGCCGAATATCTGGGCGTGGCGCCCGAAGGGCCGTATAAACCGGAGCACTATCGCTATTAAGGCAGGCCTGGCTCCGCATGTTAAATTAGAGTGACACACACCGCAGGAGAACAACCTTGTCAGACAATCAACGATACCTGTTTACGTCGGAATCGGTGACCGAGGGCCACCCCGACAAAATCGCCGACCAGATTTCCGATGCCGTTTTGGACGCCGTTCTGGCGGAAGATCCCACCGGGCGGGTGGCGTGTGAGGTCCTGGTGACCACCGGCACCTGCATCGTGGCGGGAGAGATCACGACCAAGACTTACGTCGATGTGCAGCGCATCGCGCGCAGCACCATCGATTACGTGGGCTACAACGATGCCAACTATGGATTCGACGCCCACACCTGCGGCGTGCTCAACCTGATTCAGTCGCAATCGCCCGACATTTCGATGGGCGTGGATACGGGCGGCGCGGGCGACCAGGGGATGATGTTCGGCTACGCTTGCGACGAAACGGCCGAGCTGATGCCGCTGCCGATCATGATGGCGCACAAGTTGGTGCAACGCCTTTCCCAGGTGCGGCGCCAGGGCGTGCTGGACTTCCTGCGGCCGGATGGCAAGAGCCAGGTCAGCGTGGAATACGTAGGCGGCGTGCCGAAGCGCATTGAAGCGGTGGTGATTTCCACCCAGCACAGCGCGGATGTTTCGATCGAAGAATTGCGCCGCGAAGTGAAGAAGCACATCATCGACCCGGTGGTTCCCTCCGGCATGGTGGATTCGCAAACCAAGTACCACATCAACCCGACCGGGCGTTTCGTGGTGGGCGGACCGCACGGCGATACGGGCTTGACGGGCCGCAAGATCATTGTCGATACCTACGGCGGGATGGGCCGGCACGGCGGCGGCGCCTTCTCCGGCAAGGACCCGACGAAGGTGGACCGCTCGGCGTGCTACATGGCGCGGTACATCGCCAAGAACCTGGTGGCCTCGAAGCTCGCGACGCGGGTGGAAGTGCAGCTTGCTTACGCCATCGGCGTGGCGGAACCAGTTTCGGTGAACGTGAACACATTCGGCACCGGCGCCATCCCGGATGACCGCTTTACCGAGTTGGTGCGCGAGAATTTCTCGCTGACGCCGCGCGGCATCATCGACACCCTCAACCTGCGCCGTCCAATCTATCGCAAGACGGCGGCGTTCGGCCACTTTGGCCGCACCGAGGAAGGTTTCACCTGGGAAGTCGCGGACAAGGCCGAAGCACTGAAGGAATCCGCGGCAGCAGTTCACGCGTCGGTGCGGTAGCGGTGGGGCAGGTTTCAACCTGCCAACGCCCGCTTGCGGGCGAGTGTTTCTTCACAACGATTCGAGCGGCGGGCCGGGCATGCCCGGCCCCTACGGATTCGTGCGCGCTGGCACGAACACGATACGGGGCGGGCTGGCGGCGGCATCCACCATCCAGACCGGGCCGGAGCCGGCATCGGTCAGGCGGAACAGGCTCCCCATGCGCGAGACTCCAGTGGGAGTGCAATCGCAGCGAAGGGTTGTGGCACCACCGGCGGCGAGATCGAAAATCGTAACGGACTTACCGGTGCGGCTCGCAGCTAACGCGAGCTTGCCATCCGCGGAAAACGACAATCCCACGGGTTGAGAAAGGCCAAACGCGGAAATGCGCTGGCTGGGGGTGGCGGAGCCATCCGGAAAGACCGCAAGCTCCGGAAGCGCGCCGACCAAGTCCGCCACATCGTGACCGCCGGGCACAAACTCTGGGACTCCACACACTCCCAACATCAGCACGCTGCTCGATCCGGACGCGCTTAGCAGTCGATCACTGCTCCCGCTCGCGATTACCAGGAAGGTGGCGTCGTCACTGACGGCCAAAGCCTTCGGCGCGGCGCTTCTCGGCTCGCGCCCGGGTTCGGTTGGCGACGGACCGATCTCGTCTGAAAACGCGGGCGCCGGCGAATTCGGCAAACCACTCACGACTTGGACGCGGCCAGACGCATAAATCGCGGCCGCCGTTCCAGAGGGGCTGTAGACTACCCGTGCTGGGACGTGCGGCATGCCGTTCCACGAGACTTCAGTGGCGATTTTGCCGCTCAGGCGAAACAGGTGTAACGAGCCGTCGCTGGCGGCCACCATCACAGAATCGAGTTGCGGCGAGATTACGGCGGCGCTTGCCGTAAGTCCCAGGTCAATGGCATCGCCGAGCATGGCGCCGCCCGGCAAGCCCGCGATGGGCCGCAGGGCGGCGCCGTCGAAGACGTATCCGGCGAGTGGGCCGGAAACCTGACGCTCCTGCCCGTGGATCGCCATGGCCGGGAAGAACGCTAAAACTGCGATCACCCGCTTCGGAATCGGCAAGACCTTACCCCAGCCGCAGAGTAGCTCGATTCAACATGGCCGGCAAGGGGAGACTAATGCGACTGTCGCTAGTATGTGAGTTGTCCGGTCCAATTCACACGTGATCTGTCCGCTTTGGTCGGGGCGGGTGATGCTGGGTAGTGGACGAAACCCAGCAGTACTCAGCCGCCGAGATGGAGCGGATG
>Ga0224534_1000435_pt1 | contig 26656 bp, 28 predicted proteins | sample 714E12024metaG_FD_172012 | JGI IMG/M metagenome (GOLD analysis project Ga0224534, IMG submission 172012) | Peat soil microbial communities from Stordalen Mire, Sweden - 717 E1 20-24 | ecosystem: Environmental > Terrestrial > Soil > Wetlands > Peat | place: Sweden: Norrbotten County, Stordalen... | reverse complement strand
CGTTTTCTTCTCACCTCTTCCGAGTTGCGCGACAATAGTTTTGGGACCCTCCGTCCCCACCTCCCAAAAATGGCGAAAACTTGGCCGGTCAATGGGCGGATTTGTGCAGAATTGTGCATTTGACGCGATGCTCGAATTTGACCGAGCAAAGCCAATTTTGCCTTTAGAATCAACGAAATGCTATGCAACAGCCAACTAGATCCGACCGATGGCAGGGGACAGAGGTGGTTGCCGCCGGTCCGGGCGGCCGGTTGCGAATTAGGCGAACAAATGGCGAATACGAGGGCGGTAGGGCAATCGATGGGGGGCAAAGGGATTCTGTTGCTCAATGAATCGGCGTGCTGTGGTGCGGAGCGCCGAACGGCTGTGGAGTACATTGATTACTCGACGCGAGTATAGCATGGCGGCGAGAGGGATCCGGCTGTACGAATGGTGTTGGGCATTTGTTTTCAGTGGATTCTGGTCGCACCGCATCGCGTGATCGTCGATTCGCCTGGCCCGAACCGCCGATCCGCCATTGAGAGGCTCCAGAGGGCGCTTTATGTTCGGGTTGGTCTGCACGCCTGATTGCAGGGAAGCCCGAGTTGCCGGCTGCTCGTTCGCCGCGCCGGCTGCGGTGCGCGCCCGCAGTTTCCAAACGAAGTGCCCGGCGCAAACCAACGCCGCAAGCGAAACGCCGACAATGGCCCAACGCCACCCGAGGGTCCGGGCCGACGCCGATCGCTTCTATGATCCGACCCTCCCGGCGGAGACCGGCAACCTCCTCTCGCTCATGACCGCGGACGGGATGTAGTGGCCAGCTCGGCGAGTGGGACGCCGGGCGTGTTGGGCGAAAAAGTGACGTTCACTCCGCTGCCCGCGGCCGTACTCGTCGCTCCCCACCGCACCGAGAATTGCCGCCGCGTACGGAAAAGGCGGCTGCGGCTGCGGCGTGCCGGGCAGAACTCAAGGCTTCAAGAATGAAACCTGCAACGTTGGCTTCTGCGGCGGATCGTTCCAACGCAGCAGCACGGCTGACAAGGCGCCGTTGCCCTGATGTTCCGAAATGCACGGGCAGGTTGTGTGTTATGGTCCTATAGGACCGTGTTGCGCCATGCCGCGCAAGGCATCGGCAGCTATATGGAGATTCCGCCATGCCGCTGGGGGAAATACAATGATCAACCGCCGCGAGTGGCTCGCTTTATCCGCGTCGGGACTCTGTACGCCGCTGCTGGCGGCGGACCAGCCCGAGCCGCAAGGCCACGACGCCGTAGTCCGCCTTGGACCCGATGGGGTATGGCCGTCGCAGCCGCCCTCCGGCTGCCCCTTTGTGCCCTCCAAATCGATCCGCGGCCTTGCCTTCAGTGGACGCCATGCCTCCTACACCAACGCCGATACGTGGTATCCGTCGTGGGCCTCCGACGGCGCGATGTACTCGCCCTGGACCGATGGCGAAGTGAACGGCGTGAAGAATGGATCGGGTGGAGAGAAGGCCACTACCTCTTGCGCCAAGATCGCCGGCGACGATCCCCTCCATCTGACCGTCACGCACATCGGCGCGTTCCCCGGCGACCCCAAGCCCTATGGCGGCCGCTACCCCTGCGGCAGCCTCGTTCACAACGGCATCTGGTACTACGGGACCTACTGTCTGCTCGAGACTAAGGGCCTCGGGCTCAACTGGGACGTCCTGGGACCCTTCGTTGGCTTCCGCACCTCGACCGACTACGGCCAGAGCTGGACTGACACGCAGCATACGCCCGCCGATCCGCTGTTCGGGGAGCCGGAGAAGGCCGGCGGACCGGTCAAATTCGGCGCGCCGCACTTCGTCGATTTCGGCTGTAACATGGAGCACTCACCCGATGGCTATGCTTACCTTGTCTGCCACGGCGCGGTGGCCGACGATCCGAAGCCGCGCCCGGCGAATCTAAGCTGGATAACCGCCGATCGCATCTATCTCGCGCGCGTGAAGCCGTCCATCCAGACTATCGACGACCTATCGGCGTATGAGTTCTACGGCGGCCGCGCGCAGGGCGGCAAGCCCATTTGGGTCCGCGATCTCGCGAGCACACAGCCGCTGTTTGAATGGAACAACCGCTGCGGCTGCGTCACCGCCACTTACAATCCCGCGCTGCGCAAATACCTGATGTGCGTTACCGACGGCCGCAACACTGTCGGCAAGTTTAATACCTTCGTACTCGAGGCCGACGCCATCACGGGTCCCTGGAAGCTGGTCACCTTCATGCGCAACTTCGGTGAGCAGGGCTATTTCGTTCACTTCCCCAGCAAGTTCATCGCAGCGGGCGGCCGCACCGCCTGGTTGATGTACGCCGCCAACTTCACCAACGGCTACCTCAAGACCGGCTATCGGAGCAATCCGCCCGGCAGCCGTTACGGCATGTGTCTCCAGGAAGTAAAGCTCCTATAACCCGCGCCTAGTCTAGTTTAGCTGTGGGGCAGGCCATCGTTTTTCGTGGCCTGCCGAGTTCGAGCACGGTGCGCAGACGACCAACAACGATCGTCTGCGCCACGCCGGCCACCGAACTGTTCAGCGAGGTCAAGCATTCACCTACTAGAAGAGTTACGATATGGGATATCTGAATCCGGATAGCGGAAACCAGCCGGCGAAAAGGAGACAGACGCGGATGTGGAAAACCAGAAGAAGTTTCTTGCAATCGGGCACGGTTTTGGCGGCCGGTTTCGCCGGCGGGGCGCCCGCCGCCGGGGCGCAGGCGCCGGCTTCCGAGATCCAAGTTCCCAAGATGAAATTCTTCCGCGCCGAAATCAGCCGCATGGTCCTTGGCGTCAATCCCTTTTACGGCTACGCGCATTACAACAACAATTTCGGCAACGCCATGCGGGAGTGGTACACACCGGACCGCGTCTGCGCGGTGATGCACCAGTGTACGCGCTTCGGCATCAATGCTTTCAACTATGTGCACCTGGACCGCGGCCAGCAGGACTGGATGCGCTTTCAAGCCGAGGGGGGCCAGATGCACCTCATCATCCAGGTGACCGCCGGCGTGGATGCCGAGATGCTGGTGAAGACCTTGCGGCCGCTGGCTCTGCAGCGGCAGGGCGAGGTGGTGGACACCGCCTGGCAGAACGGCCAGATGGAAACGGTCAAAGAGTGGTGCAAGAAGGCGCGCGACCTGGGGGTGCTGGTCGGCGTAGGCACCCACATTCCGGCAGTAATCGCCAAGATCGAGGAGGAGAACTGGGACGTGGATTTCTATTCCGGCTGCGTCTATAACCGCCGCCGAACGGCCGAGGAATGGAAGCAAGCGCTGCATGGCGAGATCATGGAGATGGCCAACGACATCTACATGCAGAGCGATCCGCCGCGCATGTACCGGGTGATGAAGCAGACCCGGAAGCCGTGCTTCGCATTCAAGATTATGGCGGCGGGAAGGATCCCGGACCGCGGCATCGAACAGGCGTTTCGGACGGCCTTCGAAAGTATCAAGCCGAACGACGGAGTGTACGTCGGGATGTTCCCCAAGTTCAAAGACGAGGTGCGCGAAAACGCCGAAATTGTGCACCGCATCCTGACGAAGAGTTAGCTTGACGCGAGTTGGGAGGATGGACGCCGGTGGCGGTGCTGAGGTGACTGGCTGGTCTTGTTGCCATTCCGATCTCGATCACGCCTCGTGCCGCCGATCGGAGCTTCGAAATGACTCCTGTTAGATCCCCGGCGCAGACAGTTGCTGTCAGTTGTACTGTTCGCTGTCTGCCTGTTTGTACTAGTGTAGTGTCCGCGACTTGACTGTGCAGGTCCGGCGCCCGGCGTGGCGCAGACGATCGTTGTTTGTCGTCTGCGCACCGTGCTCGAACTCGGCAGGCCACGAAAAACGATGGCCTGCCCCACGGCTAATCTGCTGTACAGTTATTTCTTGGACACTGCTCTGGACATAGCCATGGGTGAATAAATGGTGAGAAATCGGTGATCAATGCGTTTGCTGCCGTACCAGGACGGCGGTACCTGAGGTCAACGCCGTCTGCCGGCCTAATGCGGTCGTCCACCACGTCACTTCCATGGAATTGGAATGTTGTAACACCATCTTGAGTCGCCCGTTGGCGCCATCGTCGGAAACCCACATTAGTGTGGTGGCATCTCCTTTTTGCGAAGCGCCACTTACCCGGAATTGTACCTCTGGCGATACGGGCCGATCCGGAATGCGATAGCGAGCCCAGTATTTCCCGGATAGAACGCCTTTTTCTTCCGATAAAAAGAGCTCTATGAATTCCGGCGGATACATTCCGGGCGTCTGCTGGTCGTGGGACCCAGGGGCGTAGAACCAGTGCCCGGCGAAGGTCGCTGGTTGTTCATCTGCGCCTTGTGCCGGTGTTTCCGGTATGGTCTGAGGCGCCTGGATGGGGAGCACAGCCGTTTTCATCGCAGCACGCGGCACCGGAGCCGGCTGGTCCGGTTCCGGCACTGAATTCACCGGTTCGCCGGGTGGGGAGTTTGCATCCGATTGGGAGTCCGCGGGCGGTGGTGGTGGTTTCAGGCTCGCAAGCGATTTCTTGCGTGGCTTATTTCCACTCGTAAGTGGTGGGCTAACTATAGGTAGTGTTTGGGCAGGCTGCACGGAACGTCCGAGGACCACGGGTTCGCCGGACTCGTTGGATCGCAGATACCAGAAACCGGCGCCAACCAGAATGCAGCACGCCAGGATCCAAGGCAATTGCCGGTTCAGACGGAGGGTGGGCGCCGGAGGAGGAGGGGGCGTTACTGCCGCGGGGAGTGCGAGCTTGTGTCCGATCAGGCTAGCGTCATATTGGCGCCGCTTGTGCTTGTCCACCAGGGTGGTCAGAATCTCGTTGAGCCGGACCATCTGGCGCTCGGCTGCGGATTTCAGTTTGGGGTCCGCCTGGTTGTCCGGATGCAACAGGCGCGCCAGTGCTCGATACGCCTGATGGATCTCCGCTTCCGATGCATCCTGGGCGACCGCCAGCTCTTCGTAATGATTCATTTGGGCAGCCCGTGTCTAACGTTCGTATTCTGGTGCAGATTCTCCAGCGTACCGATTCGTACAGCAGAGGATCCCCGTATTCATCCTAAACGGAAACTACTTGCTTTTCCACCGGCATAGATATAGCATGTATCACAGACGAGACTTTGCGGAGGCGACGAAACCATGAATGCCCCTATGCGATCCTTTCTATCGCTGCTGACTAGCGGCTGCCTGCTTTTTCTGATGGCAGCGCCGCCGTCGATTGGAGTGGTCCGGTCGAGCGGCGATTTTCAGGTGGATGGCGCTACTGTCTCGGGGAATGCCACCCTTTTCGAAGGCAGCACGGTGCAAACGGCGGCGGCCCAATCGAAGATCCAATGGTCGAGCGGAGCTGCAATTGTGCTCGCGCCAAACTCGCGCGCACAGGTCTACAAGGATCGCGTGGAGGCGGCCACCCTGCGGATATCGCCGGCAGACACGCACACCATCGCACAAGTCCTGACTCAGGACAGCAACCATGTCTCCATCAGCGCCGTGCAGGGCTTAGTGGACGTCCGGAATGGCGCGGGAGTGTTGGTGGCCACCGTGCGTCCCGGTCTGGCGCTGGCTTTCTCCACGCAAGCGGGTGGCGCGGCTACGGCCACCAAGATGAGCGGCTGCCTGGGTATGAAGAACGGCCATTACCTGCTGATTGACGATACCACCGGGGTTACCGTCGAACTGCAAGGATCCGAGGTGGCCAAGAACAACGGTCATCAAGTCGAGATCACGGGATCGATGATTCCGGGCGCTACGCCGCCAGCCGGCGCTTCGCAGGTAGTCCAGGTGGTGACCATCAATTCAGTCGGCGCCAGATGCAACATCCCGGGCGGCGCGGCGGTAGCAGGCGCGGCGGGCGGGCACACTTTGGTTTACGTCATCGTCGGCGGGGTTGCGGTTGCGGGCACCCTGATAGGATTGGGGATTTCGGGGACGTTCAGCAGCAAACCCGCGGCCAGCGTCAAGTAAGCGCGGTAGAAGCTCACTTACCAGACTTACACTAACGGTCCTCGAATTCGGCTGCGACCGGGTTGGTGCGCGTGGCAAGCAGCGCGATCATCACCACAGTCCAGGCAGCCAGAGCCGGACGCGAGAACGGATAATCCACGGTGGCGTGCAAGAAGACGGCGATCACCCCGACACCCCAAACCGAACCAAACGCGGGGCGCAAACACCAGACAAACAGGGTCGCCATGGCGATCCCGAACGGCAGCCCACCCTCCGCGGTCCACTCCAGCCAGTCGGCGTGAGCGCGGTTGGCGAACGTGCCGGTATCGATGATGGCGTAGGTAGGATACACCACGGGCCAAGTCCCCAGGCCGGACCCCAACCCCGGGCGGGCGGCGATCATCCGCATGGAGGAGATATTGAACTCGCGGCGGGTGGCAAATGGATCGGGTGTCTCGAGGCGTTCCCAAACTCTCTCCCATCCCACCACGGCGGTGAACACCGCCAGCAGCAGCACTACGCGCAGCAGGGCGCTCCCAATGTTCCGCCCGGACGTGCGCCCTTGCAGCCATAGCAGCGCCGTGACGACCACGATTTCGGCGGAGGCCAACACAAACCCGGCCCGGGAAGCGGCGGCGATTACCGAAGCATACATCGCGGCTGCCATACAGGAATAAAGCAAGGAGTCCCGCTTGCTGGTCATGGCCCCATAGAGCGCCAGCGGCAGCACCGCTTCGATGAAGGCGGCGTAATGGTTCCGGTAGAGGATCGGCCCCATCAGCCCGGGGTATTCGGCTTCAAAGAGCCAAAAGATCTTGCCCCCTGCCGTAAAGGTCTGGAGCGTCGCCTCCACCGCCACCAGGAAGCCGAACCAGAGCATGGCGGAACGGAACCAGCGGTGCACGCGCTGGTCCTGAAAAAGAAGCCAGCCGGTCACAAAGACCGCCAAAAGCGCGGCCCAGCGGGCCAGGGCGATTTTGGTCTCGAAAGGAGAAACCGTGCGCCCGGCCGCCCACTGGAACAAGCCCCAGAATACGGCAAACATCAGCGGCGCCAGCGGGTAGACGAAGCGCGGCGGAGTCCTGCGCCATTGGATCAGGGCAGCCACGGCCAGCCCGAACATGCCGACCTGAAAGACGGCGACGGGCCAATAGCCGGGCACCCAGAGAGTCAGAATACCGAAAAACAGTACCGCGGCCAACAGGTAGGGCATCGAGTTCCGTAGTGTAACCCGAAGCGGGGCTGGAAAATGCCGGCCGCCGCATAAGACAGCGTCTCCCGATTGAAGGCGACTGTCAGAGGAGTTTTGGATTTCCGCCATTGTGTTCGTCAGCAAGGACGAGAACCTCACCAAGGCCCATGTGAGATACCTCGAGAGCAAACTCTTGGAGGAGGCCGGCCAAATAGGCAGGTTCAAGGTCGATCAGAACCAAGCCGGCGGAGCCAAACTTCCGGAGTCCGATAGGCACGACATGGAGGTTTTCCTTTCCCATATTCGCCAGTTGTTGCCGGTCCTCGGATCCGAACTTCTCGTCCCAATCGCCCAACCCGAAGCGACGCAGCAATCTGGCGGCGCTCTTTCTTGTCGAATGAAAGGTGCTGAAGGTCGCGGTCACCGCACGCCTGATGGATTTGTGGTACTTCGAGGCTCTACAGCCGTGCTGCAGGAGCGCCCGTCCGCGAACAGGTGGCCCAATATCATAGCTCGTCGCGAGAAGTTGATCGCCGATGGCACCCTCGTCCAGAAGGGCGGGTTCTATTTGTTTACAAAAGGCGTGGAGTTCCCTAGCCCAAGCGCAGCCGCGGCGGTGATTGAGGGTAGCAGCGCGAATGGACTTATTGAGTGGAGGACCAACGATGGAAGAGTCCTCAAAGACCTCGATCAAGGCGCCTAACGGAGAGACCGCAGGCGACAGGGACTGCGCTGGCGGCGCGTTGGCGGCCTGAGAGGCCGCCGCAGGCCGAGGGCCTGCCCCGCATAGCGGCAAGCCGCAAACGGAGTATCGGCTGAAGACCGCGGAGGCCACCTAAAAGGTGGCCTGCGGCCAGGATTGGCCGCCCCACAAGAATCGTCGCGGCGCGCGAAGAAACTGATGGATAGTAGTACAAGGGCCCGCGCTAAACTAGAAGAATGATGCTGCGCACGGCCCCCTGGGTAGCGCTCCTCTCCGCGATGCCGTTGCTGGCCTCCGTGGCGCCGCCGTCCGCCTGGGTGCCCGCGCGGTGGAACGGAACCAACCCCCAATCGCTCGATCTGCTCTCCGGCACGCCCATCAACTGCCTGCTGGTCAACTCGTACTCGCCCGAATTCGTAACCCGCGCGGCCGCCCGCGGCATGGTCACGCTGGCGGTCCTCAAGCCCGGCGCAGACCCCGCCGATCCGGCGCGCCAGGCCATTCGCGCGGGCTTGCAAGGCATCGTGCTGGAAGGCGATTTTCCCGGCGGGACAGCCGCGCGCGTGCGCGACATGCTGGCCGACGCGCACGCTGTCGTCGTCGAACTCACCTCCCGCGCGCGCATGCCATTGGGCGGCCCCGACCCCATCGTCGGCACGTATCAAGGCGTGTGGCCCGGCATCCAGGTGCTCGACAACGGCGCGGCCAAAGCGGCTCCCTCCGGCTCGCCCTGGATCGACACCAACACGGGATTCATCCGCTCCGTGCGGGCCTGGGGACCGGCCATCGTATGGCTCGGCTATCTGCCGCCGGCGCACAGCATCGTCACCGGCGAGCGCTATCAGGCAGCCATCGCCGACGCGGAGATGGCCGGCGCGCGCTGGATCCTGGCGCTCGACGACGATTTCTTTGCTCGCCTCGAGCGGGGCGATGCCGCCGCTGTTAAGAATTGGCGCGGCATAGCGCAGGTGCTTCAGTTTTTCGAAAGCCACCCGGAATGGCGCGCGCTGCGCTCTTACGGCAAACTGGCCGTGGTTCAGGATCATGACGACGCGTTGCTATCGGGCGGCATCCTGGACATGATCGCCGCCAAGCACACGCCCATGCGCGCCATCCCCGGCCAGCGCCTCACGCCCGATGCGCTCCAGGGCGCGACCATGGCAGTCGATGTGGACGTCAACTCGCTCACGCCCGAGCAGCGCGAGATGCTGAAAAACTTCGCGCGTGCGGGCGGCACAGTGCTTACCGCGCCGCCCGGATGGAAAGGGCAGTCCGCGCTGCAGCCCGGACAGATCACGCTGGACACCGCCGAACTCGAACGGCTCAACGATATCTGGCACGACGTGCAGTCCATGACCGGCCGCAAGAATCTGGGCGCGCGCCTGTTCAACGTCTCGTCGATGCTCTCGAATGTGCTGGCCACACCCGACGGCAAGCAGGTGGTGGTGGAACTGGTGAACTACTCGGCTTACCCCATCGAAAACGTCTCCGTGCAGGTGCTGGGGACATTTAAACACGCGCAACTGATCGCTCCCGAAGGCATCCAAAAGGATCTGGAGGTTTACGTCACCGACGAAGGCGGCACGGGCGTGGACATCGAGCGCGTTTCCGCCTGCGCCACGGTGCGTTTAGACTAGAAGAATGACTCGGAGAGAATGGATTGCGCTCATCAGTGCGGCGCCGCTGCTCAAAGCCGCGCCCGGCCCGGAGGGCAACGCCCCTGCCGCGCCCGTGGCCATCGCCAAGTGCGCTTCGTATGACGAGGATGTGACCGCGCGCCTGGCCACGATGTTCGACCAGCTCGGCGGCCTCGATCGCGTGGTACGCGGCAAGACCGTAACTATCAAGCTGAACATGACCGGCAGTCCCGCGCTGCGCGTGGACGGGCGGCCGCCGGGTGTCACTCACTACGTGCATCCGAAACTGGTGGGCGCGACAGCGCACCTGATGGGACGGGCGGGCGCGCGGCGCATCCGCTTCGTCGAGAGCGCCTGGGCCACCAGCGGGCCGCTCGAGGATTACCTGCTCGATTCCGGGTGGAACGTGCGCCAGTTGCTGGCCGCCGCGCCGGGTGTGGAATTCGAAAACACCAACGCGCTGGGCAAGAGCAAAAAGTACGCGCGGTTCAAAGTGCCGGGCGGCGGCTACCTGTTCCCGGCGTACGATCTGAATCAAGCCTACGAAGATACGGACGTCTTCGTCAGCATGGCCAAGCTGAAGAATCACGCCACTTGCGGCGTGACGCTCTCCATGAAGAACTGCTTCGGCATGTTGCCCGCATCCATCTATGGCGATGACGCCGGCCGGGACGAGCCCAACGAAAACCCCACTGCGGGCCGCGCCAAGACTATGCACGCGGGCCGGCGGCAGCCTTCCAAATCTGCGCCCGCGGAACTGGACCCGTCTTCCAGCCGCGAGCCGGGCTATCGCGTGCCACACATTGTCGCCGACTTGGTGAAGTCGCGGCCGATCGACTTGCAGATTATCGATGGCATTGAATCGATCGCGGGCGGCGAAGGCCCATGGGTCGGGGGCGTACGCCGGGTGCAGCCGGGAGTGCTGCTGGCGGGGCTGAATCCGGTGTCGACGGATGCGGTGGCGGCGGCGGTGATGGGCTACGATCCGCGGGCCGCGCGCGGCACTGCGCCGTTCCGCAAATGTGAGAACACGCTGCTGCTCGCCGAGCGGCACGGCGTAGGCTCGGCCGACCTGCGCAGAATCGATGTGCGCGGGGTGGCGATTGCGGGGGCGATGTACCGCTATGAGGCGTGACGCGGCGACACGGCGACGCGGCGACACGGCGACCGCGATGGTGGCATGTGCGCTCTTGTCGGCCGCGAGCGGCGGCGCACAGTCGAAGCTGACCATGTTCCCGCCCGTGCGCGGCCTGCACGAAATGGTGGGATCGTGCAACAACTTCGAAGTGGATGCGGGCATGCGCATCCTGGCCGAGGGCGGCAACGCGGTGGATGCGGGGGTCGCCACCACCCTCGCCGCCGGCGTCACGGAACTGGATCACTTTGGCCTGGGCGGCGAAATCCCGATCGTGATCAAAATGGCCGGCAAGCCGGTCATCGCCATCAGCGGCATCGGCACGGCGCCGAAGCGCGCTACGGTCGCTTTCTATGAATCGCGTAAGCGGGAGCCTTGGGAACAGCCGGGCCACATGACGCCCATGCCGGCGCAGGGGATTCTCGCCTCTCCGGTGCCCGGTGCGATGGACGGACTGATCCTGGCGCTCGAACGCTACGGGACAATGTCATTCGCGAGCGTGGCGGCGCCAGCCATCGAATACGCCGACGGATTCCCACTCACCGAAGTCATGGCGGATTGGATCCGTGGCTCGCAGCCGCTGCTGGAGCTTTGGCCCACCTCGCGCGAATTCTTCCTTCCCAACGGTATAGCGCCCCGGCGCGGCGACGTCTTCCGTGAGCCGGCCCTGGCGAAAACCTTGCGCGCGCTGGCCGCCGCCGAAACCAAAGCCAAGGGCGACCGCACCGACCGTCTGCACGCCGTCCGCGACTACTTCTACAAAGGCCCCATCGCGCACGAATACGACCAGTTTTGCGCGCGCAACGGCGGCCTGATCTCCTACGACGACATGGCCGGCTTCCATGCGGAGACCGATACGCCGCGCACCGGCACGTATCGCGGCTATGAAATCTTCAAGCCCGGCTTCTGGTCGCAAGGCCCGGTGATGATCGAGACCTTGAACCTGCTGGAGGGCTACGACCTTCGGGCAATGGGCCACAACACGCCGGCATACATTCACACGCTGGTGGAAGCCATCAAGCTGGCCTTTGCCGATCGCGACCGCTACTATGGCGATCCGAAGTTTTCCAAGATTCCCGAGGAGACGCTGCTCTCGAAAGACTACGCAGCCGAGCGCCGCAAGCTGATCGATCCCGATCACGCGTCGCTGGAGCATCGCCCCGGCGCATTCGGCGGACCTCTGCCCATGCCGCCGTCCACCGAATCGACTATAGCTGCGCGCGACACCACGTGCGTGAACGTGGTGGACCGCGAGCGCAACATGTTCTCGGCCACGCCCAGCGGCGGCTGGCTGCCCTCGGTGATCGCCGGCGATACGGGTCTAGCCATGAGCGAGCGCATGCAGACGTTCGTGCTGACGCCCGGCCATCCGAACCAGTTGGCGCCGGGCAAGCGGCCGCGCGTGACGCTCAGCCCCATGCTGGTGCTGAAGGATGGCAAGCCGTTCCTGGCGATGTCCACTCCCGGCGGAGATTTGCAGGACCAGACGCTGCTCCAGGTGTTCCTCAACATGGTGGAATTCAACATGTCGCCGCAGGAAGCCATCGAGGCGCCGCGTTTCGACAGCGCGCATCTGTATACGTCCTTCGATTTCCACGAATTTCTTCCCGGTAAGCTGAATGTGGAGCGCCGCATTCCGCAAGCGACCATCGATAAGCTCACGGCCATGGGCCACAAGGTCACCGTGATTGGCGATTGGGGCAATCTTTCCGCGCCTACCGCCATTCGCATTTCGATGTCCGATGGCGTGCTGACGGGCGGTGCGGATCCGCGCCGCAGCCGCTTCATCTATGGGCGGTGATGGATGAGGGAAGGCCGCTAAATGACCATCACGGTTGAGCTCGCACCGGAGCTTCAGGCGGAACTCGCTCGCCGGGCCGCAATGCAGGGAGTAGAGATCGATGTGTATGCCGCCGGTCTGCTTGAGGATGCCGCCCATCGTCCCGTTGCACCCGGCAAACCCCAGGCGTCTCCGCCCGCTGGTGAGGTCGTCGAAGCGATCGAGCGGCTTAAGAGCTTTGGGAAGACCCAGGGACTCTCGCTCGGCGCCATGACCATCCGCGAATTGCGCCATGAGGCGCGTCGGTGACTGGCGTTGTCATCGATCCCTGCCGCATCCTCCTTTGACTCTTACGCGGCTTCGATCACGCGCAGACGGCTGCGACCGCGCGTGCGCGGGGATGATTTGACGATGATCTCCACGTCCCGTCCAAGCGCGTTGACCCAGTTCGCAAGCTGAGGAAGCTGGACGTCTCCCGGCGTTTGAGCTACAATGTGGCTCAAGAGAGGAAATAAACGCAATGGCTACCAATTCCGTCGTTCGCGCCCGCATCGATGGACGCACCAAGAGGGAGGCCGCGGCGGCGCTGAAGAAAATCGGCCTCACCGTTTCCGACGCCTTTCGCCTGCTGCTGGTGCGCGTCGCGGCGGAAAAGGCCCTGCCGTTCGAGCCGCTCAATCCCAACGCTGAAACCGTCGCAGCAATGAAAGCCGCACGCAGGGGCGAGCTAGTCAAGGTTGGCAAGCCGGACAAATTGCTGCAAAGTCTGAATGCGGGAAATTAAATACACCACCCGCTTTCAGCGTGACTACAAGCGAGAGAAATCCGGTCGGCACAGCAAGAATCTGGACGCCCAGTTGATGGAGGTCGTCAACCTCCTCGCCGCCGACACGCCCCTGCCGCGCCGGAATTTCGATCACCCACTGTCCGGCGAATGGAACGATCACCGTGACTGCCACATCAGGCCGGATCTCGTTCTCGTTTACCGCAAGCCGGATGACGACAGCCTCGAGCTCGTGCGCCTTGGCTCGCATAATGAGCTGGGGCTGTGAGACGGCGTGCCGATCCGAATGATGGGAAAATGATGGGGACCATGACGCCCACCATCCCCACCATCCCCACCATCTACAAGCAACACCGCCTCGAATCGTGGGACGACTTCCTGAAGATCATCACCGGCTCGCCCTATTCCAACTGGGCGTTTCGCGGGCACCGCAAAGAGGCCTGGCCGCTGGCCAGCGCGCTCTCGCGCTATTTCCACAACTTTCACATCGACTCGCGCGCGTGGCCGCAACAGGAAGGGCGCATCCTGCGCGTGTTCAAGCGCAAGGCGCACCAGTTTTTGACGCAGCCCCCGGACCCGGACGACGACTTCCAATGGCTGGCCCTGATGCAGCATCATGGGGCGCCTACGCGCCTCCTGGATTTCACCTGGTCGCCTTATGTGGCGGCCTTCTTCGCGCTGCAGCGCGCCACCGGCGACGCGGCAGTGTGGGCGCTCAATCCCGCCGATATCAGCGCGGGCGGCATCCGCCGTTCCACGAAATCGCGGAAGCCCGCCGTCCCCACGCGCGGCATGGACCCGCGGCGCAAAGGCAATTTCGCGCGCTATTTCCTGAAGGGCGACCGCGAGTTCATCTGGCTGGGCGAGCCGGACACCATGAACCGCCGCTTGATCGCGCAATCCGGCACCTTCGCGCTGCCCGGCGCGCTGGATAAGCCCATGGAAGAGATCGTGCGCAAATACCGCGACCCCAAGAACATGATGGCCAAGTTCATCCTGCCGGCCGGCAAGGTGCGTGAAACCGGCCTGCGCGAGTTGTACCGCATGAACATCACCAACGCCACGCTGTTTCCCGACCTGGATGGGCTGGCGCGCTCGCTGGCCTACGAGTTGGAATTCCACTGGGCCTACAATCCGCGCACCATGGAATCCTTCCGGACGGAGGAGTGACGGTGGTGCGGCTGCTGCTGTTCGCGGCGACCACCGGCTATCAGATCCGCGTTTTCGCCGAGGCCGCGCGGCGGCTGGACGTGGATCTCACGCTGGCCACGGATCATTGCCACAGGCTCGGAGATCCGTGGGGCGACCACGCCGTCCCGGTGCGGTTTGGAGACGTGCGTAAGTCGATGGCGGCGTTGCAAGGCCGGCAATTCGATGCGGTCGCGGCCGTGGGAGATGCGCCTGCCGTGCTCGCGGCGGAAGTGGCGAGTGCGCTCGGGATTCCATTCCATCCGCCGGCCGCCGTGCGCGCCTGCAATGACAAGTACCTGGCGCGCCAGCTCTTTCAGGCGGCGGGACTGCCGGCGCCGCAGTTCTTCCGCGTGCCGCTGGCCGAGGGGCCGGATGCCTCCGCGTGCCGCGCGCCGTACCCGTGCGTGCTCAAGCCGCTGGGCCTTTCCGGCAGCCGGGGCGTGATCCGCGCCAACGATGCGGACGAATTCCAGGCGGCCTTCGCGCGCATCAAGAGGCTGCTGGCGCGCGAGCAGAGCCAATACTTGCAGGTGGAAGCGTACATTCCGGGGCGTGAATTCGCCGTGGAAGGCATCGTCACCCGCGGCGCGTCCCGCATCCTGGCGATATTCGACAAGCCCGATCCGCTGGAAGGGCCCTTCTTTGAAGAGACGATTTACGTGACGCCGTCGCGCGAGAACGCCGCGTCGCAACGAACCATGCGCGATGCCGTGGCCCGGGCGGTGCGCGCCCTGGGCCTGTACCACGGGCCGTTCCACGCCGAGCTGCGTTCCAACGAAAGCGGTATCTGGATGTTAGAGGTGGCGGCGCGGCCCATCGGCGGGCTGTGCTCGAAAGCGCTGCGCTTCGGCGCCGGCATGCCGCTGGAGGAACTCGTGCTGCGGCACGCCATCGGCGAAGACATTGCCGCGCTGCCGCTGGCGGATCGGGCGTCGGGCGTGATGATGATCCCGATTCCGCGCGGCGGGGTGTATGAAGATGTCGCGGGACTCGCCGAAGCCCGCGCCGTCGAGGGCGTGGACGACGCGATCGTCACGGCGAAGGTGGGCCAGACCCTGGCGCCCTTGCCAGAGGGATCGTCGTACCTCGGCTTCATCTTCGCCCGCGCGGGCGATCCCGCGGAGGTGGAGCGGGCGCTGCGCAGCGCCCACGCTAAGCTGCGATTCCGGATTGCGACCGCGCTGCCAACCTTCCGCGCCGGGTGACGTGACAGGCTCCTGCCCGCAACCTAGTGACAGCAGATAGCTGTGGGGCAGGCCATCGTTTTTCGTGGCCTGCCGAGCTCGAACACGGTGCGCAGACGACAAACCACGATCGTCTGCGCCACAACTGTCCAGTTAGTTAGTGGACACAACACTAATATCTATTCATTATTGACGGTGCTGCACTCGCATGTGATAATCCTTCAGGCTCTTGTCCGCTCCGGAAGCGGCTGTGCATTCTCAGAAGGAAAAGTCTCGTGCCCGACCCAAAAATGAAGCCGATGTTTCTCCCCGGCGTGGAACACAATCCCCAGCCGGGACCGTATGCCGACATGATCCGCATGATGCAGCAGAGCGGGTCCGAGTATCCGCAGATCTGGCATATGTTCGCCTATCTGCCCAAGGCGACCGAGCACCTGGCTCGTTTCACGCAGGAAATTCTGCGCGGCCCGGGCGCGTTCAGTCCGGGCATCCGCGAGCTAATCGCCGCGTTTACCTCGTATGGCAACGAGTGCCCGTTTTGACTGAAGTCGCACGCCGCGGTCGCGGCGGAACTGTTGGGCGACGAGGATCTGGTCTGGGGTGTGTTGCGCGACCTGGAGACGTCCATGCTGGATGAAAAGCACAAAGTCCTGTTCCGCTTCGTCGATAAGGTGAATCACGATTCTCCACGCATCGCGCCCGAAGATATGAAGCCGCTCTACGCCGCCGGCTGGGACGACGACGCCATCTATCTCGCCATCACCGTGTGCGCGCTGTTCAACTTCTACAATCGGTGGATCGACGCCAGCGGCGTGCACGCGCTCTCCGACGAAGCCCACCGCGTGGGAGGCAAGCGCACGGCCCTCCACGGCTATGTCCGAAGCTAGCGCCCCCCGCATTTATCCGGGATGGCTGGTGGTCCTGGCGGCATACTGCGGAGCCATGGTCAGCTTCGGCTCGCTGCTGGTCTTCACCTTTAGCATCTTCCTGAAGCCTCTTACCGGCGCTTTCGGATGGAGCCGCGAATCGGTCTCGGCAGCGTTTGGATTCGCGGCGCTGACCGTGGCGGTGTGCTCGCCGCCGCTCGGGCACTTGCTCGACCGGTTCGGGCCGCGCCGCGTCATCCTCCCCTGCATGGCCGTCTTCGGCGTGGCGTTCGCATCGCTCGGCTTCCTGACTCCGCGGCTGACGCATCTGTACGCGATCTTCGTGTTGCTGGGCATGGTCGGGAATGGCACGACCCAGATGGGCTATTCGCGCGCGGTGGCCACCTGGTTCGACCGGCGGCGCGGTTTGGCGCTCGCGCTGGTGATGGCCGGCGTGGGCACCGGCGCGATGCTGCTCCCTCCGCTTGCGCAGACGTTGATTGCCGGATACGGATGGCGGACGGCGTACTTTGTCCTGGGATCGCTGGTGCTGCTTATGGGGCTACCGCTGACCGCCCTCTTCGTCCGCGAGCGGCCCCATCCCACCGTCCGGGCGAACCCGGCGCTGAGCGGCGCCACCCTATCCGAAGGCATGCGCTCCCGCGCTTTCCGGATTCTGATCGGCACATTGTTTCTCAGTTCGGTAAGCATGAACGGCGCCATCACGCACCTCTCGCCGCTGCTGACGGACCGGGGCGTGCCTGCCGGGAATGCCGCGCTGGCGGCCTCGCTGTTGGGTTTGGCCAGCTTCGTCGGAAGACTGATCACCGGCTTCCTTCTCGACCGTTTCTTCGGGCCCCGCGTCGGCGCCTGCTTGTGCACGATCGCCGCCAGCGGCATTTTGCTGCTCGCGCGCGCCGGTTCGAGCGTGCCGGGAATGGCCGCGGCCATGCTGATCGGACTCGGTGTTGGCGCCGAGGCCGACCTGACGCCATACCTCCTTACGCGCTACTTCGGCTTGCGCTCGTTTTCGACTCTCTATGGATTCACCTGGACCGCCTATGCCGTCGCGGGCGCCATCGGTCCAGTTTGGATGGGCAAAGCCTTCGACGCCACGGGATCGTACGCGTCGCTGTTGACCCTGTTGGCGGGAACCACGCTGGCGGCGGCCGGACTGCTGCTGTGGCTCCCCAGGTACCCGCGCACTTGGTCGCCGGCAGATCGCGAGATTGAGAATCGAGCCCGCCGGCCTGCCCACACTGAGCTAAGCTGACCTTATGAAGATCTCACGGCGTGACTTTCTGGGTACCGCGGCAATCACCGGCGCTACCGCGCTCGCAGCCACGGATGCCATCCCCACCCGCATTCTCGGACGCACCGGCGCGCGCGTCTCCATCCTGGCCATGGGCGGAGGCAGCCGCTTCCTGATGTATCCGGACGAAGACAAAGCCCTCGAAGCCCTCAACCGCGCCTTCGACCTGGGCATCACCTACATGGACACCGCCTATAGCTACGGCAACGGGCGCAGCGAAGAGCGCATCGGCAAGGTCATGAAGACTCGCCGCAAAGGCATCTTTCTGGCCACCAAGATCGAGGCGCGCAAAGGCGACGAAGCGCAGCGCATTCTGGAAGGCAGCCTCAAGCGCTTGCAGACTGACCACCTCGACCTCATCCACGTGCATAGCCTGACCGACGAGAAAGACTTGGGCGAAGTGGAAGCGCCCGACGGCGTGCTGAAGGTCCTGCTGAAGCTGCGCGACCAGAAAGTGACACGCTTCATCGGCATCACCAGCCATACGGATCCGGCCGTTCTGAAGATGGCTCTGGAGCGGCACGATTTCGATTGCACCCAGATGGCGCTCAACGCCGCGCGTGCAGGCATGCAGAGCGGCAAGGGCGGGATGGTGCTGAACGCGGATCTGAAAACCAGCTTCGAAGATGTGGCATTGCCCGTGGCCCGCAGCAAGAAGATGGGCGTGATCGCCATGAAGATCTTCGCGCAAGAAGCGCTGGTGGGACAAGCGCCGCCTGAAAAGCTGCTCTACTATTCGCTCTCGCTGCCGGGCGTTACGCTGGCCGTGGCGGGTATGCCGAAGTTCGAATTCATCGACCAGAACGTGGCCCTGGCGAAGGCTTTCAAACCGATGCCGCCCGCCGAAATGCGGCAGCTTTCGGCCGGCCTCGCCGCCCGCAACAAGGTCGCGCTGGACCGCTTCTTCAGCACCCACGTAGACGCGTAAGGCGGAAGTTGCGACAATAGCGGGAGGGCGCGCATGACGATTACGCTTCGACCGGAGAATGAAGAACTGATCGCCCAGGCGATGCAAACGGGCGCTTACCAGAGCCCGGATGAAGTCATCGGGCGGGCTTTGCGCATGCTGCATTCCGAAGAGGAGTGGCTCCTGGACCACAAGGCCGAGATAGCCGCAAAAATCGAGCGGGCGTTCGGGCAGTTTGACCGCGGTGAATTCTTATCGGCCGAGGAATCGCAAGCCGACATGGAAAGACGCAAGGCGGCATGGTTCCGTGAACGGCGGTGATGACGCCGCTCTACGACGTTTCCGCCGAAGCGCAGAACGATCTTTTTGAAATCTGGCGTCGCATTGCAGATGACAGCATAGAATTGGCTAACCGCATCGAAATCGCCTGTCGAAAACACAGCTCTTAGATTTGTCTTATCGGCGTTTATCTGTGTTCATCGGCGGCCAATTTGCCTTTTTTCCCGCAGCCTGCCAGCGCTCTATCCTGTTTTCCCACTGTAGTCGTTATTGATCGTCTGTCAACCGGACGCGAAGCCGACCCGCGTCACGCTGCCGCTAAAATAGAATCAGTGGCACGTTCCCCCCTCGCCGACTTCGACCCCCTCGTCCGCGACTGGTTCGCCCAGCGCTTCGCCGCCGCCACTGAACCACAAGTGCTCGGCTGGCCGGAGATCCGCGCGGGCCGCGACATCCTCATCTCCGCGCCTACCGGTTCCGGCAAGACCCTCGCCGCGTTTCTGCTCTGCCTCGACCGGCTGGTGCGCGCCGCCCGTCTCGGCCCGCTCCCCAACCAGACCGAGGTCGTCTACGTCTCGCCGCTCAAGGCGCTGAGCAACGATATCCACATCAACCTGGAAGTGCCGCTCTCCGAAATCGCCGCCGCGGCGGCCACCCAGGGCATTCCTCTCGCGCCGATTCGCGCCGCCGTCCGCACCGGCGACACGCCCGCGTGGGAGCGCCAGCGGATGGGCAAAGAGCGCCCGCACGTGCTGGTCACCACGCCCGAATCGCTCTTCATCCTGCTCACCGCCGAGAAGCCGCGCGACATGCTGCGCACCACCCGCACCATCATCGTGGACGAGATCCACGCCGTGGCGGACGACAAGCGCGGCTCGCACCTGGCCCTCACGCTCGCGCGCCTGGATGCACTGGTCACGGCCTGCGGCGGCTCCAAACCGCAGCGCATCGGCCTCTCCGCTACCGTGAGGCCCATCGAAGAAGTGGCCCGATTCCTCAGCGAAGGCGCCCACATCGTCAACGTAGGCCACCGCCGCGATATGGAACTCGCCGTCGAAGTTCCCAAGGACGAACTCGGCCCCGTCGCCAGCAACGAAATGTGGGCGGAGGTCTATGATCGCGTGGCCGATCTGATCCGCGCGCACCGCACCACGCTGGTCTTCGTCAACACGCGGCGCCTTTCCGAGCGCGTGGCGCACCAGCTTCAGGCGCGCCTCGGCGAACAGGCCGTGCTGCCGCATCATGGCAGCCTCTCGCGCCGTTTGCGCCTGGAAGCGGAGGCCCGCCTCAAGGGCGGCGATTTGCGCGCGGTCGTGGCCACCGCATCGCTTGAGCTGGGCATCGACATCGGCACGGTCGACCTGGTTTGCCAGATCGGCTCGCCGCGCTCCATTGCGGTGGCCTTGCAGCGCATCGGCCGCTCCGGACATTGGGTGGGCGCGCGTCCCCATGGCCGCCTCTTCGCCACCACTCGCGACGAGTTGATCGAATGCGCCGCCGTGGTGCGCGCCATTCGCGCCGGCGTGCTCGACCGTACCGAGATCCCCGAAGCGCCGCTCGATATCCTCGCGCAACAAATCGTGGCCGCCTGCGCATGCGAAGAATGGACCGAAGACGGCCTCTACGCCCTGGCCCGCACGACATATTCTTACCGCATGCTCGACCGGCGCGATTTCGACGATATCGTCGCCATGCTGAGCGACGGCATCGTGACTGCGCGTGGGCGCGCCGGCGCATACCTGCATCGCGACCAGGTGAATCATCGCGTGCGTGGACGCCGCGGAGCGCGCCTGGCGGCCATCACCTCCGGCGGCGCAATCCCGGATAACGCCAATTACCTGGTGGTCGCCGAGCCGGAGGGCGCCACCGTGGGCACCGTCGATGAAGACTTCGCGGTCGAGAGCATGTCGGGCGATGTGTTCCTGCTGGGCACTGCTTCCTGGCGCATCCGGCGCATCGAAAATGGCCGCGTGCGCGTGGAGGACGCCCACGGCGCGGCTCCGTCGATTCCCTTCTGGAACGGCGAAGCACCCGGCCGCACCGCCGAACTGTCCGGAGAAGTCTCGCGGCTGCGCGCGGACATACTGGCCGCGCCCCAGCTCGACTGGCTGCTACGCGAAGCCGGCCTCGACCGCCTCGGCGCGGAGCAGGCCATCGCCTACGTGCAATCGGGCGAGCGTGCTCTGGGCGCGCTGCCCGCCTCCGCGCACGTGGTGGCCGAGCGCTTCTTCGACGAAGGCGGCGGCATGCAATTCGTGCTGCACGCTCCGTTCGGCGCGCGCGTGAATCGCGCCTGGGGATTGGCCCTGCGCAAGCGCTTCTGCCGCACCTTCAACTTCGAACTGCAAGCCGCGGCCACCGACAACGGTATCGTGCTGTCGCTCGGCGAGCAGCATTCGTTTCCGCTCGAAATTGTCTTCGAATTCCTGCGTCCCGAAACCGTCGAGGACGTGCTGACGCAGGCGTTGCTCGACGCGCCCATGTTCACGGCACGCTGGCGTTGGAATGCCTCGCGCGCGCTGGCCATCTTGCGTTTTGCGCACGGCGCGCGTGTGCCCGCACCCATTCAGCGGATGCGTTCCGACGACCTGCTGGCCGCCACGTTCCCCGACCAGGCCGCCTGCTTTGAAAACCTCACCGGGCCGCCGCGCATCCCGGATCATCCACTGGTCCGCGAGACCATTCGCAACTGCCTGCACGAAGCCATGGATCTCACCGGCCTCATCGCCGTGCTGGAAGGCATCCGCAGCGGCGCCATCCGCACATCCGCCATCGACACCCCGGAAGCTACGCCGTTCTCGCACGAGATCCTCAACGCCAACCCCTACGCGTTTCTGGACGACGCGCCGCTGGAAGAACGCCGCGCCCGCGCCGTCCAGTTGCGGCGCACCGTGCGCACGGATTTTGTGGATGGCGCCGGCGCGCTCGATCCCGACGCCATCGTGCAGGTAGCCGCGGAGGCCTGGCCCCTGGTGCGCGATCCCGACGAGTTGCACGAGGCCTTGCTCACGCTGATCACCCTTCCGCCCGTGCCCGAGTGGGAACCGTTCTTCGCAGCGTTGGTGCATGCCGGCCGTGCCGCAACACTTTCACAGGCTGAAGCCTGTGCCACCTTCTGGACCGCCGCCGAACGCACGCCCATCGTGCAAGCCGTCCACCCCGAAGCCACCCTCACCCCGCCGATCCACTTCCCCGGCAGCCGTCCCGAAACCCAGGAAGCCTGCGCCGCCGAAATCCTGCGCGGCTGGTTCGAATCCGGAGGACCCTATCGCGCCTCCGAACTATCCGCCCGCCTGGCGCTGCCCCGCGCCCTGGTAGACTCCGCCCTGGCCCAACTCGAAGCCGAAGGCCAGATCCTGCGCGGCCGCTTCACGCCAAGCGCACCAGCCGACGAACCCGAGTGGTGCCATCGCCGGCTGCTGGCGCGCATCCACCGCCTCACCATCGGCCGCCTGCGCCGCGAAATCGAGCCCGTGACCACCGCCGATTTCGTGCGCTTCCTGCACCGCTGGCAGCACCTCGCGCCCGGCGCACAACTGCACGGCGCGGACGGCGTGCTGCACGTTGTCCGGCAGCTTCAAGGTTACGAAATCTCCGCCGCGGCATGGGAAGCCGAAATCCTGCCCAACCGCGTGGCGCATTACAGCCCCGAGTTTCTGGACCAGCTTTGCCTCTCGGGCGAAGTGATGTGGGGCCGCCTCTCGCCGCATCCCGCGTTCGATAACGACGACAATGGCCGCACCCACCGGGTGCGTCCCACGCGCGTCGCGCCGCTGACCCTGTTCCTGCGCGAAGACGCGGAGTGGCTCCTCTCTGGCCCCCAGCCCGCATCCGACGCCTCCCTCTCGCATCCGGCGCGCGAAGTGCTGGCCGAGTTGCAGCAGCGCGGCGCATCGTTCTTCCCCGATCTGGCGCGCGGCACCGGCCGCCTCGCCAGCGAAGTGGAAGACGCGCTCTGGGAACTGGTGGCCGCGGGCCTGGTCACTGCGGATGGCTTCGAAAACCTGCGCGCTCTCGTGGATCCCAAGCGCCGCCGCGGCGAAGGACGCGGCCGTCTGGCGCGTCCTCGGCACGCCGCCGGAAGGTGGGCCCTGCTGCGCCGCGCCGCCGCGCCCCCAGGCGAAATCTCCCCTGCATCGTTCGCCCGCCAGTTGTTGCAACGCTGGGGCGTGGTCTTCCGCGATCTGGCCGCCCGCGAGACTCTGGCGCCTCCCTGGCGCGACCTGCTGGTGGAACTGCGCCGCATGGAGGCGCGCGGCGAAATCCGCGGAGGCCGCTTTGCCGGCGCATTCCTCGGCGAGCAGTTCGCGCTGCCCGAAGCGCTCGACCTGCTGCGCGCCGTGCGCCGCGCCGGTGAATCCGGCGATCTCCCCGAAGCCTCGCCCACGGACCCGCTGTACCTCGCCGGAGTCCTGCTGCCCGGCCCGCGCCGTCCCACCGCACAACCTGCCGCAGTGTGCGCCAGCGCACCTTGCGCGTAGTCGAAGCCTTGCCCGCCGATAAGCTCGAATGGCGCCACGCGAAAGGCGTCTTTTCCCCAGGGCGATCTGGCGCGGCACATCGCGGCCACGGAACGCTACACCTTCGCCGAAAACGTTCTAGGCCGCCCCAGCCGCTACCAGGGCTGCGGGCCGGCATTGGCCGATGGCCGCGCTGAAATCGTCGCCTTCATGGAACGCATGCACCGGGAGACCACCGCAATTCTGGAGGGGCTTGCGCCAACAGACCTGGAGCGCAAGATTGCGTCGCCGCAAGGCGCGCCGATCACCGCCTGGAAACTGCTGCGCGCCATGATCGAACACGAAATCCACCATCGCGGCGAGATCTACATATATCTCGCGCTGCTCGGCGCGCCGCGTCCGCCGTTAGCGTGCTGCATCCAGCCACCAACCACCAGCCACGGCGAGCGAAGCTCGCTCAATTACATATACATGCCGCCGTTGACGTTCAGCACGTGACCCGTGATATACCCAGCCTCGTCGCTGGCCAGAAAACGCACTGCGGCCGCGATCTCATCCGGCCGCCCCAGTCGCCGCAAAGGCACCTGCGCCAGCAGTTTCTCTTTCAGTTCGTCCGTCAGCACCGCCGTCATATCGGTGTCGATAAAACCGGGCGCAATGGCGTTCACTGTAATCTCGCGCGCCGCCATCTCCTGCGCCAGCGCCTTGGTCAGCCCGATCAGTCCCGCCTTCGACGTCACGTAATTCGCCTGGCCCGCGTTGCCGCTCTCGCCCACCACCGAGGCAATATTGATAATGCGCCCGTAGCGCTGCTTCATCATCGTGGGCAGCACCTGCTGTGTGGCGAAGAACGCGCCATGCAGGTTGATCTGCAACACGCGGTCCCAATCCTCGCGCTTCATGCGCACCGCCAACCCGTCGCGCGTGATGCCCGCATTATTCACCAGCACGTCGATGCGCCCGAACTTCTGCAACGCCGTGGCAAAGCATTCCTTGATGGAATCGTACGATTGCAGGTCCAGGTTCACCGTCAGCGCTTGCCCGCTGCAAGCCCGGATCTTCTCCGCCACTTCTTCGTTCTTCTCGATCTCCGGCGAGGCCACCACGATATCGTAACCGGCGCGGCAAAGTGTCAACGCGATCTCCCGGCCAATCCCCCGGCTGGCGCCCGTGACGAACGCCACTCGACTAAACATAATCTCTCCTTGATGATTTCTTCGTGAACTTCAATCATAGTAGAAAGTGAGACGCCCCCGTTATGGCCTACGCCGATCTACGTGAATTCATCGCCGCGCTGGAGAAGAACCAGGAGCTCAAGCGCATCCCCTTCGAAGTCGACCCCATCCTGGAGATCACCGAGTTCGCCGACCGCGCGGTTAAAGCCGGCGGTCCCGCGCTGCTGTTTGAAAAGCCCACCGGCTACAGCATTCCCGTGTTGATCAACAGCTACGCCAGTATGCGCAAGATGCAGATCGCGCTGGAAGTGGACTCGGTCGAAACCGTGGCCCAGCGCATCTCCGAGTACCTGGAAATGCGCATGCCCGAAGGCCTGATCGGCAAGCTCAAAATGTTGCCGAAGCTGGCCGAAATGGGATCGTTCTTTCCCAAGATCGTATCGAAAGGCCCGTGCCAGGAGGTCGTCCGCACGACGGGCTATTCGCTCAACGACTACCCGGTGCTGAAATGCTGGCCGGAAGACGGCGGCCGCTTTATCACGCTGCCGCTGTGCTTCTCGCGCAATCCCGACACCGGCAAGCGCAACTGCGGCATGTATCGTATGCAGATCTTTGACGACCGCACTGCGGGCATGCACTGGCAGACCCACAAGCAGGGCGCCGAACACTACCGCCGCATGGCCGCCTTCGGCCGCAAGCGCATGGACGTCGCGGTAGCCATCGGCGCGGACCCCGCCACCATGTTCTCCTCCATCCTGCCCCTGCCGCCGGACCTGGACGAAATGATGATCTCGGGCTTCCTGCGCGGCAGTCCCGTGGAGATGGTGAAGTGCCAGACCTGCGACCTGGAAGTCCCCGCCCAGGCCGAGATCGTGCTCGAAGGCTACGTGGAGTTGGGCGAGTTGCGCACGGAAGGTCCCTTCGGCGACCACACCGGCTTCTACTCGCTGGCCGACGAATACCCGGTCTTCCACGTCACCTGCATCACCCAGCGCAAGGATCCGATTTACGCCGCTACCATCGTGGGAGCGCCGCCCATGGAGGATTTCTACATGGGCAAAGCCATCGAGCGGATCTTCCTGCCGCTGATGCGCCTGCAACTGCCGGAGGTGCGCGACATCTCGATGCCGGCCGAGGGCATCTTCCATAACCTGATCCTGGTGGCGATTCGCAAGTCCTATCCGGGGCATGCGCGCAAAGTGATGTCCGCCATCTGGGGCCTGGGGCAGGCGATGTTCAGTAAGTGCATCGTAGTTGTGGATGAAGACGTGAACGTGCAGGACGTGCGCGAAGTAACCTGGAAGGCGCTGAATAACATCGACCCGGAGCGCGACATTCAATTCACCATGGGACCTATCGATTCGCTGGACCATTCCAGCCGCCTGCCGAATTACGGCTCGAAGATGGGAGTGGATGCTACGCGTAAGTGGCCCGAGGAGGGTTTCACAAGGCCGTGGCCGGGAGTGATCCGCATGTCGGACGAGGTGAAGCGCCGCGTGGACGACTTATGGCGGCGCGCGGGGTTGTAAGTTGTGGGGCAGACCTCCAGGTCTGCGCGGGTCCTCCGGACCCGCTCTTACGCCGCTTGCCGCGCCTTATTCAGTGCTCCCCTGAAGGACCACGCTCACTCTGTCAGAGGTCGATCGCACCCACAATGTCGGCTAAGTATTCACGAAATCCAGCGCGATACAGATAGTTGGGGTGATACGTTCGCATGGCACGAGACCTAAGCCCAGGTGCATCAATACGAGCCAGTTGTCTGGTGGGCCTTTCATTTACCGGGTGAAATGAACTGCCGGGTAGAATTCTGTTGATATACTCGTCGTAATACGGGCCGGAAAAGAACATTACGATATCGGGCTTTAACTGATCCAGTTCGAACGACACGACGTCGAACCAGTTGTCTTCCCACTCTAAGATAACGCTGCAGGGCTTGCCTGCTGCGTTTACCTTCCCGAGCTTAATTAAATTGTTCCAGATGACCTGCATCGTTCTCCCGGAAGGTATTTGTTTGCCGCGTCGCAAAGAGGATGACAACACAGGGACTCGATTGCAGCGGCAGGTCGAGCGATTATCGGGGCTTGACAGGAATGATTGGATCCGGGGTCCGAGGGATTTGGTGAGTTAAGG
>Ga0224534_1000432_pt1 | contig 26746 bp, 18 predicted proteins | sample 714E12024metaG_FD_172012 | JGI IMG/M metagenome (GOLD analysis project Ga0224534, IMG submission 172012) | Peat soil microbial communities from Stordalen Mire, Sweden - 717 E1 20-24 | ecosystem: Environmental > Terrestrial > Soil > Wetlands > Peat | place: Sweden: Norrbotten County, Stordalen... | reverse complement strand
ACTGGCGCATCTTCGCTGATTTCGCCCGCGTCCTCATCCAGCAAGCCACCACGCTCTACGCCGATGAGCCGTTCCGCTTTGAACTCCAAGCGGCGGCCTATGCCCTGGACTCCACCACCATTGACCTGTGCCTCTCCCTGTTTCCGTGGGCCACGTTTCGGCGGCACAAAGCCGCCATCAAACTCCACACGCTGCTGACCCTCCAAGGCAATTTCCCCACCGTCATCATTGTCACTCCGGGCAGTGTTCATGATGTGAACATCCTCGACCAGCTCGCCTGGGAAGCCGGTTCGTTCTACATCATGGACCGCGGCTACCTCGACTTCGCCCGCTGGCATCGGATTCATCAAGGCGGCGCTTTCTTCGTCACCCGCGCCAGGCAAAACTTCCGTTGCGCCCGCCGCTACTCCCGTCCCGTGGACAAAACCACCGGCCTGCGTTTTGATCAGACCGTGGTGACCACCGGCCTGAAGTCCCAACACGATTATCCCGACCCGTTGCGCCGCATCGGCTATCGCGATCCCATCACCGGCAAAGCCCTGATCTTCCTGACCAACAACTTCACCGTCCCAACTCTGACCGTTGCCCAATTGTATCGGGGCCGCTGGCAGATCGAACTCTTCTTCAAATGGATCAAGCAACATTTGCGCATCAAAGCCTTTTATGGCACGTCGTCCAACGCGATCCGCACCCAAATCTGGACCGCCATCGCCGTTTATCTGCTCGTCGCCATTTTGAAAAAACGTCTGCATCTGGATGCCAGCCTCTACACGATTTTACAGATTTTGAGCCTGACGCTTTTTGAGAAAACGCCCGTTTTACAGGCTCTTGCTCAACTGCCACCCGCATCCCCATCTCCCAACACCGAAAATCATCAGTGTTTACTCGGTTTTTAAACCGGACAGTAGTGAAACGCCGTGTTCGATTTGTCCTGATAGCCGGCTTTTCCGTCCGCCCGTTTCAACTCGACGGCATAGACCTGGTTCGCGCCGCTCATGTTGGAGCGGAAGATGAGCCATTTCATGTCCGGCGAAAACATGCCGTTCGGCTCCAGCGCGTAGTCGTGTTTGGCCATGTTGACCAGCCGCTCGGAATGAAACACGCCGGTCTTGATCAGCTTGCTCATATCAATGTTGCCCGCGGACCTGTCCTCGATGAGTTCGGGGTAAAATAGATACATCCATTTCCCGTTGTCGGCGTGGGCAACCATCTTGTCGTCGCCGCCGTCGCTGGAAAACAGTTTGCCGTCCGGCGAGACGTTGAAATGCACGCCCCACTCGTCGCGTTGGAGATGATACCACGTGCGCATGCCGTTTGTGACGTTGTAACCCGCCACCCAGAAATCCTCGCCGCGCGGCGTTTGCAGGTCATACCAGATGGTCCTGCCGTCCGCGCTCCAGAATTCGTGGCCGGCGATTTCCATGACCATCGTGCGTTGATGAATCAGTTTCAAATGCGAGCCATCGGTGCGGATGGTCCAGATGCGGTCCACCTTGTGCCATGGTCCTTCGTGACAGAACATCAGCAGTTTCGGATCGGTCGGCGAAAATTGCAGATGGCCGAGCCAGTCGGTGCAGCGGTTGACTTTTTTGGTCCTGCCGGTGGCGATGTTGTAGAAAAACAGTTCCATCGGATAATGCTTCGCCAGCCGGTCCTCCATCATCGTGCCCTTTTTGCCGCGATATTCGTCCACCGTGGCGATGTCGTTCCGGCGGTTCGGCCCGCCGGTGAAAAATTCATTCGTCCCCCAGTCGGTGCGCTCGGTGATGGTGCCGGCCAGCAGGGTCTCGTCCGCGTTGACCGTGGAAACTTCCTGGCCGCGCGGCAGTTTCAAAATATCATGGGCGGACTTTGTGTTCGGGTCAATCGAGCAGACGAACCGGTTGGTTTCGCCGTTTGCAATTCTGGTTTCGCCGTAATAAATGTTTCCGGTCTTGTGGCCGACCATGATGATGTGGACGCGGCCCTCAATGATTTTTTCAACCGCGCGCGTCTGGAGATTGATCATCGAAATGCCATCCGGCGTGGTGATGACCATTCTTTTCCCGTCGGGCGTGAACGGATTCAGGTTGAAATAAAGGCTCTCGCTGCCCGGCTCGGTCGAAAGCTGCACGACCCGGTGGCCGGTGTCGGGGTCAATCCATTCGGTGGGCTGCACGAGCAGGTTCAGGTTGGTGCCGGCAACCAAAACAACGTTGGTATTAAACCATTGGTAAGCAGGCGCCGGCGACCCGGCGTTGGTAACCATGAAAACCGAAGCCCCATTCACCACAACAGGCGTGTCCGCCCCGGCGGCGGAGGAAATCAGGCCAAACGCCGCCGCAAGGACGGCCAGGAAACCAACGTTGAATTTGATTTTCATAAACTTTTACCAGTTGTCGGAGCGGAATTGCGGGGCGGGCAGGCCGGCGGCGTTGAACAGGTTGCAGCCGTCGGGGAAATTCACCCAGGCGTAGCGCACCGCGACCGGCGCGGGCACATCAGGACTGCTCACGACCACCGTGTCGCCGTCAATCTTCGCCTCGGCGGGAACGAATTTCTTGTCCGCGCCGGCGATGACAAACCATTTGAGCGGTCCGCCGCCCTTCGCAATCAATCCGCCGCCGAGGTGCGAGAATTTCACGCGAATCGCGCCGCCCTCGACCTTCATGGATTTATATGCCGGGCCGGAGAATTCAATCTTGCTGCCATAGACATTCGCCAGCGCAATGCGCGACAGCCGGTCGCCCACGTCCTGCTTGTTTTTCGGATGGACGTTGTGCGCCTCGCCGATATCGGTGGTGACGGCCATGCCGGTGTCCGGCAGTGAGAGCACCGTGGCCTGGGCTTCGCGGACCCACGGGCTGTTGCTTGCCGCTTCCTGGCCGGGGAGTTGCACGATGAAAAATGGAAAATTGCCTTCGCCCCAGAGTTTGCGCCAGTTGCGGATGAGCGCGGCCTGCACGTGCGGATAAAGCGCAATGCCGCCCTTGTTTGCGTCAATGATGGATTCGCCCTGATACCAGATGACGCCGCGAATCGCGCAGGGAATGACCGGGTGGATCATGCCGTTGAAGAGCACCGTGGCGTTGTGCTGGTCCTGCACGGGGTCGCGCGGGCCGCTGGCGCCGCGCCGGCGACCGCCGCGGGCGGCCGCATTCGTGCCGGCGGCGGGTGCATTGGTTGCGGCGACGACTTCGTTCGTGGCATTCACGTCCTCGGAACGCGGCGGGGCGACCACGGCCGGACGGTTGGTGCGGAAGCTCTCCACCGCCGCGTCAAACCGGTCGAGCATGGGTTTCAACTGCGGATCGGCGGCCATGGTTTCGCGGTCAATCCACGACTCCGCCGTGCTCGCGCCAAACGCCTCCGCGATGATGCCGACGGGCACTTTGATTTCCCTCTGCAAATCGCGCGCGAAAAAATAACCGACGGCGCAAAATGCCGGCGCGTTTTCGGGGGTGCAGACTTTCCAGACACCGGTGACGCACATTTGCGGCGTGTAAGCCTTGCAGGCGTTGCCGATGAACATGCGGATGAGCGGATAATTCGCGGCGGCGATTTCCTGCTCGGCATTCGTAACGCCGGCGAAATACTTCGCCTTCCCCGAAGAATCCAGCGCCTTGTCCGACATGGAAAAATCCATGTTCGACTGGCCGGACGCGAGCCAAACTTCGCCCACCAGCACGTCGTCGAGCACGACGGGTTGCGGCGTGTGCGAGCCGGTGACGGTGAGCGTCCGTCCCTCCGCCGAAACTTTCAGTGGCTTGAAATTCACGCGCCAGTTGCCGTCGGCATCGGCCCGCGCGGAAATTTTCTGCCCGGCAAATTCCACGGTCACGGTTTCGCCGGCGTCCGCCGTGCCCCAGACCGGCACCTTCATGTCGCGCTGCAAGACCATGTGGCTGGTGAACGGGCTGGCGAGGCGCACCTCCGCCCGGGCGCACGGCGCGAGCGCGATGGCGCACAGGAAAATAATCGCGACAAAATGCCTGATGGAAATCGAATTGTTCATAAAGTGATGGCGGCGTTTATGCCATTTCCATCGCGTGAAAGCAATCAAGACGGCGCAAATGTTTTTTGGTTTCAAAAAACTTCGCGCCCCGGCTGCCGGATGGTCACTAAATTGTTGAAGAACGCCACGATAAAAAATGCGGGTCAGGGGCCGGGAAACCGCAGGCGATAGAAGGCGTTCGTGCCCGACATTGGGATGGGCTGGTAGTATTGATCGTTGGTCGGGATTGGAAGCGCGGTCACGGGAGTCCAGCTTCCCGGAGACAAGTCCGGTGAGGTTTCTAAAACAAAACCCGCCGGATTGGCCGGCCAGAAGATGGAGAACGTGTCGCCCGAAAATGTTGCCGTCAACGGCGGCAGGCCGACCACATTGATGGGATTCGCCAGCCCGATGTGCCCCAACCCGTCTCCGGCCTGCAAAACCAGATTCGTCACCGGTTGGCCAATCACCACCGTTCCGGTCCACACCCCCTGCGCAAAATTGCCCGACACCGGCGGAACGACGGCCACCCCATTGGTGGATCCCAGCAAAACGGTGCCGGTGAAATTGGTGAACAGGCCGTTGGTGGCGTCCCGCGCCTGGAGCGCAACGACCATCGGCGTGTTGACAAATCGTGGCGACGGAATCTGATTCCAAGTCAGATGATCCAACGTAACTGTTAAGACGGCATTGGAACTGGTGATGGAACCGAAGACATTGGTCACCAGCACCGCGTAATTGCCCGCCTGACAGAGTTGAACATTGGTGATGAACAACGAGGCATTGGTCGCACAAACAATGTTCGTTCCGTTGAAATTCCACTGGTAATTCAACGCCGGCGTGCCGTCCGCCATGACCGTGAATGCCGCCGTGCCGCCCACCGGCACGGTCTGGTTCACCGGCTGATTGGTGATGATTGGCGGGCCGGTCATCGTCTCAACAAAGTAGCCGGACCCGTTATATTCACCACCAGCGACAAATCCCCGCGCCCGCAGGCTGGCATTCGTGGGCCAGGCCAGCCCGGTCAACTGCCAGCCGCCCGCCGTGCGTGTGCCGGTTCCCAGCGCAGTCCAGCCTGTGCCGTTTGTCGCGGCGTCGAAGGCCGTTCGCCAGACTTCCGGACAGCTCCCGTTGCGTTGCCAGTTGATGGTTGAACCATCGAAGGTCAGGCTTTGCAGGGCTGGAACCGTGGGGGTCAGGCGTCCGAGATAAGAGCGGCTCTGGCCGCCCAGCACGGTGAAAGTGCCGCCCGCCAGAATCTTTCCATCCGCCTGCACTGCCAGTGAATACACATAGTATGGATTTGGAAATACAAAACCGGTTGCACTGGGATTGAAGCTGGTGTCCAGCGTGCCATCGGCATTGAGCCGGCCGATATTCGTGCAACTTTGGCCGCCCAGCGAGGTATAGGCGCCACCCACCAGAATCCCGCCATCCGCCTCCACCGCCAGCGAATACACCCCCTGACCATTAAGTGCTCCGGGATTAAAATTGTAATCCAGCGTGCCGTCGGCATTGAGCCGGCCGATATTCGTGCAGCTCTGGCCACCCAGACCGAGAAATTGACCGCCCACCAGAATCTTGCCATCCGCCTGCACCGCCAGCGAATACACATAAGAAGGAATTGGGAAAGAAGAATTATAATTGGTTACGCCGGGATTGAAACTGGTGTCCAGCGTGCCGTCGGCATTGAGCCGGACGAGTGGCGAAATGATTCCTTGGTGGCCCACCACAATTTTGCCATCCGTTTGCACTGCCAGCGAATAAACTATTCCACTTGTTCCGGAATTAAAGTTGGTATCCAGCGTGCCATCGGTATTGAGCCGGCCGATATACGCACGGCTCTGGCCACCCAACGTGGTGAAGGCGCCACCCACCACAATCTTTCCGTCGGCCTGCACTGCCAGGGAATAAACCATTGAGCTTGCTCCGGGGTTGAAGTTGGTATCCAGCGTGCCATCGGCGTTGAGCCGGCCGATACGCGCGCGGCTCTGGCCGCCCAATGTGGTGAAGTAGCCACCCACCATAATTTTGCCATCAGTCTGCACTGCCAGGGAATAAACCATTGAATTTGCTCCGGGATTGAAGTTGGTGTCCAGCGTCCCGTCGGCATTCAGTCGGCCGATATACGTCCGGCTCTGGCCGCCCAGTGTGGTGAAGTAGCCACCCACCAGAATTTTTCCGTCGGTCTGCACAGCCGTGCAGTAAATATTGCCATTCGCACCCGGATTAAATGAGTCCGGCACACTCGGAATCGCCACCAGCAACATGGCATTGGGACTGGCTGCCGACCCATACGCATTCGTCACCACCACCATGTAATTCCCCGCCTGCCAGGGTTGAACATTGGCAATGATCAACGAAGCATTGGTCGCACCGACAAGATTGGTTCCGTTGCAACTCCACTGGTAAGCCAGCGGCGCGGTTCCGCCGGCCACCGCTTCCAACGTGACGGTGCTGCCAACGGGCGCCTCCTGGCTCGCCGGCGACGCTGCGATGAACGCCGGAACCGTATAAACCGTCAGCAGCGCGTTGGAGCTGACCGTCGAACCGAGCAGATTGCTCACCGCCACCGCATAATTCCCCACCTTCGCCAGTTGGACGTTCTTCAGCATCAGCGACGCATTGGTGGCGCCAACCAGATTCGTGCCATTGCAACTCCATTGGTAAGCCAATGGCAGCGAACCCGTCACCTGCACGTTAAATATTGCCGTGCCGCCAGCCGCCACCGACTGGTTCGCCGGCTGGACGGTGATCGTCGGCGGCGCATCCAGGACTGTCAGCACGGCATTGGAACTAAACACCAGGCCGACCGAATTGCTCACCACCACGGAATAATTTCCCGCTTTCGCCGACTGGACATTTTCCAGCACCAAGGTTGCGCCGGGTGCCACTCCGAACAAATTGTTTCCGTTGAATCTCCATTGATACTTCAGCGGCAGGTCACCGCCGACCAGCACGGTGAAGGTCGCTGTGCCGCCCACCAGGACCGTTTCATCAGCTGGCTGGAAAATGATGACGGGCGCGATTGGCGAGCTGTTGGTCATCAACAAAAATATATTACCGCCGCCCAAACTTCCCCCGCTCGATGTCGTGCCGCATAAATTGCCGTTCGCGTTCTGCACTATTTCCGCATCAGGGCTGGAACCGTTGTTGGTTCCATTGATGCCGAATGAAAACAGGCTGGAGAATGTGCCGGATGGAGACATTTGAAATATCGTGCCGTATCCACCCGTGCCGCCGTATTCTGTCGTGCCATAAAAATTGCCATCCGCGCCTTGTAACAATCCCGCGGTCGGACTGCCGCCATCTCCCCCACTGAATGTGTAAAGCGTCGTCTGCGCGCCTGCGGGCGTGACATTGAAGATGGCACCATTTCCGTAGGTGCCCGAACCGTAAAAATTGCCGTCTGTGCCTTGAACCAGTGGCGTCACCGGGCTGGAGTTCGCACTGTTCAAGGAAGCAACGAGTGAAAAAACTCCCGCGTGGGTCATTTTGAACATCGTGCCATACGAATTGACACCGCCAACGGACGTCACCCCGTAAAAATTCCCATCGGTCGCAAGTGCCATTCCCGCCGGTGGATAAAAGCCATTCGCATCGAATAAATTGAACGACACCAGGGAAGTGAGCGCGCCATTCGTAGTCATTTGAAAAACCGTGCCGCAATTGTTCGACCCGCCCAGAAAAGTGGTGCCGTAAAAAAGGCCGTTCGTTCCCAGCACCAAGCCGCCTTCCGGATACGCGCCGTTGTTGATGCCGTTGAATGAAACCAGTGTCGTCAACGCGCCGCCCGGCGTCAGACTGAATACCGTTCCGAGATTGCTTGTGCCGCCGTCGCACGTCATGCCGTAAAAAACGCCATTGGAACCCGGCACCAGACCGGCCACGGGAAAAGCGCCGTTGGTGAAATTGAAGGAAGCCAGGGTCGTGAGCGTTCCCGCGGACGACAATTGAAAGACCGTTCCGCAGTTGTTCGTGCCGCCATACTCCGTCGTGCCGTAATAATTTCCATCCGGTCCCAGCACCGGCCCGGCATGGGGATTGGCGCCCTCGGTGCTGTTCAAATACGCCAGCGTGGTGAGCGTGCCGTTCGAGGACAGTTTAAAGACAGTGCCATTGCCGGCGGGAAGGCTGGATTCGGTCGTGCCGTAAAAATTCCCATCCGCCGCGAGCAGCAGCGGCGAATCCGGCCCGGAACCGTTCGCGCCGGTGAACGAGACCAGCGAAGTGAGCGTTCCCGAGGGCGTGATTTGAAACACCGTGCCGTAGCCGCTGGTTCCGCCGCCCACGGTGGTGCCATACAAATTGCCATCCGTGCCGACGATCAATCCAGCCCGCGGACCAAAGCCGTTGATCCAGTTGAAAGAAGCCAGTGTGGTCAGCGCGCCGCCCGGAGTGACCCGGAACACCGCGCCGAAACCATACTTGCCGCCCGTGTAAGTTGTGCCGTAGAAATTTCCGTCCGCTCCTTGCAATAATTTCCCGGTCGGATAACTGCCGTTCGTGCCCCTGAAAGAAACCAATGACGTGAGCGCGCCGCCAGTCGTGATTTGGAAAATCGTTCCCCGGTTGCTGATGCCACCCAGTTGCGTGGTGCCATAAAAATTTCCGTCCGCGCCTTGAACCAGTCCCGCCCACGGCGCCGTGCCGTTGTCGCCGGTGAACGAAGCCAGCGTGGTCAGCACGCCCGAAGAGGTGACTCGAAATATAGTGCCCAAATTGGTGATGCCGCCGGATTGCGTCGTGCCGTAAAAATAACCGTCCGTGCCCTGCACGAGTTCGCCGAACGGGGAAGCGCCGTTGCTGGTATTGAAATGGACGAGCGTGGTCAAGGTGCCCGATGGTGTGAGTTTGAAGACCGTTCCGGCATTGTTCGCGCCGCCGGATTGCGTCACGCCATAAAATTTTCCGTCCGTGCCGATAATCAGGCGCGATTTCGGGTCGGTGCCATTGGTGCCGCTGAACGCGAACAGAATGCTGACCGTGCCATTTGGCGTCACCTGATAAACCGCGCCATAACCGCCGGGACCGGTTTGGTGCATGGTGCCGTAGAAATTTCCATTGGCACCCTGCAACAGACCGGCGGGCAGGAAGTCAGGATTTGGGAACGCGTGAATTTCAACCGGCGCGGCGGCGTGCATGATGAGTCCGGGCGGGAAAACCAGCAGCGCCACCAACAATGCGACACGCTGAAACTTTCCGCGCCGGCAAATGTGATTTTGAGTTTTCATTTTGACAGTTGGCGATTGATGACTGCAAATCAATGGTCAAGTTCGAGGTAATTTAGAATCAGATACTCCTGTTCTTGTGATGCTTGTGTTTCGTTGACCGAAAATGTCTGAATCAAGTTGTAAGCCATGACATTCCGTGAAAACCGCACACTGCCGTCGGTAAAAAGCACGTTCCAACCGCCATCACGAAAATGAGAGGTAGGATTGGGGGGCAATCCAGATGCCGAATTGGCAAAATAGTCCACGGCAAACAACTTGTGCGGCGGCAAATCGCTGGTTTTTTGATAGAGACGAAGATAGTTGAAGTTAGTTGGGTCAGTTGTTCGCGGATTGAATGCATAGCTTGACCTGACAAATCCACCTGAATCGGTTGTCAATAAAGGCGAATAGATATTGGCACCCAAGAACGTGCCCCACTGCTCCGGACAGTAAAACATGCTCCCATTGCCGGCAAGGCCGGCATGGTAAGCATACCCCAAGCAGTCAAACGCAAAAGCAGAAGCGGGTGCGTTTGTAGCAACGAATGAATTTGCCGTTCCGCTAGCGACATATCGCGAATAATGCATACCTTGCAAATTATTAAACCTCCCGCCACTATTGGCGGCCCCAATTGTGCATCTTGGCATCCAATCGCGGTATTCGTTCGCATACATCATGGAAGCCACGCCAATCTGACGCAGGTTGTTGGCGCATTGCGCGCGCCCCCCCTTGTTGGCGGCACCGGCCAGCGCCGGCAGCACCAGCGCCGTCAACACCGCGATGGTCGCAATCACCACCGCCAAATCGGTCAAGGTGAAGGCGCGATCCAGTTTCTTCAAAGAAGGGACGGGTTGGCTGACGGAGATTGAATGAATTGGCGTGTTCATAATTTAGTTCCATTTTACACCTGGTATGTGTCTTGGGAACTGTGCGTTTGGACGCACACCCTGTGTTTTAACCGCATGCCAGCCAGAGCAGCGGATAATTCCATGCGGCCCATAAAACGGAAAAAACCCTGCGTTTTTGCACCTGCGTGGTCAATTTTCAGAAATGTTTTCATCGGAAATCAAATCAATGGTCAAGTTCGAGGTAGTTACAAATCTGATCCCCCAGAATGTGTGATTGTGTTGTTTCGTCTATAAAATATGTCTGAATCAAATTGTTGGCCTGGTTATCCTGTGAGAACTGCACGCTGCCATCGGTAAAGAGCACATTCCAGCCGCGTTCGCGATAATGGCCGTAAGGGCCAGGGGAAAAATAGTCCACGACAAACAGCTTGTGCGGCGGCAAATCACCGGTTTTTTGGTAAAGACGAAGAACGTTTCCGTTGGTTGGGTCAATGGTTCGCGGATTAAAAAAATAGCTGGACCTGACTCTTCCACCTGCATCGGCTGTTAATAAGGGCGAGTAGACGTCGGCACCTCCACCCGTGACCGCGCCCCACTGGTCCGGGCAAAAGAAAAAACTTCCATTGCCTGCAAGGCCGGCATAGTAAACAAGCCCCAAATCCGTCAAACCATAAATAGTCGGATTTGCGTTTGTAGGAACAAACGTATTAGGCATTCCGGACATAACTACAAATGCCGAATAATGCATACCGTTCAAATGATTCATACTGCTACCAGAATGAACAAGGTTTACTGGCAGCCAATCCCTGTATTCGGTCGCATAAATCATGGAGGCCACGCTAATCCGGCGGAGGTTGTTGGCGCATTGCGCCCGGCCCCCCTTGTTGGCAGCGCCGGCCAGAGCTGGCAGCACCAGCGCCGTCAGCACCGCGATGGTTGCAATCACCACCACCAATTCGGTCAGGGTGAAGGCGTGGCTTTGGTTCTGCGGCTCCAACGGCCTTCGGTTGGAGCGCTTGAAGCAGGTTGATTGTCTCATAAACATATTCATTCCACCCACAGCTCGTAAGCAAAGGGCCGGTTCTTTCAAAAATCTTCAGAAATTTTTTGGGCTGGGATTTCGGCCCGAATTCCGAAGCGGAAACCGCTATGCAACAACAAAACCGCCGGGCGGCAGCGCCGCCCGGCGCGGACATATTCGTCCCCCCGGCTGAATCCGCACCGGATGGAATCAATTCTATGTCCAAATTTGTTTTCATGGAAACGGATGGGATTTCCAGATTAGTGGTCGAGTTCGGGGCAATTAAATATCTGACCCGCCCAAGCGTGCTGCAGCTTCACGGTCCCGCTCAATCGTTTCGTATGGCAACTATACGACGCCCTTGAATGGCTGCCATCGCCAATTCTGATGATATTGCCATCGCCAATTCTGGCGATACGAACTGGCACGAAAGTTGAATCAGGTTTCGTTTGGTTTTCATCATTATCCTTGCCGGGGTTTATTTCATGCAATCGTTTTACCCCCATTCCATCATGGCGGGAAGTGTGCGTTTGACGGCACACCTCAAGCTTTTTCCTGGCCAAAGCCAAAAGAACGCCCACCGAACCATCCGGCGTCAACCTTCGGTTGGAGCGCTTGAAGCAGGTTGGTTGGTGCATAAATGTTTTCATTCTACCAACAGCTCGCAAGCTAAAGACCGGTTCTTCCAAAAATCTTTAAAATTTTTCGGGTTGAGGTTTCGGCCCGGATTCCGAATGGAAAACCGCTAATCTTCGCTCATCACCGCTAATCCCACGAACTTAATCACGGCGTGTGTTTCAGAATCCAAATGAGGCGCCAAAGCAGGATGATCACATAACCAAAGCCGATAATCATGCCGCCAATGCCGATGAATTGTGAAAGACGGTCATGCGGTTTTCGCTTGCGCGGGTTGGGCTTGCTGAATTGGAACGTCAGCAAGGCGGTCAGCAGGTCTTCGGCGGATTGAAACCGCTGCGCCGGGTCGGCGCGGCAGGCGTTCAGGACAATTTTGTTGAAGTGGATCAAGTCCCGGTCTTCGGCGCTGTCGCCAAGCGGCGCGGGCAATGCCGGATAATCATTCCGGTCCATGCCGGTGCTGATTTCGTAGAGGACCTTGCCGAGCGAATAAATATCCGCCTGTTCCGACCCTGCGCCTTCCGGCGGGATGAAGCCTTCCGTGCCGATGCGCGAGCCGGCCTCGGACAGGTCGGTGACCAGCCCGATGTCCGCCAGCTTGGGAAAGCCGTTCACGAAAATGATGTTGGAAGGTTTGATGTCACGGTGAATCAGCCCGTGCCGGTGCAAAAAACCGAGCGCGGAGGCAATCGCCGCGCCCAGCCGGACGCATTCGCCAATGGGCAGGCGCCGGCGCTGGTCAAGATCCTGCGCGAGTGTCCGCGGGCTGTATTCCTCCGGGGTAAAGTTCTGGCCGGTGCGGACATCATCGGCAATCTCCATCACGTAATAAAAATACCCGGCCGCGTCATTGCGGCCCACCTGCAAAATGTCCACCAGCCCGTCGTGTGAACGCGAGACGGGTTCAAATTTCTGGACGCCGCTGAACTCGCGGTCAAAGGGTTTTCCGCGACTGAAGTTTTCCTTGCGCACGATTTTGACCGCGCGGCAGGAGCCGAGGGCGTTCCTCGCCAGCCACACTTCGCCGCTGCTGCCGCGCCCGATGAGGCGCAGCAGTTCGTGGTCTGGAACAACTGGAATGGTCGCTGCTTCCGTCACATGATTTTGTTCAATCCGTCACCATTGTTTTTCAAGCAAACGGACTTCCTTCCTAATCAACGCCAGCATCCGGTGTTTGGCGAGATAAACCTGCGCGATGTTGACTCCGAGCGCCTTGGCGACCTTGTTTGCCGGCCATTGTCTCATCACGTTCAAATCGAACATCTGGTAATGCTCCTCCCTGACGCGGCGCTTGACGCGCGCCGCCGCCGCCGCCATCAGGTTCGCCTGCCATTCCTCTTCCCAGATTTTTTCGAGGTCCGCATCCGCCGGGTCGGGAATTTCCGCCAGACCAGGCGGACTGGCATTTTCGGCGGGCGGGGTGTTTTCCGCCGGCACCACCGGCTCGCGCTTTCTCAACTGGTCGGCGATGCGCCAGCGGGTCAGGTTCCGCAACCAGCCCTTGAACGAACCGAGCGTCCGGTCGCGCTTGAATTTTTCAATGTCCTTCGCAACGCAAATAATTGTCTCCTGAACCGCATCCTGCGCCTCGGCCTCCGTCAGCCCGGACTTGAGCGCGATGGAATAAATCAGCCGCCAATAAATGTCGAAAAAATCCTTCCAACTGTCCTGGTCGTCCCGGTTCTGCAACCGGCTCAACAGGCTGTAACGGGTCGGAATGAAATCTTCCGTCTGCAAAGTCATAGTCAGGCTCATACCTTACTGGCTCGTAAAAAACGATCCGATTCTTTCAAAATACTTTGCGCCTTGGCTGCCCGGAACGATTCGCCCGAATGTTTGAGGCCCGCATTGAATCAACCGCTGATTTCGCGGATGGCGCGGATTGGGCTTTGGACAACCTCGACTGCGCGATACACTACCGAATATGGTTGAAGTTCAAGCACATGGTTTTAGCTTCGAGAAATGGATTCGCGATCATTTCTTTTCAGGTTACCAAGGCACCTACATGCAAAAATGGGATGTTCCACCAAACCGCAATAACCAGGCATCAGTCCCTCCACAATTTCACAATCTGCCTGTCTCCATCAAGACCGCCAAGCTTGGGAGTCCGATTGGTTTGGGTGATGTTCTTCGACAGCGCCAGATTGACCATGATTTTTTAATGATCGCCGGATTTTGGGAGCAACGCACGACCACTGAAAAATGGATCGTTGACATTGGGTGCGCCGCGTTTGATTCGGCGGCGTGGCAGAAACTTTGGGGCCAGCTAACCTTGGATGACATTTCGAGTATTGACAAAGTGGTGAAGAACATGAACGAGCATTATTCGATTGTCAGAGCCAAAGCACAGGAATGGAAAACAAAACCGGCAGTTCACACCAGCACGCTTGTCATCAACCCCAAAATTGATTCCAAGACGCAGCGGCGTATTCAGTGTTCGCTGCCATACACAACCTTCTGGAATTTTGCCGGACGGAAACACTTGCCACAAGACAACCCCGAATTATGGGGACATGTTTTCCCGAACCCCATTAAATCATCGGCCCGCACTTTCAATTGACCACGTGGAAACTTTTGCGCGACTTTTTAACTGGCACGGTGCAACTCCATTTCGGCGCTGCCTGACTTTGCCATCCGAGATTGAAGGCTCAAGCACGAGATGATTCGATTTGAGCAGCTTGGAGGGTATTCTCAACTCCGCCAGGGACGATTTGGAAACGCTCAATGTCCCCACACCTTTGGCAAGTCTTCGAACTTCTGAACGGCCAGCTTCGCTATTGAACCACTCAACCAGACCAGCATTGTCAACTTCAGCCAATGGTGTCAGCACATGAATCCAATCGTCTGCTTGAGCTTTCAAACCCGGCGGCACCAGCGCCGTCCGCCCATAACAACCCGCTCCAACCCTCACGAACAGAATCTCGCCTGGACGAACCGCCGACTGTTCACAAAACATTTCACCTGCATTTGAAATATAGGCGCAATTGCGATCCAGCCGCAGTCCGCCTTCGGGCGCGAGATTTTTTGCGCGAAGCAACAACACCCGATCTTTGTTTGGTTCTTCAAAGAATTCCCGTTTGTTTCCGTATAAGGCATAACCGGTTCTCAATCTGAAAACATCCCCCAACCGGACTGATTTGGCATCTGATGTTTGCCGCTCACCGCTTTGTGCTTCAGGACGCCAATCTTCCTGCCCGGCCAGCACCGCCTTTTTCCAGCGTGGCTCCACTTTTTCCCATTCACCAAGACGCACCGGCTTCAAATTGCTCAACTCATTGCACTCCAGCAAGAGGGTGGCGTCACGATACGGCTGGGCCGAAACCGGCCGTTTTTGTGCGATGAGGATGTTCGTTTTCGCCGTGGTGCCATTAAAAATTCCCCGGGGCAGGCTGATGATGGCTTCTACATGAGCACGGCAAAGCAACCAGTCTCGCACATATTTGAATGGTTTATTGCCAAGTGGTCCATCCGGCAGAATGATTGCCAACCTGCCATTTGTCCTGGCGAGTTTTAGAAACAACTCCAAAAACAGGACTTCAAGGCACTGGGATGTCCTGCCCGCGCCAAGATCAAAACCCTGCAACACTTCCGAACGCTTTTCGAGGCTTGTCTGCGCGCTGAAAGGTGGATTCCCAATTGCCAGGTCGAATGTTCCCCAGAGTCCCACCAAACCGGTCAGTGCATCACCTTCAAAAAATCTTTTGCCAGCAACCAGATGTTTGGCGACTGCTGCATACTGTGGATCAATTTCGCAACCGTGCAGTTCCAGTGTTTTCGGAGCGATTCTCAAAAAAGAACCATCGCCGCAACTTGGGTCAATTACTCGCTGGCCACCGTGAACCCCGGCTGCTCGAAACATGCAATCCGCGACAATTTCTGGCGTGAAGAATTGGCCAATCATGTTTTAACTGTACCTGTTTCTGTACCTTGGACAAGAAAATTGCTTTTGATCAGTCAAGCCTGCACCAATGCCGCTCGACAAGAGGAAATTCAATACTTCGCTGCTTGGTGTTCAAGCGATGTTTATCAGCATAGACACCATTTTTCAGAAATCGCAGAAACGGATTCGTTTTGGAAAAACTTTGTGCGGTAGCGTCTTGGCGGTTAAATTTCACGGCAATGTTTTCATCGGAAATCAAGTCAGTCCATTTCACCGGCATCGGCGGCACGGCGATGGCGTCCGCCGCCGCCGCGATGCTCGACAAGGGATTTGCCGTCACCGGCTCCGACCAGAATGTTTATGAGCCGATGGCGTCGTTCCTCACCGCGAAAAAAATCGCCGTGATGAACGGCTACGCGGAGCAGAACCTCAAGCACAAGCCGGACCTCGTCGTCATCGGCAACGCCATTTCGCGCGGCAATCCGGAAGCCGAGTTCGTGCTGGACCACAAGCTGCGTTATTGCTCGCTGCCGGAGCTGCTCCGGGAATTCTTCATCCGCGGCAAACGCGCGCTCGTCGTCGCCGGCACGCACGGCAAGACCACGACGACTTCGCTGCTGGCATGGGTGTTCGAGCACAACGGGCTGAATCCGAGCTATCTGATCGGCGGCATCCCGAACAATTTTTCGCAGGGCGCACGGTTCACGGACAGCGAGTGGTTCATCATCGAGGGCGACGAATATGACACCGCGTTTTTCGACAAGCGCAGCAAGTTCATCCATTACCAGCCGGAGGTCGCCATCATCAACAACCTGGAATTCGACCACGCGGACATTTTTGAAAACCTCGACGCCATCAAAAAAACCTTTTCGCATTTCATCCGGCTGATTCCGCGCAACGGCCTGCTGCTCGGCAATGGGGACGACGCGAACCTCGCGCCGCTGCTGAACGTCACGCATTGCCCGGTGCAACGATTCGGTTTGGGAGAAAACAACAAAGTCCATGCCTTCAACCTCCGCTACGGGCCGACAGCGACGGAATTTGAAATTCCCAGCTTCAAGTTTCACCTGAACCTCGTCGGCGAATTCAACGTGCGCAACGCGCTGGCGGTCGTCGCGGCGGCGAAACATTGCGGACTGAAGAACCAGCAAATCCAGTCCGCGTTTGACACGTTCAAGGGCATCAAGCGGCGGATGGAAGTGCGCGGCATCGCGGGCGGCGTGACGGTGATTGACGATTTCGGCCATCATCCGACGGCCATCCGCGAGACGCTGAAGGCGCTGCGCCTGAAATATCCGCGCGAAAAAATCCGGGCCGTCTTCGAGCCGCGCAGCAACACGACGCGCCGGAAGGTTTTTCAAAACGAACTTGCGGCGTCATTCGCGGACGCCGACGTGGTGATTGTCTCCGAGGTGGCGCGGCTGGAACAGCTCGCACCGGAGGAACGGCTCAATCCCGAAAAACTGATGCAGGACCTGAAGGCCGCCGGAAAGGACGCGGCCTATTTGCCGGACGCGGACGCCATCGTCGCGCACCTGGCAAAAACGGCCGATGGCGGCGACGTGGTGGTGGTTTTCAGCAACGGCGGCTTCGGCGGGATTCACGCAAAACTGCTCCAGCGGCTCGGCGGGAAATCATGGGCTGCGGCCGCTTGACGCCGCTTTCCTCGACGCGACACGTCGCATCGTTTCAAAGCGCGGACATGTCCGCGCACCCCAAATTCAGGCAAAGCCAATCACGGCAATTTTTCCGCTGTGAACAACTTTGTTACTTTTTTGAAAAATTTCACTAGCCAGACCGGACAAAGTGGGTTAGTTAGAACCAAGTTCAGGTCATGGTAATAATGAACAGTTCAACGACCGCTTGCCTTCGCCGAGCCACGGCGCGGCAAGCCAACCTTCAACCGGAGACACTCCCATGGACATACATCATCCGTTCGTGAGCGAATTCCCCGAACATCGCGAAACCATCCGCCACCTGCGGTTGAGTGACAACCGGTTTCGCCAGATGTTCGAGGAATACCATCAATTGGACGACAGCATCTGCCGATTCGAGGAAGAAATCGAGTTCGCCACCGATCAGGAAATTGACGAACTGAAATTCAAACGGGCGAAGCTCAAAGACGCGCTTTACACCGCCGTCAGCCGGGCCGTTCCCGTGGCGCATTGAGCGCCGGGCGGATTGAATCCGGCGGAGCGGGACCCGTCGGGCCGATTTGATTTCATCGAGGCCCGGATGTTGTGCTTTTCCTTCCGGATTTTAATGGGCTTCGGCGGCTTTCCGTTTCTTGGCCTCTTCAATCACCTTTTCCGCCGCGTCGCGGGGCATTTCCTCGTAGTGGCTGAATTCCTCCATGTGGACGCCGCGTCCGCCGGTCAATGAACGCAGCGTGCTGGAATAATGGTAAAGCTCCGCCGTCGGCACGCTCGCCTTGATGACTTGGAACGTGCTGTCGGTGTCCATGCCGAGAATTTTTCCGCGCCGCGACGACAAGTCGCCCATCACCTTGCCCATGCAATCTTCCGGGATGTGAATTTCAACCGTCTCAATCGGCTCCAGCAAAACCGGTTTGGCGGCGGTGAACGCCTCCTTGAACGCAAAATAGCCGGCGATTTGGAACGCGATGTCCTTCGAGTCCACCGGATGCATCTTGCCGTCGTAAAAATCAATTTTCACGTCCGTCACGCGGCAGCCGGCGATGATGCCCTCGGTGCAGGCCTGATTCACGCCCTTCTCGACGGACGGCACGAAATTGCGGTCCACGTTCTGGCCAACGAGCGAGTTGGTGAATTCCACGCCGGCATCGCGCGGCTTGGGTTCGATGCGCATCCAGACCTCGGCGAATTGTCCCGCGCCGCCGGTTTGTTTTTTATGGCGATACTTTGAATCGCCCTTGCCCTTGATGGTCTCGCGGTATTTCACGCGCGGCTCGGCCAGCTCGACGTGGACGTTGTGGCGGCGGCGCAAACGGTCGGCGACGACTTCCAGATGCAATTCGCCCTGCGCGGAAATAATCGTTTGGTGCAATTCCGAATCCACGACGTAAAGGAACGTCGGATCCTCCCCGTGCAGCGCGGCGAGGCCGGACGCGACTTTGTCCTCCTCGCCCTTTACCTTGGCGACCAGCGCGGCGTGGATGTTCGGTTTCGGATAGACGACCTTCGGCAGCGTGACGGGATGCTTCGGCGTGCAAAGGGTGTCGCCGGTGTGCGTGACCTTGAGTTTGACCGTGGCGCCGATGTCGCCCGCGCCGAGTGCGGGGACGGCCTCGCGCGTCTGGCCGTTGAGCTGGTAAATCTGCCCAATGCGCTCGTTCGTCTTGCGGTCGCTGTTGAACAAATCCGAGCCGGCCGCGACCGAACCGGAATAGACGCGGAAAAATGACAGCTCGCCGAAATGCGCCTCGGACATCGTTTTGAAGACATAGACCGCCGTCTCGCTGCTGTCGAGCGACACCTCGGTTGGATTTCCATTGGCGTCGGTGGCCTGAACATTTTTGCGATCCACCGGCGACGAGCCGTATTTGGCGACGAAATCCATGAACCGCGCGACGCCGATGTTGTTTTCCGCCGACGCGGCGAACAGCGGGATGAACAATTCCTTCTGCACCGCCGAGTGGATGCCGGCGCGGAATTCCTCCTCCGACAAGGTGCCCTGCTCGAAAAACTTGTTCATCAATTCGTCGTCCGACTCGGCGATGTGCTCGATGAGCTGGCTGTGCAATTCCTTGGCCTTCGTCTCCCACTCGCCGGTGCAGGGTTCCTCGGTGTATTTGCCGCTGCCGTCGGTCGCGTAAGTCACAATGTCTTTGCGCAGCACGTCCAGCACCTTGTTGAAGCCCGGCCCGGCGTTGACCGGCACGCTCAACGGGAAGACGTGCCGCCCGAAATGTTCCTGCGCCGCCTTCAACACCGCGTCAAAATCCACGTTCTCCTTGTCGAGCGCGTTGACGACGATCATTTTCGGGAGGCCGTAGCCTGTGGCGTAATTCCACACCCGGTCGGTGCCCACGCCGAGGCCGTGCTGGGCGTGAATGACCACCAGCGCGAAATCGCCGACGCGCAGCGCGCCCAGGCCTTCGCTGATGAAATCGAGATAGCCGGGCGTGTCAATGATGTTGAACTTCTTGCCCGCCCATTCCGTGTGCAGCAGCGAGGCCGAGACGGAAATTTTGCGGTTCTTCTCGCTGACGTGATAATCGGAAACGGTCGAGCCGTCGGCAATGCGGCCCATGCGGTTGATGACGCCGCCGCACATGAGCATCGCCTCGGCCAGCATGGTTTTGCCGGACGAGGCGTGGCCGACGATGGCGAAGTTCCGGAGGTCTGTGGGTTGGTAGGTTTTCATAAATGTCGCTGGTTGCTTTGGCCGGCTGGGAGAAATGAAGATCGCAGGAAACAATTGTCCCTGTTGAGGCCGGAGTTATTCATCTGCGGAAATTGTAGGGCAAGCCCGCCCCGTTGAGAAGAAAAGTTTTTGGCCAGTCTGTTTTTTATTCCCCCGCGTCCCGGCAAAAATTTGGCACGCGACTTGCGGCAAAAGAAGCATGGCCAGAAAAATAAACTCTTTGAAAACGTCGCAGGAAGCCTGCGAACCGGCGGCGGCGGGCAACCGGCAGCCGATGCCACCCACGGCCGCGCTTTATTTGGCGCAGCTTCGCCCGCATCCCCTCCAGGTTCCGCCGCCGGGGGCGCGGCAGCAAATCGCCATTCAAATCGAGGAAGAACCGCAGGCGCCGCGTGTGGTTAAAATCATCCACACTGACTCATTTTAAGACACGGCGTTCGATTTGCGATTGCGATACACGAATTACGCCAGCTTTGCCCTTTTGCCGAACACCGCGCGGCAGCAATTTGTTTCAGCCTTCAGCCTTTTTTAACGAAACTCCACCGGCTCGAATCCCGCCTGCTGGAAAAACGTTCGCAAGTCCGTCCGCGCCCGCTCATTCGCGTCGTTCAAAATCCCGCTCTGCTGCGCCGCGCGGCGGATGTCGTCCACGGCGTATTGCCGCGTCGTCTGCTCCAAATCCTTGTCCAGCGACCGCAGAAATCCCGTCGTCCGCTCGATCACCTTCGTCTGCGCGTCGTCCAGATAGGCGTCGGTGATTTCCGGCCTCGGCAGCGTGATGGTGAGCCTCTTGCCCGAAATCGCCACGTCACCGGGCGCGATTTTCTTCAGATCAATGCCCGCCTTGACGACGCCCTGCGCCAGCAGCATCACCTTGTTGTCACCCTGGACGAATTGCCCCAGCGTGCTGCCCGGCGGCGAATCCACGAACTCCACCTTTTGCATGACGTATTTGACCGTGACCAGATCCGACAACGTCTGCACCTGCTGGATGATGGTCACGGTGTTCTCGACGCGCAGGCCGCCGCCTTTCCAGTGCGCCAATATGAGGCCGAGAAAGACGCCGAGGAACAGCACTGCCAGCGTCATCGCCATCGTGATTGCCATCCACAAAATTTTCTTCAACTGCTGCATGGCGGGAATGTAATCCGTCCCCGCCGGTTGCACAGCCAAAATCATCGCACTCGGAGCCTGACGGCCCACGCTTTTTGCCTGGTGCGCGAGGCTTTGAGCGTGGCGGATGACGCTTTTAGCGTGGATTTTCCCAATAAAACCGCAGTTTTTGGCTTTTTGACCCGTTTTGGCTGGTTTCCCCCCGCCCAACTTTGGCTTGCCAAACTTTTGGACGAGGAGCAGAGTCCGATCACCTATGATGTTGCTCATATTCTTAATTCTCCTTCTTTTATTGGTCTCGCCTTTCATCGTAGGAATAATTTTGTTGGCGCGAAAACACAAGAGGACAGGCCATGCGGTTCTCATCATTTACGGAGGGCTAATCTCTTTTTTTATCATTGTAGCGCAATGTGAGAAACGAAGCACACCGGGACATATACTCCGCTGGCTTAAGGGAGAAGACGGAATCCACCAAGATGTCAATGACTTGGCCGAAGATGTTAAAAGTTCAGTAAACCCATCAGAACTTCAAAACTGGGCTGTGGCCATTTTGGAAGAGGCTCAAAAGACAAATTCATTTCCTAAAATTTCGGTAGCGGCGGACGTTTCAACAACACAAATTCCAATGGAGAAAGTGCCAGCAAGTATTCGGAACCTAGAAAGCAATGGGTCGCACTTTGATGATTCAACAATAGAGGATGACAACCGCAGTGTGTTTTTGTGGTGTGGAGGTCCAATGGGTCATTGGGGCATGCGAGTCGGCTCACCAACGTTCAAGGTCGTTCCCGAGCCAGGCGAACATTTCTACTACATCGAATGGAAACCCGGCATCTACTTTTGGTGTGAGACGCGTTAACTGGCAAATTCATAACCCACAAACTTTCCGCTTTGCAGTTCGCCTGTAAAACCTAGACTGTGCCCATGAATTTGCCCGGATTTCCCGTTTATCGCCCGCGCCGGCTGCGGCAGTCGCCCGCGTTGCGACGCCTCGTCTGCGAAACGCGCTTGAGCGTGGAGCAGCTCGTCCTGCCGCTGTTCGCCCGCTCCGGCAAGAAGCTGCGCCGCGAAATTGACGCCATGCCCGGCGTGTTCCAGCTTTCGCCGGATGAAGTCCTGCGCGAAGCCGCGCGCGCCCATGCGCTCGGCGTTCCCGCCGTCCTGCTTTTCGGCATCCCCGACACCAAGGACGCGAAGGCTTCCGGCGCCTACGCGAAGAACGGCATCGTCCAGCAAACGGTGCGGCTGTTGAAGAAGGAATTGCCGTCGCTGCTCGTCATCACGGACGTTTGCCTGTGCGAATACATGGAGCACGGCCATTGCGGAATTGTTCACGGCGGCAAGATTTTGAACGACCCGTCGCTGAAGCTGCTCGCGCAAACCGCCGCCAGCCATGCCGAGTCAGGCGCGGACATCGTCGCGCCGAGCGACATGATGGACGGGCGCGTGGCCGCCATCCGCGCGGCGCTGGACAAGAACGGTTTCATTGACACGCCCATCATGAGTTACGCGGCGAAATTTGCGTCGGCGTTTTACGGGCCGTTCCGCGAAGCCGCCGAGTCCGCACCGAAATTCGGCGACCGGCGCAGCTACCAGATGGACGCGGCGAACGCGAACGAGGCGTTGCGCGAGGTGGCGCTGGACATCCGGGAAGGCGCGGACATCGTGATGGTCAAGCCGGCGCTGGCGTATTTGGATTTGATTCATCGCGTGAAGGCGGAGTTCGGTTATCCGACGGCGGCCTACGCGGTGAGCGGCGAGCACGCGATGATCAAGGCGGCGGCGGCGCGGGGCTGGATTGACGAGCGCGCGGTGACGTTGGAAAGCCTGCTGGCGATGCGCCGCGCGGGCGCGGACATTTTGATCACCTACGCGGCGGCGGATGCGGCGAAGTGGCTGAAGTAGAGTTTGGGGTCTGGCATCTTGGGTCTGGGCAAAATCCCGAAACCGGAACCCAAGATCCAAGACCCCGGACGCCAGACCCGAATTTCGTTTGCCATGTCCCCGCCGGCTGGTTAAGCTGCACATTCCATTTTTTCACTATGATTGGGACAATTCGCAAACATTCGAAGTGGCTGTGGTGGGTCATCGCCGGCCTCACGATTATTTCATTTATCGGGTGGAACATCGCCCCGGTTTCGCGCAATGGCGGCGTGGGGGGCGGCGGCGGTTACGGCACGCTTTACGGCCACAAAATCACCCGGCAGGAATACATCAACGCCCGAAACGAGGTTTACCTGTTTTACTGGTTTCGCAACCACGAATGGCCGGATAGCAACCCGAACATCAAGGAGAAGGATTTGGATGAGCAAATTTATCTCCGCATGATGCTCATCCAAAAGGCGAACGCCCTGGGTGTTTACATTACCGACAAAGCAGCGGCGGATGTGGCGGGTGATTTGCTCCTTTCGCTAGGAAGCAACGGCCGGCCCTACCCGGTTGAGACGTTCGTCAAGCAGTGGTTGACGCCGAAGGGCCTGACCGCCGAGGATTTTGAGCGCTTTGCCCGCGACGACGTTGTCATCCAGCAACTGATCCAGACGCTGGGTCTGGCCGGCGCCTTCGTCACGCCGCAGGAAGCGGCCGCCGCCTACCAGCGCGAGCATCAGGAGATGTCCGCGCAGGTTGTTTTCTTCTCGGCGTCGAATTTCGTGTCCCAGGTCAACGTCACACCTGCGGACGTCGCGCAGTTTTACACCAACTATCTGGCGCAATACCGCCTGCCGGATCGCGTGCAGGTCAATTACGTCGAGTTCAACGTGAGCAACTGCTTCGCCGCCGCCGAACAAACCATCGGCAAGACCAACCTCGACAACGAGGTGCAAAACCTTTTCCGCCAGAGTGGAATGAAAGCCGTGCCGGATGCCAAGACGCCGGAAGAAGCAAAGGCCAGAATCCGCGACTACCTGATTCGCAAACAGGCCATGCCCGACGCGCAAAAGCAGGCAAATGACTTCGCAAACGCCGTGGTCAACCAGACGCCGCAGCGCCCCGAAAATCTCGTGGCGGTCGCGAAACAAAGGGGATTGACGGCGCGTCTCACCGCGCCGTTCGCCATCCAGTATGGGCCGGACGAATTCATCGCGCCGGCGGCGTTCACCAAGTCAGCCTTCGCGCTGACGCCAGACGACCCGTTTGCCGGGCCGATTGCCGGCTCCTTCGCGTATTATGAAATTGCCCTCGCCAAGCAACTGCCCAGCGAAATCCCGTCGCTCGACCAGATCCGCAGCCGCGTGACGCAGGATTACCGGATGGTGCAGGCCACGATGATCGCGCAGCGCGACGGGACCAATTTCGCCCCCGCGTTGGCCGGTCAACTGATGGCCGGCCACAGTTTCGCGTCGGCCTGCATCGCCGCCGGCCTGCGTCCTGAAACGCTGCCGGCGTTCTCCCAGGCAACGCGCGAATTGCCGGAACTTGGCAACCGCATCGAACTGAATCAGTTTTTGCAGGTCGCCGGGAATATGCCGCCCGGCCACGCGAGTCCGTTCGTTGAAACCACGGACGGCGGCTTCATCGTGTATGTCCAGTCCCGGCTGCCGTTGGATCAGGTGGCCATGAACGCCGACCTGCCGCAATTCACCGCCGAGCTGCGGCGCGAGCGGGAGAGTGAAGCGTTCAACCAGTGGGTTCAAGCCGAAGCCAACCGCCAGTTGCGCGACACGCCGGCGTTCCGCCTGCAAGCCGCCGCCGGCGCAAAATAAATCCCAATCCCAATCCCAATCGCCATCCGGCTTCGATTGCGATTGCGGTTGAGAACCCGATGACGATTGAAAACCGCCGGCGCCATCAAATTGTCGTCGCCCGCCACCCGCGAGTTCTGGGAAATTCCCGTCCTGTTCGAGGATGAGCACCTGCTCGCGCTCGACAAGCCCGCCGGCCTGCCGGCCTCGCCCGACCGCCACGACCCGCAGCGGCCCAGCCTGATGACAATGCTGCACGCGGGCATCGCCGGCGGCAAGCCGTGGGCGCGCGAACGCAATCTGATTTACTTGAGCAATACGCACCGGCCCGACTCCGAAACCAGCGGCGTGATTTTGCTGGCGAAAAACAAGCCGGCGCTCGTCGCGCTGGCGGATTTGTTCGGCTCGGGAAAACCGCTCAAAAAATCCGCCGCGCTCGCGCAGGGAAATCCGCCGGAGGAGAAATTTGAAGTGGACGCCAAACTCGCGCCGCATCCGGTGAAAACCGGCTTGATGTGCGTGGATTCGCAAAGTGGCAAGAAATCGAGAACGCAATTTGAGGTGCTGGAAAGATTTTCCGGCTGGACGCTGTTGCGCTGCCTGCCGTTCATCGAGCGCGCGCAACAGATTCGCGTCCACCTGCGCCACGCGGGCTTTCCCATTGTCGGCGACGAACTTTACGGCGGCAAACCGCTCTGGCTCTCGCGGCTGAAACGGGATTTCCGGCTCAAGCCCGGCCGCGAGGAGCGCCCGCTGATTTCGCGCGCCGCGCTGCACGCGGAGGAATTGACCCTGCCGCATCCGGTCACCGGCGAAATGCTTACCATCACCGCGCCGTGGCCGAAGGATTTGAGAGTCGCGCTGAAATATCTGCGGCAGTTTGCAGCGTAGCCCGGCTTCCGCCCACACGCCTTGGCGTCAGCGCCGGCGTGGTGCGAAGTGTGCTTTGGAAATCCGGCGGCGCCAATCCGTGTTCATCCGCGCCTGCGGATGATGTGCCAAGACAAAAAAGCCGCGGAGAATTTTCCGCGGCTTTTCAAAACTTGTGACCGGAACTATTCGGCCTTTTCCTTCTTTTCGGCCTTCGGAGCCTTGGCGGCTTTGGCCGGCTTTTCGGTCTTGGCCGCGTGCGGTTTTTTCTCGCCGGCGGCTTCGGCCTTTTCGGGCTTCTCGCCCTCGGCGTCGCGTTTTCCGTAGCTGCGCTTTTCGGTCCGGGGCCGTCTGCCTTCCTCGGTTTTTGCCTCGGCGGGCGCGGCTTCCGGCGCGGGCACGACCGCAGGGGTCAGGCTTTCGATGCGCACTTTGAGCGTGCCTTTGACCTCGGCGTGCAGAAGCAGTTCAATTTCGTATTCGCCGGTCGCGCGGAGCGGGTGTTCGAGATGGATTTTCCGCTTGTCGAGCGCGATGTCGAACTGGTGCTTCAATTCGTCGGCGATCATGCCCGCCGTCACCGAGCCGAACATCTTGCCGTCCTCGCCCGCCTTGACCTTGATGACGCAGGTGAGTTTGGAAACGCCCTTGGCGAGTTCGGTCATGGTGTTGAACTCGTGCGCCTCGCGCTCGGCGCGGCGCTGGCGCAGCGCCTCGATCTGGCGCTTGTTGGACTGGGTGAGCGGCACCGCAAGCCGTTGCGGGAACAGGTAATTGCGCGCGTAACCGGACGCGACCTTCACCTGGTCGGATTCACCGCCGAGGCCGACGATGTTGTGCGTGAGGATGACTTCAGTCTTCATAAAATTAACGGATAAAAATTCTTCGCGGAAAATCAGAAGGGAACGTCGTCACCCTCGTGCGGGGCATCGGCCTCGCTGCCGTCGGACGCGGGCGCGGGCGCGGATGCCGCCGCCGGACGCGATGGAGCGGGAGCACCTTCGCCACCATCACCACGATTTGCCGGGCCAACGAATTTGAAAGTTTCCACGTCCACGCGCAATTTGCTCTGTTTTTGCTTGGTGTTTTTGTCTTCCCAAGAGTGCAGCCGCAGCCGGCCTTCGATGAGAATGGGGCTTCCCTTTTTCAGATATTGGCCAATGGT
>Ga0224534_1000426_pt1 | contig 26865 bp, 24 predicted proteins | sample 714E12024metaG_FD_172012 | JGI IMG/M metagenome (GOLD analysis project Ga0224534, IMG submission 172012) | Peat soil microbial communities from Stordalen Mire, Sweden - 717 E1 20-24 | ecosystem: Environmental > Terrestrial > Soil > Wetlands > Peat | place: Sweden: Norrbotten County, Stordalen... | reverse complement strand
AGAAGAAAACCAAAAGCGGAAAACCGGCACACGAAAAACAAACAATCAACAAAAAATGACCGCCTCCCTTGTAGCGTAATTAAACCGCCACTGAGGTCATTGATTCAAAAACGCGCCGGTCGTTATATTACTTATACGGCACAGTTAGTCGTCAGAAATTTGTAATAATTCTGTAAAAATTTTGTTTTTCACTTTATTCCCGCCAGCCTTTCCTTCCAGATGCGGTAAAGCTCCACCGTGGCGCGGACGTCGCGCAGGCAGTATTCGGCGATGTCCCGGAATTTGCCCTCGGCCATCAGCGTATTTACGTCCATGCCGGTGACGCCGTGGCTTTTGGGCGATTCGATGCCGAACGCCTTGCAGTAAAAATCCAGGTTGAACCGCCGGGCCGCGCCTTCGCGTCCGCTCACGCCGTAAAACGTGAATTGTTCCGCCAGATCGCAATGCGGTTCGACGGCGTAACGGTAGCCGAGCCAGTTCTTCTTCGAGATGGGCACGTTGAGCAGCGCCGAGCGGAGATAAATGAACGGCACGTCGAAACCGCGGCCATTGAACGTCACGACCGAATCGTAATGCTTGGCCACGTCCCAAAACGCCGTGAGCAATTCAAATTCATCCGCGCAGGGCATAAACTCAACTGGCCCCGCCTCGGCACCGGCCTCTTCAAAATCTTCGGCGAGAAACAGCACCTGCCCGCGCTGCGTGTCCGCATTGAGCATGGCCACGCAGACGACCTGGGCGGTAAATGGCCAAAGATTGAACTGCTGCCGGATTTCGGCGCGCTTGGTTTCGCGGGCCGGTGCATCGGCGATTTTTTCAGCCTCGCGGAACAGGTATTCCTGCTGCGCCTCATCGTAATTTTCCAGCGGCAGCGTGGAAGTCTCAATGTCGAAAACAATGGTGGCCATGTCGGTGGCCTCGTTTTAGAAGAGTTAGGCCTGCTGTGCAATCAAATCGTAATCCGTGTGCCCGACAATTTTGACCTGGGCGAATTCGCCAATTGGCACCTTGCCGCGCACGTAAACCCGGCCGTCAATGTCTGGAGCGTCGGCCTCGCCGCGGGCAATCAAATAGTTGAGGGTTGAGAGTTGCCCGCCTTCACTTCGTTTCGGCGCGGTCGCGCCGTAGCCGGAGGCGAAGGCGGAAGAGTTGAGGGTTTGTTTGTCGCGCAAGAGTCCGTGTTCCCATGAACTGACGTTGGCCTGACGGAGTTGTTCTTCATTCGCACGGCCTTCGACGAGCACTTTGAGCGTGTGGCCGACGAAAGATTCGGAAACCTGCCGGGCGATTTTGTGTTGTTCGGCCATCGCCAGCTTGCGGCGTTGTTGTTTCACCTTGTCGGGAATTTGCCCGGTCATCGCCCCGGCGCGCGTGCCGTCTTCCTTTGAATACGCGAACACACCAAGCCGCTCGAATCTGGTTTCGCGGATGAAATCGAGCAGGGTTTCAAAGCTCGCATCGGTTTCGCCGGGAAAGCCGACGATGAACGTCGTCCGCAGCGTAATGCCCGGCACACCGGCGCGGATTTTTCGGATGAGTTCCACAATGTATTGCCGCGAGGTCTCGCGCCGCATCCGTTCGAGCATGTTTTCGTGGATGTGCTGGAGGGGGATGTCCACGTAACGCGCGACCTTCGGACATTCGGCGATGGTCGAGATGAGTTCGTCCGTCCAGTGCGCCGGATGCGTGTACAGCAGGCGGACCCAGAAATCACCTTTGAGTGAATTCAATTCACGCAGTAGCGAACAAATGGTTGTGGAATTGGCCGGCAGCGATTTGGCCGCGGCGGAAAATTGTTCCGGCGACGAAATCGCGCGGCTGTGGTTCGGTCGCAAATCGAGTCCGTAATAGGTCGAGTCCTGCGAAATCAGGTTCAATTCCTTCACGCCGTCGGCAATCAGCGCCCTAGCTTCCGCGACGATGTCCGCCTGTTGCCGGCTGCGATGCGAACCGCGCATGCGGGGAATGATGCAAAAGCTGCACGGATGATTGCAGCCCTCTGCGATTTTGACGTAGGCGAAGTGCCTGGGTGTGAGGCGGAAACGCGGCGTCCCGAAATCGGGGATGAAAGTCGGGCGCTGGTGAACTTCCAACAATGCTCCTCCTCGTCCTCGTTCTCGTCCATCGTCCTCGGTTTCCGTGTTGCGTTTTCCGTGTTGCGTCAAGGGTGCAAGCACGGCTTTGGTTTTACCGAACTGTTTCGTGCCACGGATGGATTCTTCCTTTTCGTGTTTGGATGCCGCACGTCTTTTTTCCAGTTCAGCAAATCGCCCGGTGATATTTCCCTTCGATGTTGGACGTTCGATGCCTGCTCGCGATTTATCGGAGTTGAATGTTGGATGTTTTTCTCCAATTCGTTCAGCGCGCCTTGCCACCGCCTGTCTGACAATGTCCGTGACCTGCGCGACCTGGTCAATGCCCATGAAGGCGTCCACTTCGGGCAGGAGCTTCGGCAATTCGTCGCGGAACCGTTGCGGCAGGCAACCGGAAACGATCAGGCTCTGGCCGCGATTTTTGGCGGCGCGGACCTCGGCGGATTCGAGAATGGTGTCCACGCTCTCCTCCTGCGCGGCGTCAATGAACGAGCAGGTGTTGACGATGACGGCGTCGGCCGACGCGGGGTCGTTGGTGATTTCCACACCGTCCTTGAGCAGCGCGCCGAGCATGATTTCGGCGTCCACCAGATTTTTGGCACAGCCGAGCGAAATCAAGCCGACACGTAAGGGGCGTTGGCTGTTATTTACTTTGGTCACAGGCTGGACAACTTACGCGATGCTTCTTTAGGGATGCAACAGTGCAGATGAACCTCGCGTCAGCCCCGCTCCCATAAAGCGCGCAGCCATCCCAAATTTTCATCCGGTGCTGGCGGCGAAGAGGTCATTGAATGCTTGAGAAACTGGCCAATTTTTGGCCAGGCGGCAACTGCGAACGTTCCGCCCTGGCTCCCCCAGGACGAAATTTTGCCCCGAAAATGCCGGCTTGCGATGACCATCGGAGTTCGGAGCAAAAACCCGCGAACGGGGCCGCGTGCGTAACGGATGGCGCCAGATCAGCCGTTCAGGGCGCCGGCAGGATTTCGATCCCGTTGATCTCGGGGTTTTCCTCCTGGGCGATGAAGGAAACATCCAGCTTGCCGTCGGCGACTTCCACGTTGACGATTTCGATGTAGGCGCGTTGCGCACCGCCGGCCTTGACCCAGATATCAAAATCCTTGAACTCCTGGCCTTCGACATTGAACGAAAACACCCGTCCGCCCGGCGCAGTGATCCCGTCGAAGGTTTCGGCAAAATGAAGCTTCACCAGATATTTGCCATTGGGAACCGGGTACGAAAACGACGTCATGCTGTATCGTTCGGTTCGATAGAACGCCGGGTCTTTCGTATTGGCGATTTGCAGGTCGTCGGGACGGTCCGTGGTTTCTCCGTCGGTAAAACCCTGATCAGGAAGCCAGACATTACCCTCGGAATCCGTGAATGAAGTAAAGAGCCCGGCTTTGATGCGGACCGGCGGCAGTGCCGGTGCGGCATTCGCAGGTGCCACGGCTGGCGGCGGGGACATTGACGGCGCGGACGCCATGGTCGGCTCGGGGGTATCCTTCGGCATGGGGACTTCCGGCAGCGGAGTAATGACAGTGGTTGCCGTTGAGCTGGAATGCGGCGCTGAATGGCAACCGGTGAACAAACCGATGGCCAGCACCGCGACGAAACAGCCGGGTAAGCAGCGTATCAAACGTTTTGCATCTTGCATAAATTTCCTTTGGGCTTTACGGCTCTCGCTTGAGTCAGGTCAAAGATGCTGTGAGCCTCGGCGCATCGGCAAGCAAAAAGCCATGGATTTTTCGACAATGTCCTGATTTGCGCACGCCGGGCGGTCGCCACCGCCTCGGAAAATCGTCCCGTTTCAGCACAGGCCGCCGCGAGGGTGCTGAATCTGGCGAAGCTGTAACGGGGCGCGACTGTGTCCATCTATGTCGCGCCGAAGCAAGGCGCAGGCGGAAGGACCAGTCGCAGCGGGTGGGGCTAGGCTACCGACGAAGATAAAACTTCGCCACGACTTTCTGCTTCTTTGTGTCTTGGCAAAGAAACGCGACCCCGTTGCCACCACGGCCAAGTTCGCGAACGATTCGGTAAACTTCGTCGCCTATCTTGAATTCGGTATCGTTGAGTTTTTCGATGACTCGTTGTCGGTCCATATGCGGAGAGTTTTAGAATTTTCTACCAGAGTTTCCAAAAAGTTTTTCCACCTTCGCCTTCACCGCGTCATCCATCTTCCGCCTTCGCGTTTCGCTTCGGCGCGACAAATGGTTTTATTTTCACAACCTTCCTCCGAACAGGCCATCAACTTTCTTCCGTGTAGCCTCGTCCATCTTAATCAAAGGTGGCCAGCCCAGTGCGCCGAATGAAGAGACGCCGCCTGCGCCCGCCGGTGGGGTGTGCCGCGAAGCCGCCACCGCCTGCCGGTTTTGGGCTGGAAAACCTGCGGCGATAGGCCTGACGGCGGGCAATAACGGGCAGCAACGCAGAGCCGGCGCAAAAAGTCAGAAAAAGCCTTGACCTGCCCCGAAAAGGGCGTAAAACCATCGGTAAATGAATGTGGTGGAAAACCAATTCTCCCTGAACCGCGAAGCGTCAAAAAGCAAATTCCTATCAATCATAAACAGACTAATGTTGACCGCGGGCCTCTCCATGGGTCTGGCCGGCGTGGCGCAGGCCAGCTTGATTGACAACACGATCAACGTCTGGTACGTCTGGCCTAGTGCCGGGAATTTGTTTTTGGATCTCGGCGCGATCACGGTCACGTCGGCTCCGCAAACCGTGACACTTCAACCCTACTTCAACGTCACGATCTCCGACACCCAGGTCGTCGTGGACGGGTCGAACTTCCCAGGCGTCCCCTATTCCGGCACCTTCAACGGCCAAGCCCTGATTGACGAGTCGGTCACGACATTCCCCGACTACACCGTCGATCCGTCCAGCCGGCTCCCCGGCGGAACGCCGAACATCGCCATTATCGGCAATACCCTCGAGATCGATTTTCACGGGCTGACCTTCAACCCGGGCGATCAGCTCGTGCTGGATTTCGGCCCGAGCGTCCCCGAACCGGCCACCTTCGGCCTGCTCGGACTCTCGCTCCCGGCGCTCGCCCTTCTTCGTCGCCGGCGGACCACCTAAAGCAGTCTGCTGGGCCTCGACTGGCCGAGGAGTATCCAGATCGAGCCCGCCGCCATGCCAACCTTCCTCGCTGTTGTCTCGTTGATCGCATGGCGAAAGATCCGCGAGCCGGGGCGAGGGTTCCCGGTCGAAACACGCATTCCGCGCGGGGAATGAACCGCGAAGCGTCAAAAAGCAAATTCCTATCAATGAATCCGCTGGTTTGCGCCGTAGGAACTACGCCGGTTGAACCGCGCAGCGTCAAAAAAGCAAATTCCTATCAGTTCGGAAAAATGCGACGGATAAAATTGGCTCAGGCGTGTCCATCAGCGGCTCAAGAGTTGATTGATTTTATTCTTCACCGCGTCGTCCATTTTAATCAGTGGTGGCCAAGCACGTTTGAAACCTTCACCCGGGATTTTTTTGGTGGCGTCAATTCCCAGTTTCGAGCCGATGGCCATTTCCGAAGTGGCATGATCCAAAACGTCGGATGGACCTTTTGTAAAAATGGAATCACGTTGCGGATCAGTGTTTGCCGTCAGGTGAAATAAAACTTCGCTCGTGTTGTGGACGTCCACACCGGCGTCCACCACCACGATGTATTTGGTGAACATCATCTGCCCCATGCCCCAGAGGCCGTGCATGATTTTGTAGGCCTGCATTGGGTAGGTCTTCTTGATGCTCACGAAGACGAGGTTGTGGAAGACGCCTTCCGCCGGCAGCGCGATGTCCACGATCTCGGGGAAATTCATCTTGAAGATCGGCAGGAACAATTTCACGCTCGCGCCGCCGATGTAAAAATCCTCCATCGGCGGCATGCCGACAATCGTCGCCGGATAAATGGCGTCCTTGCGATGCGTGATGGCGGTGATATGAAAGACCGGATACGGCTCGGGCAACGTGTAATAGCCAGTGTGGTCGCCGAACGGGCCTTCCTCGCGCAACGGCTCGCGCGGGTCAACGTAGCCTTCGATGACGAAATCGGCGTTGGCGGGGACTTCGAGGTCGTTGGTCTCGCATTTGACAAGTTCGACGGATTTTTTGCGGAGGTAACCTGCCAACAGTAATTCGTCGAGGCCATCGGGCAGCGGCGCGGTGGCGGCGAAGGTGAACACGGGATCGCCGCCGAGGAAAATGGCGACGGGCATGCGCGTGCCGGTTTCATAATAACGGCGTCCGTGGCGCGCACCGACTTTCTGGAGCTGCCAGTGCATGCCAGTGGTGTGGTCGTCGTAAATCTGGATGCGATACATGCCGACGTTGCGTTCGCCGGTGTCTGGGTCCTTGGTAACGACGCATGGCAGCGTGATGAAACGCCCGCCGTCAAGTGGCCAGCATTTTTGGATGGGGAGGTTGAGCAAGGTTGAAGGTTGAAGGTTGAGGGTTGAGGGATTGCGCCAATCGGGAGCTTTCGGCCAGCTCTCGACTCTCGACTCTCGACTCTCGTCAAATTTATGGATGACTTCCTTGCACGGCCCGTCTTTCACCAACTTTGGTTTCGCGTGGCGCAGGTCGAGTGCCTGGCCGAGCAGTTTGATGGCTTCGCGAAAGCTGGTTGGCGGTTTGGCTTTCATCAACGAGCCGAGTTGGGCGGCGGCTTCGTCCACGGAATTCGCGCCCAGGCTCATGGCCATGCGCTTGTGCGAACCCATCGTGTTGATGGCGACGGGAAACGGCGAGACCTGGCCATTGACGGTCGGTTTCTCGAAGAGCAGCGCCTTGCCACCGTTTGGCGATTTCATTTCGCGGTCGGCGATTTCGGTGATTTCGAGTTCGGTGGCAATGGGTTGCGAAATGCGTTTTAATTCGCCAGCGCGGTCAAGCTGGGCGACAAAATCGCGGAAGGATTCAAAAGCCATATGCGCGCGAGACTAGCAGAAGCACGGCGGCTGGCAATGCGGGGAAAATGGCAGGTCAAGCTATAATCATTTTGGCAGCAAATCGGCGACCATGGTGCGCTCTTCCTTCAATTCGTTGACGGTCGCGTCAATTTTCGCGCGGCTAAATTCGTTGATCGAAATGCCTTGAACGATTTGCAATCCCTCGCCATCGCTGCGCACGGGGAACGAACAAATCAAACCTTTCTCGATACCGTAGCTGCCGTCGGAACATAAACAGACGCTGTGCCAATTGCCGGACGGCGTCGGTTCGATGATGGACCGGACGCTGTCCACGACTGCGTTCGCCGCGCTGGCGGCGCTGGACGAACCGCGCGCCTTGATGATGGCCGCGCCGCGCTGCTGGACGGTGGAGATGAATTCGCCTTTGAGCCACGTTTCATCCGGAATCGCAGCGGTGGCAGGTTTGCCGCTGATTTTGGCGTTGTAGAAATCGGGGTATTGCGTGGCGGAATGATTGCCCCAGATGGCGACGTTGCTGACGGCGGTCACATCCACGCCGGCCTTTTTTGCTAGCTGCGCCTTGGCGCGGTTTTCGTCGAGGCGCGTCATGGCAAAGAAGCGGTCGCGCGGCACGTCGGGCGCGTTGTTCATGGCGATGAGGCAATTGGTGTTGCACGGATTGCCGACGACGTGGATGCGCACGTCGCGCGCGGCGTTTTTCTGGATGGCCTGGCCCTGGCCGATGAAGATCTTGCCGTTGATGCCGAGCAAATCCTTGCGCTCCATGCCGGCCTTGCGCGGCACGCTGCCGACGAGCAGCGCCCAATTCACGCCGCGAAATCCTTCGTCGAGATTCGCCGTGGGCACGATGCCCTTGAGCAACGGGAACGCGCAATCATCGAGTTCCATCACCACGCCGCCCAGTGCGGGCAACGCGGGTTCGATTTCGATCAAATGCAAAATGACGGGCTGGGCTGGTCCGAACATTGCGCCGGAGGCAATGCGGAACAGGAGGGAGTACCCGATCTGGCCGGCGGCGCCGGTGACAGCAACGCGGATGGGTGTTGTGCTCATAATAATATTTTACGCGAAGGATTATGTTGAGGCGTTTGGTGGTGCGCAAGCGTGGAACAGTTCACCTGCCAGTTAAAATGCCGGAGCCAGCATCAGGATCTTTGGCCGGGTTGGCGTCTGGCATCTGGGTTCTTGGTTCCGGGGAGTTTGAGCCTCGTCACCCGCCGTCGCTACGCTATGGCGCGGCAAGCCTCGGCTGCTGCAAGGAAACAGGCAGCGCAAAATTTTCCTTGCGGATTTTTGTTTTGGGCGTAGAAACGGATTGTTCTTTGAAATGAATGAGCGTTTGCTCATTCAACATTGCAGTCAAACGTCAGGGAACCCGGTGAAAATCCGGGACGGTTGCGCCACTGTAACGGCTACAAATTCCCCAAAGTGCCACCGAAGCGAATCGGGAAGGCGGGAAGGCGGTCTGAGGCCGAAGTCAGGATACCGGTTTGGCTGTGCTCGTCTGGTTGAAGAAGTTGAGAGTTGAAAGTTGAGAGTTGAGAGTCGAAATCGTAAAAACGCATTTCCCTCAACCCTCAACCGATAACGCTCAACCAATCAATCAACTTCTCCGTCAAAGAGAAGGATGAGGCCAGCCTGTCGAACTGTTTTCGACAGGATTCGTTGGATGCCTTCATTCTCCGTTTTGCCGGGGTCTGGAGGTTTTTTTATTTTCAACCACCTTCAAACTCCGCGCTGGTCTCTCAATCGTAAAACCGTTCCGCCCCCGAAAGCTTTCGGGGTTGCGGAACCAAATTGAAAGATCAGCACATGAAAAAAGTCTTGTTCGTTTCGCTGGCACTGGCCGGCATGTTCGTCATGTCCGTTGTGCATGCAACCGTCATCACCGAAGATTTCTTCGCCGATCCGCGGTCAAACGGCTGGCAAATTTTCGGTAACACCAATCTGTTCCAGTGGAATTCGACAAACCAAAACCTCGAAGTCACCTGGGATTCCACCCAACCGAACAGTTATTTTTACTATCCATTGGGCACCTATCTCACCCGCAACGACGATTTCAGCATCGAATTTGATCTCCGGCTGAATGACATCGCCAGCGGCGTGGAACCAGGCAAAACCGGGCCGCTGCAACTGGGTTTCGGTTTTTTGAATTTCACGAACGCCACCAGCACGAATTTCATGCGCGGCGCTTACGGCAACGCGCCCAACGTCGCTGAATTTGATTATTACCCTCACGGTTACTACACTGATCCATTTTACGATTCTCCGGCGACGACCACGCCGTCGTTCATTTCCGGCGTGGACAGCTACGATTATGCGCCCGCCGACCTGTCGGTTTATGACAACGAACTGCCGACGAACCAAACAGTTCACGTCACGCTGACCTACACGGCCAGCAATCAAACCGCCGTCGTTTTTTTGACGACCAACGGCGTGTCGGTCGGCCAGCTTCCCCCTCTCGTTTTGAACAGCGATAACGGCTTTTTTGATTCCGACGATTTTGCGGTGGACACATTTTCCGTCAGCAGTTACAGCAGCGCGGGCGATGATTTTGATTCCGTCCTTGCGCACGGCAGCGTCGGCAACATCGTCGTCACTCTGCCGCCGCCGGCGCAAAACCTGACCGGCGCATTCAGCAACAGTGTCTGGCGAGTACAATTTACCGACCACATCAACTGGCTTTACACACTTGAACGCACAACCAATTATCTTTCGTGGACCACGGTTACCGCGCCGGCCAGCGGCAACGGCACAAATCTGTTTTTGCAGGATGCCAATCCACCAACAGACAAGGCATTTTATCGCGTCAGCGCTGAAAGACCGTAATGAGTGACATGTGGCAGGTGACAAGTGACAAGGCGGGTAGCGCGAGGAACGGGTGCCCTCGCCATCCGCCACCCGTCACCCGTCACTCCCCTGCGTTTACATTGGTTGAGCTGCTGGTCGTCATTGCCGTCATCGCGATTCTCTCGACGATGCTGCTGCCGGTTTTGGGCAAGGGCAAATTATCCGCCCAACGCGCCGCCTGTGAAGGCAACCTGCACCAGTTGGGAATTGCCACAATGTTGTATTGGGACGACAACGGTGGGAAATGTTTCAAATTGTCCGACGGTGTGACGAACAATGGAACGATTTGGTGGTTTGGCTGGCTGGGGCCCGGACAGGAGGAACAGCGGCCATATGATCTGTCCGTTGGTAAATTGTTTCCGTATCTCAATGGCAGTGACGTGCGGCTTTGTCCAACACTCAACTCAAAGACGGTCCAGTTCAAATTAAAAGCCACCAATGTGGTGGTATTCAGTTACGGCTACAACGGGTTCCTTTCCACTCCTACCAACCTGCCGCCAATAAACATCAGCCAAATTAAACAGCCGACGGAAATCGCCTTATTTGCAGATTCGGCCCAAGTGAATGATTTTCAAGCTCCCGCGTCGCACAATAATCCGATGGTCGAAGAATGGTATTGGTTGGACAACCCGACCAATTATCCCAGCACGCAATATTATCCGCACGGCCATTTCCGGCATACGCAACGGGCGAACGTGACGTTTTGCGACGGCCACGTGGGAAGGGAAACGATGGTGCCCAGTTCGCTTGATCCGAAACTGCCGGGACAATTCGTCGGGCGGTTGCGGCCGGAAATTTTGCTCGTGCCGTGATGTGTTGGAGTTCACACTTTACCGTGTTTTGGAGTTGAACAATCCCGCTGGCCGGGATTGGACTCCAACTACACGCCAATCTGCTTCTGGATCGCGCTGATGATTTTCTGCGACCACTTTTCCAAAACTTTCGCGTCACGGCCTTCAAGCAGCAAGCGCGCCTTCGGTTCGGTGCCGGAGTAACGCAATAACACACGACCACCAGCAGATTTCAGTTCCGTCTCGGCTTGGGCGACGAGTTTCAACACACCGTCGAGCTGCGTGAACGGAATTTTTTCGCGGACTTTCACGTTGGTGATGAGTTGCGGAAAGCGCGTCCAGCATTTCGCCAGTTTTGAGAGCGGCGTTTGTCTGGCCTTCACGATGCGGAGCATCTGCAGGGCGGCGACGAGGCCGTCGCCGGTGGTGCCGAAATCGCGGAAGATCAGGTGGCCGCTCTGCTCGCCACCAAAGTTGAAGCCGTGGCGCAGCATCTCATCAATCACGTTCCGGTCGCCAACGGCGGTGCGAATGACCTTGCCGCCGGCGGATTTGATCGCGGCCTCCAGGCCGGCGTTGCTCATCACGGTGGCGACCAGGGTTTTCTCGGCGAGCGTTTTTTGCGTGAGCATGTCGAGCGCGGCGATGGCCATGATGTCATCGCCGTCAATCAAATTGCCCTTTTCGTCGCAGAGCAGCACGCGGTCGGCGTCGCCGTCATGCGCGATGCCCAGATGCGCCTTGTGTTCGACGACCTTGTGGCACATCGCTTCGGGATGCATCGAACCGCAATCCTGGTTGATGTTCATGCCGTTGGGCTGGTTGCCGTAAACGATGACTTCCGCGCCGAGTTCGCGCAGCACACAGGGCGTGGATTTGTAGGCCGCGCCGTGCGCGCAATCCACGACGATGCGCACCCCTTCGAGCGTCAGGCCGCGCGGAAAACTGGCCTTGGCAAATTCAATGTAACGTCCGAGCGCGTCGTCAATGCGGACCGCCTTGCCGACGGCGTCGGCCGTTGGACGGATGTTTTCGATCTCGCCGCTGAAAACCAAATTCTCAATTTCGTCCTCGATTTTGTCGTCGAGCTTGTAGCCATCAGCGCGGAAGAATTTGATGCCGTTGTCCGCATATGGATTGTGCGAGGCGGTGATGACGATGCCGGCGTCGGCGCGCAGGCTGCGCGTCGCGTAAGCCACGCCCGGCGTCGGCAACGGGCCGATGAACAGCACGTCCACCCCCATCGAAAGGATGCCGGAGGAGATGGCATTTTCGAGCATGTAGCCGGAAAGCCGGGTGTCCTTGCCGATGACGATTTTGTGTTTGCCGCGACCGCGTGACTGGCGTTCGAGATTTTTGAAAACATGCGCGGCGGCGCGGCCAAGTTTGAGGGCGGTCTCGGCGGTGACGGGTTCGACGTTGGCCGTGCCACGGACGCCGTCCGTGCCGAATATTTTTTTGGGGGAACTCATGGTTTTTTATCAGGCGGAGGCGGAACGATCACGCCCACTTTGGGCGGGTCAACACTCACAAGCGTTACCCCGGGCGGTGTCGAAACATCCACGCGCCGGCGCAAATCGCGGGCGGACGGAATGTCCGTGAGGTCCACCACCGCATGAATTTGATTTTCCTGTAAATCGGCCATGACCTCAGGCGGCCCGCAAACCTTGACGGCAACGGTGGCGGGCGCCACCCGAAAATCACGCACATCCGACGCGGTCGAAACGACCAGCACCGTCAAAGTGCTAAAGGTCTCCGTGTCCCCAACCGCCAACCCGGAGGCGGTTTTTGGCTCTTCGTAAATTTTATGAACGGTCAGCCAGATGGCCAACGCCAAAAACAGCGAAAACAATTTCCAGCCGAAATCTTTTGTGACCCAATCGCGCATTGCCATAAAAATTCAGTTGCCCGTTTGTTTGAAGGCCGGGCGCGGCTCGTTTTTGGTGATGACGACCGAACCGGGCTTGTGCCGTTCACTGAGACGCGCACGCAGCCATTCGACGCCGCGGCGTGATTTGGCCGGTTGCACGAGCACGGAAGTCAGGAACGCGCGCAATTCCTCCAGTGACACGCCGCGCACGAGCTGGCCTTTGTAAGCGTGCGAAATCATCCCCGTTTCCTCGGACACGACCACGATGACCGCGTCGGTTTCCTCGCTCAGGCCAATGGCCGCGCGATGGCGCGTGCCTAGCGTTTTGTTCAAATCCTGCCGCTGCGTCAGCGGAAAAATGCACGCGGCGTAGGCAATGCGGTCGCTTTTGATGATGACACCGCCGTCGTGAATCGCGTTGTTCGGGAAGAAAATCGTTTCGAGCATTTCCGGCGTCGCGTCACAATCCACCCGGATGCCGGACTCGACGGCTTCCTGAAGCTGGATGGATTGTTCGATGGCGATGAGCGCGCCAATTTTCACGTCGGCGAGCCGTTCGACCGTCTGGATGATGACCTCGATGCTTTCGCGCTGTTCACTGGCGCTGGCGAACAGCGGCAGGTTGCCGAGTTCAGCCAGCATCCGGCGCAATTCCGGTTGAAAAATAATCATGACGGCCACGGCAAAAAACGCCGAGAATGTGCCGAGCAACCAGCGCAACACCTTCAAATCGAGAATCGTCGTGACCAGCGCCAGCGCCAGCAACAATACGACGAAACCGATGACCACCGGCCAGCCGCGCGTGCCGCGCAAAAAGCGGCAAGTGTAATAAATCACGACCGCGAGGATTAGAATTTCCAGCGCGGGACCCCAATCAATCTGGAGATGTGTCCACATTATTTCTTCCGGGCCAGCACGGCTTCCGTCATCCGCACCGCCTGAACCGTTTCCGCCACGTCGTGTGTCCGGATGATTTGCACGCCTGATTCAACCGCCAGACACGCGCACGCCAGCGACGCCGGCAGACGTGCAGCTAAATCCGTGCCGAGCAACTTGCCGATGAACGATTTGCGCGAGACGCCAAGCACCAATGGCCGCCTCAACGTTGTAAAACTCCGCAAGGCCGCGAGCAACTGTAAATTGTGCCCGGGCGTTTTGCCAAAACCGATGCCGACGTCCAGCGCAACCTGATCAGCAGTCACGCCACTGGTGTTCAATTTTTCCAGCCGTCCGCTGAAAAATTCGCCGACTTCGCGAACCACGTTCGCATAAACCGGATTCATTTGCATCGTTTGCGGTGTGCCGCGCGCGTGCATGCAAATGTAACCGGCGCGAAACTCCGCCACAATCCTCCACATCGCATCGTCTTCGCGATTGGCTGCCACGTCGTTGACGATGCTTGCGCCCGCTTGCAACGCAGCGCGTGCGACAGCGGGTTTCATCGTGTCAACCGAAAGCGGAATTTTGACGCGCGACACCAGTTGTTCGACCACCGGTATTACACGGTGCCATTCCTCGGTTTCGCCGACCGGTTCCGCCCCGGGACGCGTGGATTCACCGCCGATGTCGAGAATTTCCGCGCCTTGCGCGACCAGTTCAAGCGCGTGCGCGACGGCTTTGGCCGGATCAAAAAATTTTCCGCCGTCAGAAAACGAATCGGGCGTGACGTTGACAACCCCCATGACGAGCGCCGGTCGTGGAAAAACGAATTCAAACCGGCGCGCGCGGAAAATGATTTTGCTGGCAGCAGACACGAACTGATTGTGAACGGATTTCGGCAAATCGCCAAGCGCATCCGTCGCTGCCTTGTGCGATCAAACTTTGGTTTTGAAGTATTTGATGGTCTGCGTCAACCCGTTGGCCAGCGGGACTTTTGGCTCCCAGTCGAGAATCTTTTTTGCGCGGGTGATGTCAGGCCGGCGTTGTTTAGGGTCGTCTTGCGGCAGCGGTTTGAAGACAATTTTGCTGCGCGAGCCGGTGGCACGGATGATTTGTCCGGCGAATTGCAACATCGTCAGTTCCGTCGGATTGCCGATGTTCACCGGCAGATCATAGCCGCTCATCATCAGCCGGTAAATGCCTTCAATCAAATCGGACACGTAACAGAAGCTGCGGGTTTGTTTGCCTTCGCCAAAAACGGTGACGGGTTTATTTTTGAGCGCCTGGCTGATGAACGCCGGCACGACGCGACCATCGTTGAGCCGCATGCGCGGGCCGTAGGTGTTGAAGATGCGGACGATGCGCGTTTCGACCTTATGTTCGCGGTGATAGGCCATCGTCAGGGCCTCGGCGAACCGCTTGGCCTCGTCGTAACAGCCACGCGGGCCGAGGGGGTTGACGTTGCCCCAATAATCCTCGGTTTGCGGATGGACAAGCGGATCGCCGTAAATTTCCGAAGTTGAGGCGAGCAGAAACCGCGCGTCTTTAATTTTGGCAAGGCCGAGCGCCTTGTGCGTGCCGAGCGAGCCGACCTTGAGGGTTTGAATCGGCAGTTCGAGATAATCAATCGGGCTGGCGGGCGAGGCGAAGTGCCAGACGTAATCCACCGGACCGTTGAGGAAGATGAATTCGGTGACGTCCTGCTCGATAAATTTGAAATTCGGGCTGCCACCGAGGTGTGAAATATTGTCCACCGTGCCGGTGACAAAATTGTCGATGCCGATGACCTTGTGGCCGCGCGCCAGGAGCAAATCGGCCAGGTGCGAGCCGAGAAATCCGGCGGCACCGGTGACGACGGATGTCGGTTGCTTTTTTTTCATCAAAGGCAAACTGGCATTTCACTTTGCGCCCGTGCCGATAAGCACGGCGGGGATGGTGCGGACCAGGATTTTCAAATCGAGCCACAGCGACCAGTTGTCAATGTATTCGAGGTCGAGCCGCACCCAGTCTCTGAAATCGGAAATTTGATTGCGTCCGCTGATTTGCCAGAGGCAGGTGAGGCCGGGTTTGACGCTCAGGCGGCGGCGGTGGGCCAGATTTTCAAAACGTTTCACCTCGTCCACCGGCAAGGGGCGCGGACCGACCAGGCTCATTTCGGTGCGGAGCACATTGTAGAGTTGCGGCAACTCGTCGAGGCTGTATTTGCGGAGGAATCTTCCCATTGGGGTAACGCGCGGATCGTTGGTGACTTTGAAGACCGGGCCGCTCATTTCGTTCATGGCCTCCAGTTCGTGTTTGAACTGTTCAGCGTTGGTGACCATGGTGCGGAATTTGTAAAGCGTGAAGGGCGAGCCGTTGAGGCCGGAGCGTTGCTGGCGGAAAAAAACCGGGCCGGGCGAGGTGAGCTTGATCGCCAGCGCGATGAGGGGAATCACTGGAATCACAATCAACAACACCAGCAACAACAGCGCACCGACAAAATCCATGAGTTGCTTGGCGACGCCCTGCCAGGAGGTTCCCGGTGTCGTGCGAAAGACCAGCAAGGGATAGCCGAGCAATTCGTCGAAGCGCGCGCGTGAAATCTGCGTTCCAAAAAAATCGGCAACCAGCCAGGCTTCGATGCCTTCGAGTTCGCAGGTTTTGATGGCGTTTTCGACCTGATCGAAATAGGTGTGGCGCGCGCTGATGATCACCCCATTTATTGAATGTTCGTGGAGCATCTGCGCGAGTTGTTGCACGGGGGTTTCTCCGAGACTCAATTCGCCCACCACCTCGACGCTCTTGTCCAATCGTTCTTTCAGTTCATGCCGAAGCCGCACAATTTCGGCATGCGTGCCGATGAGGAGGAAGCGGCGTTGGTATTGCGACTGGCCGAACTTGCTGCGCAAAGCCAGCCGCACCAGTTCCTCCTTCAGATAGACCAGGGTGAAACTGATGGCGCCAAAAAACGCCATCACCACGCGCGGTGAAACAAAGTGGAGGACATACATCACCAGCACCAGGCCAATGGTCGTGATGAGACAACCCTTGAAGAGCGGCCAGATAATGTCCCGGCGCGGGCAAAGGAAGGGGTGGTTGTAAAAACCCTGGGATTCAAGAATGAGCGGCGCGGCGGGAATCAGCGCAACGTACAGCCAGACGACCGTGTTAAATACGTCCGGTGGGATCACCTCGAGGTCCAGCCATGCGATGACTTGCGGATTGGTGCGCAGCGCATACGCAAGCCAGAAGCTCACCGCAAACAGACAGGCGTCCGCCACTTGGTGGATTTGCGTTCGAATCTGGCGATCACGTCGCAGCATGGCTCTTTATTTCAATCTGAGGCGTTTTTGAGAATAACCAAATAGCGGACAAATTCAAATGTTTTAACCGTCAACGTTTGATGGGCGGCAATTGATATTCCGGCACCGAGGCGGCAATTAATTTCCGCATGCGCTCAAACGCCATGTCTTCCTGACCCGGCGCGCCGACGGCAAAACAGGAAATATAAGCCCAGCGTTGCAACACCCCGGTGAATAAAAGGTCTTTCACCAGATAACACTGGAGTTGGACATTGCCCGTGGTCTGCTCGTTATCCGCAACAAACCAAAACACATAAACCCCCCTTACTTCCTGTTTCTGACCATCAGGTGTTTCGAATGTCTTGCTGATCACCCATTTCATCACCGGCAGTTCATAATGTGGCACGCCGTCTATCGGAATTTTGACCTCGGTTTTTTTATCAATGCTCCAGCCCTGTCCCAGCAGGCAGTATTCCGGCCGGTGAATGCTCGTGCGGTCTGCGCCCATCAAAATAACGATGGCGCTGACTCCAAAACCATCGGGCGCCTGATAGAGCCGCCTGGCATAACTGGTGTCTTTTGGAAAATAACCCAGTTCAACTTCCGATTCCGGCACATTGGTGGAAGTGAAGTCGAGAACGCGCTCCGGCAAATCAATTTTCATCATCGTGCTTCCGGGAATGGGTGTCGCTTTGATGCCCGGTTTGCCGAGCCGTTGGTGTCCCTTGAGCCAGGTCAATGCACCGGCTGTGCCCGCCATCAACGCGAGCACGACAAAAAGAATCAGCCATTTTTGATATTTCATGGATGTCCTTGCTCCGCTGACTCATCTGCACCCCACCACTTTTCCATCAGCCGCCCGACGACCAGCAGCCCGATAATCGCCGGAAGATACGGGACGAGGCTGAAAATACCGCTTTCGTGAACGTAGTTGCCCCACTTCTGCCCGCCTATTTCCGCCGCAATGATGATGAAGAGCATCCGCGCCAAATTTCCCAAAACGGCGAACGGGAGCGCCAGCGCCATCAAAAAAAGCCGTTTCCACAAGGAGCGGAACACACAGAAGCCATAAATCGTGGCCAGCAGAAAAATCGCGATGAGACTCCGGATGCCGCTGCACGCCGCGGCAACTTCATACTGGTAAGTGCCCGATGGATCGATCAGTTGCACCCCGTCTCGCATTACGCCGATACCCACAATATGCGCCGTCACCGCCGTCAACCAGCTTACCAGCAATTGTAACGGGACAGTAATGAACTTGGCTTGATCGCCCAAAGGAATCGAAAAAGCGAAAAGGAAGAACGGGAAAAAACTTTTCCGCAGCCATTCGCGCCCCCAAGCCAGCCCCATCAAACCATAAATCCCGGTGAACAGCGCCACGATGGAGATGCGCGGCTGTTGCAGGACATAACCCGATATGTGCAGCCCCATTCCCGCGATGAGAATCAGCAGCCCTGGCCACCAAATATTGAATGACGACGCAAGCAGTTCCTTCCGCTTCCACCAAAACAGCCCGACGACCAGAAACGGGATGAAATTGCCGTGGGCATCATCATTGGCTGAGCCGCCTAAACTCCGATACGCCTCATGCATCCATGAAAACAACGATGGCGTGTGAATGTAACCCAGAATGGAATTGCCCAGAAACTGAAACAGCGCCAGCCAGGCGGCCAGCAACAAAAAGAAAAAAAACTTGTTCGGCAGCCGACGCCAGCAGTCCTTTGAATCCTGCCAGAAGTTCAAGGGCGTGTTGCTGATCTGATTCTCGTTCATTTGTGCGGTAATTCCAGTCTTGAGATAGCCAAATATCCGCTTTTACTCAAACAAAATCGTTGACGTTGGAGATGCGCCCATATCGTCCGGGGGACGTCCCACAATCGAGAATGGATTCGTCCAAACTCCGTCAGGCTGGTTTTGCCCTGCCGCGAAGTTCGGATGCAGTCCTGCAACTGGCCATCTGGCGCATCCTCGAATGGCTGGCGAATCGCACCGGCGCGGAAGACGACCTGAAGCTGCCGCCGGATGCCCGGCCGGTCATCCCGAAGTAACCGCCTGTTCCAGCGAATATTCTTTCAACCCGGCAATTTTGACCGCAAAGGGCGGATTATTTTTGTGAAGCCCGTCCGCGCAGGCCGTCCCGCAATAAATACGATAAAAACAAGGAATTATATCGCACATAGCGCGGCCCCAGCCGCAGCGGTTCCGAGCAAAGCCGGAACAACCAGGTCAAGCCCATCCGTTGCATCCAGGCCGGCGTGAAGGGACGGCGTCCGCTCAACAGGGAGAACGCGTCTCCCACCGCCAGGAAGACGCCGCGTTGGTAACGCGCCTGGTTGCCAATGATCCAGCGTTCCATCCGCACGCCGGGCAGCGCGACCCAAACGAAATCCGGCGCGGCGCGGTTGATGACCTCCGCAAATGACGCCTCGTCCTCCGCGGTCAAAGGCCGGAACGGCGGGCTGATGGTCCCGACAATTTCAATATCGGGCTGCAACTGTGTCGCCACGCGCCGCAGTTCGGCGAGACATTCCGCGGTATCACCAAAAAAAAAGTGGCGCCACGGACGCGGCGTGTTGCGCAACGTATGCCGCATGAGGTAAGGCCCGTACACCCGGTCAGGCAGCCGCGCCCCGAGGCGATTGAGCGTCCAGACCACCGGCATTCCGTCCGGCAGCACGAGGTCGAACTTTGCCAGGACGCGTGCAAAGTCGGGATCGTGCCGCGCTTCGGCCAGAATGTGCGTGTTGGCGGGGCAGACCGCCGTCGGACGCGGTTCCCGCGCCAAGGACTTGATGCCCTCCAGCGCGGAATCATAGGTCGCGCAGGCCACGGGGGTCCCCAGAATTTTGATTGAATCAAAGGGCATTGGTTTTGCTGGCATTGCAGAGGTGGCGGGAAGCTGGTTCTCACCGGTATACATGGCCGTGACGTTATTCAGGGGTTGACGGGCGTCAAGCCGCAATTTGACCTGGATGATGGATTTTGCGCGCAGGTTTGCCCCGGTCCGTCAAAGCAATCACTGCAAACATTATGTTGTATTTTAACTACGAAAGGAAAGGGCACCCCCGATCGCACCCTCTCCGTGCCCAAACGAGTTGCGAGTACGTGGTTGCCCTGGGTGGTAATTTGTGTTGTTATTGTTCGAGCCACGAACGATTTGGCGCGGGTTTGTTTTCGCGACCAAGGACGGTCGTTTATCCGGTGCGACAAAACACCTGACAATTGATGACAGCACGGCAATTGCGATTTAACCAGACACATGCAAACTGATCCAGATATTTCAAAAGTCTTTTCCTTCTGGAATACCGAGGCTTGTGGCACGCACTTTGTCGAACATGCTGTCGATGAAAAGGATTTCTTCGAAAAATTCCGCGAATACCGCTATCGCACGGAATGGCACATTCCGTTGCTGGTTCCTTTTGCCGAGTCAAAAGGAAAACAAGTGCTGGAGATCGGGACGGGCAATGGGGCCGAAGGCGTCATGTTTGCACTCAACGGCGCTCACTACACCGGCGTTGACCTGACCGACGCGGCTTTGCAAGCCACGCGCAAACACTTCGCCGTGATGGGGCTGACCGGCACTTTCCAAAAGGAAAATGCCGAACAGCTCAGCTTCCCGGACGGAAGTTTCGATTGGGTTTTTTCGCATGGTGTATTGCACCACACCCCCAATACCCAGGTGGCCATCAATGAGGCCTATCGGGTTCTCAAACCGGATGGACGCGCCATCGTCATGCTTTATCACAAGCATAGCTTTAACTATTTTGTCCGGATTATGATTTACATGCGCCTGCGGGTCCTGCTGAAAATTCTTTCGCGAGTTGGGCGTTGGAGTCGTGACCGCCAGAAATCCTCCCCAGGCTCACCGCGAGGAGTGCGCGGAAACCAGAACGCGCAGATATGGGACATTCATTACCAGAATTTCATCGAGCGTGGCTGGAGTTATTTGCGGGCGAAAAATTTTGTCCACCATTGTACTGATGGGCCGGAGTGTTCGGTTGCCTACGCGTTTAGCAAAGCGGAAGTGCGGGCGCTGTTTTCCAAATTCCGTGATGTACAAACAACCGTTGCTCACTTTCCGCTCACGAAGTATTCCCGCACAATCCCGCTGGGATTGGAAAAATTCCTGGCCCGCAAAATGGGCTGGTATCTGTTTATTTTTGCCCGCAAGTAAAAGCAACGGTTGACGGACATTTCGTTCAGGCTTCTCTCATGGTGAATCATCGCCGCCATTCGCCGGCACGGCGGTCGTGAATGGTGAGCCGCGCGGAAACGACGGGAAAAACCGCGTCATCGTATGCACCGGGGAAAAGATGCTTGTCCCACCACCGCTTTGATTAAAGCTGCCACGGCGTGAAAATTTTTGTATCCGATCCCAGGGCCACGTTCTGGTATTGCGGCCAGGGACAACAAATCACTGCGAGCTTCACCTCGCTTCGTTTTTTCAATTCCGCCAGGCTGGCGAGGCATTCAAATTCGTGAAGGGCCGGGGCGTTGGCAGGATTGGCCGCAAAATCATGAACCAACACGCGATAACCATGCCGCTTGAGTTGCTGCGCCAAAAAAAGTCCCGCCGCTTCCTCCGTAATGTAAGTGTCCGGCTTGTAGGTCACGCCCAGGACCGCAACGACATCGTCCTTTTTTATCATGCCCCGCACTTTTTCAAAAAGGTCCTCGTTCGTGCGCTGATTCACCCGGTCGGACGCCTCGGCCAGCGGCGCTTCCAGGCCCATCTGCCGCGCGGTGTAAGCCAGCAAGCGGTTGTCCCGGGGAAAACACGGCCCGCCGTAGCTCAAACCGGCGCGAAGATATTTTTTCCCGATGCGGCTGTCGCTGCCGATGGCGTCCAGCATGGTGTGAATATCCGCCCGGGGATGACGCCCGGCAATCATCCGCAGTTGATTGGTAAAACTGATCTTCATGGTGATGTAGCTGTTCACCGAAATTTTGGTCAATTCCGCGCTGACAATGGACATCCGTGCAATGCGGGGTGAGTTGCGGTTGTATTTTTTGTAAAGCTGCTCCAGGGCCGCACCGCTGGCCGGATCCGATTCCCCAATCAACACCATGTCCGGTTCCAGCAAGCCATGGACGACATTTCCCAACGCGATGAATTCCGGGTTGTAACAGACGCTGAAATCCCGCCCGCAAACCCCGCCCAGCTCGCGTTCCAGCATCGGAATCAAAACCGCGTCCACCGCACCGGGGGTCGTGGTGGAACTGCAAACAAACAAATGGCCTTTTTTGCCGGCGTCTTTCATGGCCTTGGCGACCGGCTGCATGGCTTTCAACAAAAATTCATTCGAAAAACTTCCGTCCGGCAAACTCGGCGAAGGCGGGATGAAAAAGGTGGCATCGGTGGAAACGGTCTCGCGCGCATCGGACGTCGCGCGCAGCCGTGAACGTCCGGCTTTGATGGTTTCGGCCAGCAGCGGTTCCTCCACCGGCGGCAAACCCTCGTTGATTTTCCTGACTTTTTCCGGGTCAATGTCCACGCCCAATACTTCAAAACCGCGCGCGGCAAAAGTTGCCGCGATGCAGGCGCCCAGTTTTCCCAGGCCACAAACCGAAACAGTTTTAATTTGCATATTTGGATGATTTAAGGGTTAAAGTCCGGGCCAGACGCGTCAAGCATCCTGGTTGGGATTCTGCGGCTGCGCCGCGTGCTGGATGGTCGGATAAAAGTTTTATGGCTGGAACAGATCGGTTCACCGGGTCCCGGGACAAGGGTTATTCATTACGCATAAGAATAATGAAACGTGACACCGCCGTCAAAATCAAACAAATTCTGTCAGCGCCATGCATCCGATAGACTGTAACTGCAAATGACGCCGATGAAACTGCTTGTTTTTGCCCACATACCGCCGCCGCATCACGGCCAGAGCTACGGAGTGCAGCGTATGTTGAACGGGTTCGGCGACGATTGTCGCAAACCAAGGGATAAATCATCGGCGCGCAACGGCTACGGCATTGAGTGTTATCACGTCAACGCGCGATTTTCGAAAAGGCCCGAAGACATCCGCGAATTCCAAGGCGGCAAGCCTTTTCTGATTCTGTTTTATTGCCTCCAGGCGATTTGGTGCCGGTTCCGTTACGGTGTGACCAATTTTTATTACGTGCCCGCGTCTGGTGGACGGGTCGCACTTTATTGCGATTGGCTGGTCATGTTTGTCTGCCGGCCGTTTTTCAAAAAAATAATTTTCCACTGGCGTGCCGCCGGACTGGCCAAATGGCTCGAAACCTCTGTGCAGATCCGCACCCGCAGTCTCACCTATCGGCTGATGAAAAACACCGATTTAAGCATCGTGCTTTCGGAATTCAACCGCCGCGACGCCGAAAAACTCATGCCCTTGCGCGTGGCGATTGTCGCTGGCGACATTCCCGACTTGGCGCAACTCGCCAAATGTATCTGTAGTGTCGAAAGTCCAGAATCCACGCCGTTGCTGAAACCGCGCAGCGGGCTTCCTTTCGGCGGCCATTCGCTCAAGTCTGAATTTCAAATCGCGAGAGCGCCTTCACCCCTGAAACTGGCCCTCACGATTCTGGCTGAAAATCCCTCGCGTAAAACCGGGTTGAGCACGCTCTTTCATGAATTTGTTTCACGGTCTTTGGATCTTTTTCCGGACGTGTCATGGATCATTTTCGCCGGACCGAACCAGGAATGGAAGGTGATCGACCCGCGCGTTGAAGTGGTACGCGATTTTCCGGCCAATGACCGCCTCAACCGCCGTCTTTTCGCCGACCATTTTCTTGTGTCACGGGCCGCCCGCCAGCACGGTGCGCACGCCTTGTTGACCGTGGGGTTTGTACCGACCTACAAATGCCTCCCCACCGTCCTGCATGTGCTGTCCCTGCAAACACTGGACAAGCGCAACCGGCTCGGATTCCTGCGCCAATTCTACCGAAATTCAATGATAAAACACAACTGGCCGCGAGCGGATTTGGTCATCACCAACTCGCATTGGACCGCCAATCAGGTATTGTCCCTGCACCCTGGATTTCGCGATCGCATGGTCATCAGCTATGAAGGCCTGCAACACGAAATATTTCAACCCGTCCCCGACGAAGGCGAACCGGCGCGGCTCAAAGAGAAATTTGGCCTGGAACGGGGTTACTTTCTTTGGATTTCAAATTTTTATCCCTATAAACAGGCGGAGCTTCTGATCGCCGGGTACGCGCGCTTGGATCCTGAAACCCGACGGCGGCATCCCTTGGTCATGGTGGGTGGCGATTGGCTCAACGGCTTGGAATTGGCCCGGGCGAAGGCCGGGATTTTGGGCATTGAAAAGGACGTCCGGTTTCCCGGCTGGGTTGATGATTCCATGCTGGCGCCCCTTTATCGTCATGCCGCCGCCGTTTGTCTGGCCAGCCGCGAGGAAACGTTTGGGCGCTGTGTGATTGAAGCCATGGCCTGCGGCACGCCCTGCATCGTGAACGACATTCCCATCATGCGCGAAGTCACCGCCGGTCATGCCCTGATCATCAACTATCAAGATGCCGCCGCCGTTGCCGAAGCGCTGCAAAAATTGATCGCCGATGACGGCTTGGCCGCGGGTCTGCGCGCCGCCGGACTCACCCGGGCGCGCGAGTTTACCTTTGAAAAACTGGCCACCGAACGCATCACCACCATCCGTCGTCTCATTGGCGTCGGGCCGAAAGTGTAAGTTCAGCGCCACGGCAGGCCACCAACGGCCGTCCCTTCCCTTTTGCGTGCCAAATTCATTGCGAATTTGCCGGTTGCAGTTACCCTCGGGGCTGTGAAAATCGGACTGCTCCAACTCAACTCGACGATCGGCGACTTTGTGACGAACCGGCAAAAGCTTGTTGCCAGTTACGAAAGAGCCTGCGCGCTCGGCGCGGAATTTATCATCGCCCCGGAATTGTTTTTGTGCGGCTACCCGCCGCGCGACCTGCTCCTGCGCGCCGATTTTATTGACGCGAATCTGGCCGTGCTCGCCGAAACCGCCAAAAGCATCGGTCCCATTCCGCTGTGCGTGGGTTACGTTGGCGAAAATTCCGACCGCCCCGGCCGCGCGCTCCGCAATTCCGCCGCTGTTTTGCACAACGGCAAGATCATCTGGCACACGCACAAATCACTGCTGCCGACGTACGACGTCTTTGACGAAGACCGCTATTTTGAACCGGCCAAAAGCGTCGTTCCTCTTGAATTTAACGGCCGCAAACTCGGCATCACGATTTGCGAGGACATCTGGAACGACGAGGATTTCTGGCCGGAACGGCTTTACCGCCGCGACCCAATCAAGGAACTCATCGGGCAGGGCGCGGAAATCATCCTTAACATTGCCGCGTCGCCGTGGCATGACGGCAAGGAAAAGACCCGGCTCGCCATGCTGCAGCGGGTGGCCCGCGACGAGCGCGTGCCGCTGGCACAGGTCAATCTCGTCGGCGCGAATGACGAATTGATTTTCGACGGCCACAGCGTCGCGCTCAATCGGCGCGGCGAACCGCTGGCGTTGGGCCGGGGATTCGCCGAGGATGTTTTGATTGCGGACCTGGAGGTTGATTCGCCGTCAACGAAAATTGAATGGCCGGCGCGCGAAGAGGAAATATTTTCCGCGCTGTCGCTGGGCATTCGCGATTACGTTCACAAATGCGGGTTCAAGTCGGCCCTGGTCGGCCTGTCCGGCGGCATTGATTCCGCGCTGGTGGCGGTGCTGGCGGCGGACGCGCTCGGCGCGGACCAGGTGCTCGGCGTCTCGATGCCCGCGCGTTATTCGAGCGAAGGCAGTTTGAGCGATGCCGAGGTGCTCGCGAAAAATCTCGGCATCCGTTACGAAGTTTTGCCGATTGAATCCGTTTTTCAATCGGTTGAAAAACAACTGGCAAAGGTTTTTGCCGGAACCAAGCCGAATGAAGCCGAGGAAAATGTCCAGTCGCGGCTGCGCGGCGTGACCTTGATGGCACTGTCGAACAAATTTGGGGCGCTGGTGCTGACGACCGGCAACAAGTCGGAAATGGCCGTCGGTTATTGCACGCTTTACGGCGACATGTGCGGCGCGCTGGCAGTGATCGCGGACGTTTTCAAGACGGACATTTACAAACTGGCGCGCTGGATCAACTCCGACTTTGCGTCGCGAGCGGGTCGCGAACGCGAAATCATTCCCGCCGCTTCCATCATAAAACCGCCGAGTGCGGAGTTGCGGCCAAACCAAACGGATCAGGATTCACTGCCGCCCTACGAAACGCTGGACCAAATTCTGGACGCTTATGTCGTGAAAAATCTGGGCAAGGAGGAAATCATCCGGCGGGGGTTCGACGCGGCGGTGGTCAACGACGTGATCAACAAAATCAATTTCAGCGAATATAAACGCCGCCAGGCCGCGCCCGGCTTGAAAGTGTCGCCGCGCGCCTTCGGCATGGGCCGGCGCATTCCCATCGCGCAACGATTCCGAACAAAATCTTGACAGGGAAATGGCTGTAACCTAGGCTTTACAGCCAATAACTCGGAAATTGTTTCATGACCATTCTAATTCTGGCATATATTGATCCCGGATTGGGCGCGTTGCTCTGGCAAATGATTGTCGCGGCCTTTGTTGGCTTGCTGTTCTACCTGAAAAAAACCCGGCGGTGGATCGTGGGTGTGATTATGGGTGTGTTTCGGAAAATGTTCGGGCGCAGTCAGAAACCTTCGGGCCCCGTTGCGGAAATTCCCGCCAAAGAAACAATGAAAGCCAAATCTGATGTCTGGTAATGCCACAGTCCGCGCCATCATTTCGCGATCCGGCGGGTTGTTGTTGTTCCTTTAATGGCCGCGTGCTGCGCTTCGTTGCCACGGATGCCATTTCCGAATTCGAACAATTCCTGCAAACCAATTGCGCGCGCCAGTTCCTCGCGCGGAAACAATTTGTCTCCACCCGCCGCCTGAACGAAGATGAAACTGCCGCGCTTCGCGAATCGCCGGAGTTGCCGCCGGTTTTCCACGCGCAGCCCGGGGGCGCGGTCTTTGAGCATGAGCGGATTCCTTTTCCAAGTTATCCGCACGAATGGCCGCCCGAAATGCTTTGGGCTGCCGGTCGTTTGACGCTCGAACTCGCCCAAGCCGCGCTCGCGGATGGATTCGGGTTGAAGGACGCCACCCCGCGTAACGTTTTGTTTCGCGGCAGTGAACCGGTTTTCATTGACGCGCTGTCGTTTGAACGCCGCAACCCCGGCGATCCGATT
>Ga0224534_1000425_pt1 | contig 26933 bp, 20 predicted proteins | sample 714E12024metaG_FD_172012 | JGI IMG/M metagenome (GOLD analysis project Ga0224534, IMG submission 172012) | Peat soil microbial communities from Stordalen Mire, Sweden - 717 E1 20-24 | ecosystem: Environmental > Terrestrial > Soil > Wetlands > Peat | place: Sweden: Norrbotten County, Stordalen... | reverse complement strand
ATGTTTCAATCCACGCCCCCCGCACGGGGGGCGACTGAGCTGCTTGAGGAAGTGCAGCGAAGGATAAAGGTTTCAATCCACGCCCCCCGCACGGGGGGCGACCCGGTGACCCCGGCATCAGAAAGGATGGTCAAAAGTTTCAATCCACGCCCCCCGCACGGGGGGCGACGGTTCTACATATTTGATATGGATATGGCCCTGGTGTTTCAATCCACGCCCCCCGCACGGGGGGCGACTGTGCCCCAGGAGAATAGCCTGAGCATCGATCGGGTTTCAATCCACGCCCCCCGCACGGGGGGCGACACAACAAAAATGCTGCCTCACCGGGCGGTTAGGCGTTTCAATCCACGCCCCCCGCACGGGGGGCGACTTTGCAAGGTGTGTCACTCAATCAAAACTGCAACAGTTTCAATCCACGCCCCCCGCACGGGGGGCGACACCACGTTGATCCTAAAGTGGTACGGAATAATCGTGTTTCAATCCACGCCCCCCGCACGGGGGGCGACCGGCGTCAATCTGGGATTGGAATACGGGGAACAGGTTTCAATCCACGCCCCCCGCACGGGGGGCGACCTGCGATCTTGCAGAGAGAGTAGGGATACCGACATGTTTCAATCCACGCCCCCCGCACGGGGGGCGACATTCAGCATAAGCAGCTACGCCAGCATCTACTTTGTTTCAATCCACGCCCCCCGCACGGGGGGCGACCCGCATCGAGGTTGTCATAGACATCATTGATGGTGTTTCAATCCACGCCCCCCGCACGGGGGGCGACGATGGCTCTCCGCCGATGATGTGAGGGCCAAGGAGTTTCAATCCACGCCCCCCGCACGGGGGGCGACTGTTAGCAATCTACTGCGACGCGGTTGCTCGGCAGTTTCAATCCACGCCCCCCGCACGGGGGGCGACGCCCAATGGGTGGAATTGTCAGCATCGACAAAATGTTTCAATCCACGCCCCCCGCACGGGGGGCGACCTTGAAAACCCGTGGTGCTTCTCCTACGCATTCTGTTTCAATCCACGCCCCCCGCACGGGGGGCGACTTCTCAGGTGATAATTCTTTGCGAAGTCGCCGGCAGTTTCAATCCACGCCCCCCGCACGGGGGGCGACGACTTGGCACCACCACACAGGCCGCAGGTTTGGGTGTTTCAATCCACGCCCCCCGCACGGGGGGCGACGGTAGAGGAGAGGACCAAGAGGAGATAGAGGAGAGTTTCAATCCACGCCCCCCGCACGGGGGGCGACTTGAAGATAAACCGATGACCGCTGCCGAACTTATGTTTCAATCCACGCCCCCCGCACGGGGGGCGACAATGCTCAGTTGGTGAGCTTTTTTTGGCCACAAGGTTTCAATCCACGCCCCCCGCACGGGGGGCGACCGCCACGCCGTTGATATATTCGATTGTCCATGCCTGTTTCAATCCACGCCCCCCGCACGGGGGGCGACCAGGGGAGTATGTTCGGAGGTGAGTGTGAAACATGTTTCAATCCACGCCCCCCGCACGGGGGGCGACCAAAGACACCCAGCCAGAAATGCACGAGAAACATGTTTCAATCCACGCCCCCCGCACGGGGGGCGACGAGCGATCGGCAACGCGGTCAAGGGAATAGCAGAGTTTCAATCCACGCCCCCCGCACGGGGGGCGACCCCATACCTTTGTAAACTGGTTGAAGATTAGAGAGTTTCAATCCACGCCCCCCGCACGGGGGGCGACTGCGGCAATAGCGCGAGACGATCACTGGAAAGAGGTTTCAATCCACGCCCCCCGCACGGGGGGCGACTTCAAGCAAGTGGCACAGCGGCCCTTACTGGTATGTTTCAATCCACGCCCCCCGCACGGGGGGCGACGGCGTAGGCGACCGCAGCGCTGGCAGTGCATGACGTTTCAATCCACGCCCCCCGCACGGGGGGCGACCCTCGTTTTTTGTCTCCATGAAGGCAGGCAAGACGTTTCAATCCACGCCCCCCGCACGGGGGGCGACCCGGGGTATCCGGACACAGGCCCATGTCTCTGTTGTTTCAATCCACGCCCCCCGCACGGGGGGCGACTCAGCTTCACCGCAGCGTCCATCTGGGCTTCGGTGTTTCAATCCACGCCCCCCGCACGGGGGGCGACGATCGAGCCATCCGGCATAGGCCATCCGTCTTTTTGTTTCAATCCACGCCCCCCGCACGGGGGGCGACAGTCCGCATCTCAAGTCCTTGTGCATCAAGGACTTGAGATGCCATCCACTCGAACCTACCAATTTACTGTTTCAATTCACGCATCCCCATGCGGAGGACGGCCATAAAACCCGCATAGACATTGCCTTGCGATACTTCCAGCATTTTATGTTCACTTGTGGTTCGCACTCTACACAATGATAGTCCCTTCCGGATCAAAAGCACGCTTAGCGCCTACATGTTCAACCCTTCTCTTCCAGTTGCTACCCAAAAAGTAGTACCTAATACTGTCTTTCTCGCTATCAATTATCTCCTCCAATTTATTTTTTAACTGTGTGAACTGCGCGGGCTCCAGCCAACATTCGAAAACAGAGTTCTGAACACGCTGACCGTAATTAACACATTGTTTTGCCACGTGCCGTAACCTTTTTTTACCGGCATCGGTAGTAGTGCTGACATCATAAGTTACCAATACCATCAATTTGCCCCACCTCTACCTCCAAACAAATGGCGGATATTTGGGTAAATCCCCCCGTAAATGCCTTGACAGCAATAACGCCTGAGCGTAGGGCAACAGTCCAATCGGAATCTTTTCTTCAAGAAAAGGATGGGTAATTTCCTCCCTCTTTCTTCCTTGCCAAGCCTCAAGGACAACTTTTCTTGCTGAGTCTTTCATGATAATTCCGACCGATTCTTTCTTTATAAAGTCGCTATCTGTTAGCTGACGTCTGTTGATCAGGCTTAATGTCAACCTATCTGCTATGTATGGACGAAATTCCTCCATCAGATCAAGGGCGAGCCCAGTACGGCCCGGGCGGTCACGATGCAGAAAACCCACATAAGGATCTAGCCCCACTGTTTCGAGAGCGGAGCGTATTTCATGAAGCAGCAAGCTGTATAAGAACGATAATAGGGCATTCACATTGTCAAGCGGAGGCCTGCGATTTCTGCCCTGCATCTTGAAGTGTTCCTTCTGGCTCACGATTAACCGGTCATAAACTGAAAAATATATTCGCGCCGATTCCCCCTCAATACCTCGCACCTCATCAAGCAAAGGTCTATTATTCAACCGCAGCACATTGCGTGCCAATAATTTACACGCATTACCGACATCCTCCGTCTCAGCCTTATCTCCATAGTCGCTGATAAAACGGCGGAGTACCGTCCGGCAGTTGGCAATTTTCCCGATTATGAACATTGAGGCTAACCTGGCTGATTCCTCCTCAGAATCAGCCAGGCGATACTGCTTCCTTCTTAAAAGTACATTTCCCTTGGGAGATCCATGCACTGTGGCCAGGTGTCTGCCAAACTCAGTTAAAAAAGTAACTGTAACCCCTTTTTCAACGCACATGCCCAGCAAGGCCGGACTTGCACCCATGTAACCAAAGGTAATGATCCCCTCCAGGTAGTGGATAGGCGTTCTAAATACTTCTTTTTCTTGAACTCGCACCACCAGGTTTTCCCCGTCTTTGGCCAGATATGCCTCGGGGTTGGTAACATAAAGGACGTTCAGCATTCTTCTCATACGGACTCTTTTTCTCCCGTTCAGCCGTTCTCCATCTCGGCAAGTATACTACCCAAATATTGCTCTGTTTTTTTGCTGCAATCTGCAAGCTTCGGGACGCATATATCATATAGAGAACAATTCTTACAATGGGCTCTCTTTATTGGCCGCGGGGTTTCTCCCTTAGCAAACAGTTCATGCATTCTTTCTGCAAGCAACCTGACTCTGGCTCGCAAAGTCTCATCAAAATCCACGCAGTGCCTGTGTTTCGTCTCACCATAGAACAGATAACCGTGATCTAGCGCGATAGAAAGCATTTCCTCAAGGCATATGGCCTGAGCACATAATTGAACTGCGTCCCTGTCATCAGGCTTCGGCTTTCCCCGCTTATATTCAACCATGCTGTAATTACAACTAGAACCACCCGGCTCCTTTTGCAATTCAATCACATCTGCCACGCCATAGAGCCCAAGAGTTTTGGATATTAGCGGAACTGATCGTATTACCTTGACATTGCCACGTATCTCAGTGAAGTAAGGGTCGTCCACTTTCTGATGCAAAAGCTTTCCCTCTGTGGTTCGCACGTTTTCTGCCCACTGGTTTTCAATATGGATCAACCCCCACTGTCTTTCACAGAAAGCAAAATGCTGAATGCCGGACAATGACAAAAGATCTTCTTCCTCGTACAGTTTCATTTTACTTCTCGATCAACTCAACTCCAGAAGGTACTCCTAAGTTATTAATGGTTACTTCATAGTCGCTGTATGCCCTGGCTGGCTTTGTTTGATCTTTTCTAACAACCGTAATTAAATCGAACAGTTTGTAGGCAGGGGCATTGCCCAGCACCGTCTCGTGTTTGAAAATGATCAGATTCCTGGTTGCCATCTTACCCCTCGCAGCAGACCGGTCGTGGTCAAACATATTGGTCAGCCCTTCCCAGAGCAGTTCGAGATCTTCGGCAGTAAACCCTGACTTCGCTGCCAGATTAGCAGAAATATATCCTTCTGTCCTGTAGAGCGCATACGGCACGATATATTTGCGTCCCATTTCCCTGGCTTTTTTCTCGGCATCTTTCTCGGATGTGACCGCCATTCTGGTGATAGTGATCTCCTGCTGGACAATAGGATCGATGCTGCGCGCAAAATTGATTTGTACAGGACCACGCACCTGGCCGCAGTTGACCTCAGTAGCCATAACAGCACCAAAGGTACGGATATCGTAGAAATGACGACACATGAAAGATGTGAGTTTCCTAGCATCTTCCTTGTCTTTTGGAAGCTTTTTGGGTTCAGATTTAATTCCGGTTTCATCATATGCTTTCTTATGCTGTAGATTCAGCACCCCACCTTCGCGCACATAGATATCGTAGCCCTCAGCCTCATTCTTGGCTATGTCAACGTAGTTCCTGATCTTCCTCTTCAGGCAAACGTCTGTGACCAAGCCAAGACAAGTTTCGGCATCAATCCGCGGCATGTTACCTGCATCCGGATCGCCGTTGGGGTTGCCATTCTCCACATCAAACAACAACACAAATTCATACCTATTATGAATAGCTTCAGACATTACTCATCATCCTCCTTTTTTTCGGTCTTACTATACAGCGCTTGGCGCTGCTGATAGTAACCCAGGGCAAATTGTCCCTGGTCATCAAGACTAAGATGGGTCGGAAATTGGTCGATATCCGACATGACGGCACCTATCTGCCTATCCGTACGCCATCCCCATTCCGCTTTCGAGATATGATGTTGGACGAGCCTTAACAGAATCGGGAATACGGACCCGGGCGATGCCGAAGCCGACCCGAAGTACCTATCTCTGATAGTAGCATTTATACCAGGATTAGCATCCTCCTGCGCCTTTTCCAGCAAGGCAAACAATCGTCCCAACATATACCCCGCATTGCGGTTCTCCGTGTTCAATCCCACCGTTAGTTCCTCCTTTCCACCGTTTGGATAAAAGCGCTGCTTCCTCACCAGAAACGCTTTAATAACAGCCGACCGCACGTAGTTGATTTCATGATCTGCCCTGATCCGGGCGATAATCGAACTATACAAGGACATTGGATAGGGCGCGCCGGTCAGGATAGAGCGCATCAGCACACCCCCTAGCAGCGGTGCAACTCTTTTGCTATCCCCCAGAGGAGCCGTTTCCTTCAGAATCATCCATATTGGTATAAGGTCGGGGTCCCGGTCAAATCTCTTCATGATCAGCATATCACGGTAGTGCTGTGCAACCCGTTCAACGAATGCACCAAACTGGTCCATGTGCCAGAATCGCACAGCCAGTCGGCTGGCATTTGGGGCCAGACCCAGGACAAAGAAATTTGTATTCTCATTGATCCCGGCGAGACTGCCCTTAACAGATACCCCTTCCTTGATCCGGAGGAAAATATCATGCAGGAGCCTAACTGTCTGTGGATCTCTAACTATCTGCGGTGAAGATGTTGTCTCTTCCTCACTTCTCTCTTTACTGCTCTCTTCTTTAAACTCCGGGTTGAAAAGCGCTCCCAACAGGTCTTCTTCAAGACCGTTAGTTGAACGCTCCGCCCAAAACACAGTTGTTGTGCCGCCTATTCCAATACGATGCTTCGCATTACGCAGCAAGTAATTCAAAGCCGTGGTGTAACCGAAGGCAGCATCTTCACCCACTGGCGCATTGAAGTTCTGGGTCCTCCCATAGGATGCGAAGGCATCCAGATTGAAGGATACTAGAGATGCACCACTAGACTGTGCTCCCGCCACGCCCTTTATGCTTGGATGCAGGCGGGCTATCCCTGTTTTTCGCCCGGTGACTAGGCACTGCATCTTCACGTCCGATGATTGGCAGAACATGTACCTGTGCCATGCATCCATGATAGCCTTCCGTTCATGTAGGTAACATTCAGATCCTTCAAGTTTAAAGACAAGGTTACTGCCTTCCATTAGGCTATCAAGATACCTTACCACCACTGGATGTTCCGCTGCGGAAGCAATATCCCAGCGGTGCAAGAACTCCAACAGCGTTGCTGCCCCCTCGTCTTCAACTCCTTTAAGAATTGTTTCGTGGTAAGCAACAAACGTCATAAAACATTGCTGGATTCTTTTCTTGTTTTCTTTCTTGTTTTTTTGGTTTAGCCCCAAGACATAGGTACAGTTATCGCACATGAAGTTAGCTGATACGTTAGATGCTCTTTTTATCTGCTCCGGTACATCTATATCTCTGGACACCAATTTGCCCCGCCGATCATCCCGCAGGTCGATGATATCCAACAACTGGCCTTCTCTGGAGAACATCAGGCAATACGCTACCCTGGCCTTACTGTAGCCCGGCCTGCTCACCCCGGAATCCTGGTCGTTTAAAAGCGTCTTGTAATAGTTATACAGAGTATCGACTATCAACGGACCACCACCCCACTTTCCATCCGAGGAATCTCAATCACGCCGTCTTTCATAACGGCTCGGAAAAATTGCGAGTTCATCCCGTCTGCGAAGTCAATGTCCAACAGCATCCATCCCAAGTCCCTTTCTCCTTCTCCTGTATGGAAGGAATGGGGCATTGCTTCGTCATCCTCAATAAGCTGGAATTTAGCCGGGAACTCCCTGCACCCGAAATAGGGCTGCTGGAAGCATTGGCCGTGCCTGGCCCGTCGCGAAGCGATGGCGTAGTGCTTTTCCGGAGTATCTCCCGCCCCCGCCTCAGCGGTTAACTCGAAGTGGGCTTCGATCACGTATACCACGTTGCGCAGCAGTAAGGTTGCTCTCTGCTGTCGTTCGTCAGGGTCAGAGGCATACATGCAAAGCTCGACCGGAGTGCCCTTCATGGCTGCTCTGATGTTGCCAGGCGGGATCCTGCTACCCACCTCATTTCGCCGCACGTTATCAAACCGGATCTCATTCAGCACATGGATTTTATCCACCACCCACCTAATGGCGGGTTTCCAGTGAATGGCTTCTAGTATGCCCCTGGCGGCTGAGGGCGTGATTACGTCGTAGCTGACCCGCTCCACCTTCATCTCCGGCCTGGTGAAGCAGGCATAATCACCCCAGACCAAAAGCCGGATACCATGACCCATGATATTGCCCCCTTTCCTATATGAGTAATGTGTCATTTAAAAACATGCTCTCTGTAAACGGCATGAGCCCTGTTTCTTCGCTGTAATGAAATTCAAACATCTCTTCTTTAAGCACATAAAACTGCCCCGCAACCACCTCCAATGCTCCCAAACCTACTAATTCTCGGAATTCTTTTTCATACACTCCAACCCCGTATCTTTGTAGTCTCCTGATGTAAGCACCGGGCAACTGGCTATATCTTGCTTCTGCTAATATCTTTCTGCAATTTCCATCCCAGGGGATAACAATCGTGCAAGTATTGTCATCAATCAGCTTGAACTTCTCCGCCACCTCTCTGAAAGGAAATCTCAACTGTTTCTCCTGTTCCCTGATGGCATCTAAAATACTTTCCTTGTCCAATTTAGAAGCGTCGATCTCATATAATGTTGTAAAGTACTCCTCAACGCCTTTGAATCCCAGGGGATCAGCGTGATGCTCAAAAACCAAGCTACCCAGGGCTGCCGTGCGGCTTAACCACCCCTTGGGTAATCCGTGCTTTTCAGGTCGAAATGCATACACATGGCCTTCAGATTGCAGTCCTTCCCTGTTGCACCGCCCAGCCGACTGGGCTATTGAATCGATACCAGCCATGCTACGATAAACCGCAGGGAAATCAACATCCACCCCTGCTTCGATCAACTGCGTGGAGACAACTCGGCACACCTTTTTATCCTTCCTGTCTCCTAGCCTTTCTTTAATGGTTTTCAGCGTCTTCGACCTGTGCTCGGCGCACATTCTAGTACTCAGATGGAACGATCCCTCGCCCTTAATTTTTTCATAGAGCAACCGGGCATGCTTTTTGGAATTCACGATGCACAGCCCCTGGTCGTGACCAAGCAACCGCGTCGCCAGTTCTTTGTCCGATATGTCTCCGATGTTGTATACCTGCACTCTTTTTAATGCTGTGCACAACCCAAGCGGGTCATCAACAATCTCCACCGGTTTGATTCCCGCGGGGAGAAGTTTCTCAAAGGGTGGTTGTGTCGCCGTACAGAGCACTACCGTTGAGCGGTAATTGGTGACAAGTTCAGCTAGTGCAAATAAACATGGCTTCAAGAAACCGGTGGGGATCATCTGTGCCTCATCAATTACGATGACGCTGTTGGCGATATTATGTAATTTGCGACACCTGGAACTCCTAGCCGAAAAGAGGGATTCAAAAAACTGTACGTTAGTTGTAACAACAATGGGCATATCCCAGTTTTCTGATGCGAGTCTTAGTTTTTGTCTAGCATCGGGTGCATACTCGGACTCAATTTCGGATTCCAGCGAGTAAGAAAAGTTGCTGTGGTGTTCAAGCACATTCTCGCTGCCCAAGATATCTTTAAAAATTCCTGCGTTCTGCTCAATAATGCTGGTATAGGGGATCACATAAATAACCCTTTCTTTGCCGTGTACCAAAGCATGTCTCAACGCAAAGCTGAGGGACGAAAGGGTTTTTCCGCCCCCGGTCGGAACGGACAACCTGAAGATACCTGACGGGTAAGATGCTTTCTCCCTGCAACACGCTAAAACTTCTGCTCTTTTTCGGTTTACAGTGGTGAGCCCTTTCTCGTTTGCTTTCTTAGATAACTTTTCCAAGTGTGCATCCAATGCATTCAGTATGTCCTGTAGTGAATAACATCTGGTTCGGAAAGTGGCTTTTTCGGGTTGTAACGCTCTTTCGGTATCGAGATAATCTGCATCAACTAAACAGGAGTAGATAAACCTGATGAGAAACTGAGCACTAAATCCCTTACTAACAACTGTCTTAATCTTAGGAAATAGAAGATCTCCGGTTAATGGCAGGTCTATTTCCTCAGAAAATGCACTGTAGTCATTTAGTTTTTTGTTCAGCCTTGCATCCAGTGATGATTCATCTGCTTCGCTGCCCCAATCAGGGAGACCGCAATGATGCCCGGCGACTATATAAGCTAACAATCTGCCCACAGAGCTGCCATAAAGTTTCACTGCCTCAAAAGCACCCGGAGTGGAATGATCAACCTTAAAGCCATACCCTTCAAGTCGTTGTTGAAACTCAGAAGCATACTTGCCTAGATCATGAAGTAACCCCGCCGAATAAGCGAGTTTTTCCGCGTAAAACGCTTTTGCAAAAGTAGCAGTAGCCATGCCAGTATCTTCTAAATGGTTTTTTAACAAATGCCACTGGCTCTTGTCCTTTTCTTTATCGGAGTGTGCATAATAAGCCAAAATCTTCACCACCTTACTCATACATCCAGGTTATCTCTTCTGGACTATAGCACGAACAACTTCGGTCCCTTGTCAAGGCGCTACCCCGTCATACATCCTTGCGACAGATCGGGCTTCGGCAGCAACATCTTCCCGCAAGCTCTGCGGAGCGAGAACCTGGGCCTGGCTGCCGTAAGCCATCACCCACCGCTTCATCTCGCTCATACCTCCCACTCGTAGACGTAGGATCAGGCCTCCATCAGATTGCTCATCGATCTGCTGGGTGGGATGCCATTGCCGCTCTCGGATGTAACGGGCCTGGAAGGCATCGAAGCGGATCGCCACTTCCACCGGTTCCTCACCCAGTTCCAGTTGAAAGGCCCGCGCCATCCAATCTTCCAGGCAAAAATCAGGATCCCGTCTGAACTTACAGGCCAGCATGTCCCACCGGTCGATTCGCCCAGTGTGAAAGACGCGAAAGGCAGAGCGCAGGTGATCGAAGGCGATCAGATACCAGTCGCCACCCCGGTTGTAGAGGTAATAGGGGTCTACTACCCTCTCCTGCCAGCAGCCCCGGCTGGCAGTGTAATAGTAGATCTGCACCTGACTCCTTTCCTTGATCGCCTGGTGGAGACTGAACAACAAATCTTCCCTAACTCCCACGATAGGAGTAGATGCGAAGGCATAGCACTCCAGCAGTTCCTCCAGGTTCACATCTACCAAAGCTTTGAGCCCTCCAGCTATCTTAGCGACAAAGGAACGCAGGATGGTCTCGAAGGATGTTCCCAGACAGCGGCGCGCTGCCTCCACGCTTAGGAAGAAGACCAGGAGTTCTCCCTCGGTGATCATCACGTTTGGTAGCGTCCAGGTAACATCGGTATAGCGCCACCCCCGGCGCATCCGGTCATAGGCAAGTGGTGCGCCGAGTCTGTCGATGAGAAACTGGCGGTCCTGGTAAAGTGTACGCTCGTTCACCTCCAGGACCTGCGCGAGACTCCGGGCGTTGGGACAGAGCCCCGCCCGCACCTGGCGGTCTATCTCCATGATTCGTTCTAGCTGTTGCCTCCCGGACATCTTGTCTCCTTCCGTCCTAATACGCATCGAGCAATAGAATACACTATGCTTCAGCTATCCGGTTTCATCTTAACAGCGGAAACGCTGAATCAGTGATCAAGCAAGAAGGGAAGCCAACCCCAAGAGCCGCAGATTCATTCTAACAGCAAACACTGCAACCATTGATCACTCTAAATAATATAGTTTCAGATTGACTCTAATTCGGGAATGTCTCTAAAGGGGTACCGTCATGCTATAATTCGAACAATTATTCTTTCTCTTCGCCAATTTATACCTTATTCCTGCTAATAATTTCATAGAATATATTATATTTCACATTTGTATGCGAAAATGGCAATAACGCCAAATAAGCGGCTTCAAATCCGGATAGAAGTGTCTATGCTTTTTACGATCCGGAGTTAAAGGAATGAGATTAGCAGCCTATGCCAGCGTTTCATCTGATGAACAAGCCGAACGCGGTACAATTGAAAACCAGGTAGATTTCGGTGAGAGATACGCCAGCCTTTACCAGATCGGACCGATCAAATGGTACAAGGATGATGACGTAACTGGGGTGGCCAGCCGGCTCACGACTTATAAAGGATGCAAAAGCTGGCCTGATCGAACTTCTGCTTATCTACCATCTGGGCAGACTTGGACGTAGCGCCCTTATAGTCAGCAACGCGATCTACGAGTTGGAGCTAGGCTTCTTCTTACTACCCTTGCAGGCGTTGCCGATCTTGAGCGGAATACTATTCTTGAGCGTATGTTGCAAGGCACTAATCGAGCTACAAGGGCAGGAAATGGACGGGCGTTATTGTTCCCTATGGCTAATAAACGTTCCGGCCAGAATATTTCCCGCCTGATTATAAATAAAGCAAAAACCCCTTCATAGAGGGGCTTTCGATATACCATAAATGGTTCGTTTTGGGAAGTAACGGAAACAAACACTTCCTTACCCCCTACCGTTAAGTCTCCTTAATTAATATTCTCGGGGGAAGGAAGATATTTGGTTTCAGACTGGTTTCAGACTATTGCTCGTTTTTTTGCTGCATGCTGCGCATTGCTTCCTTACGGGACAGGTTGATACGCCCCTGCCTGTCGATCTCGGTAACCTTGACGAAGAGTTCGTCTCCTTCTTTGAGCACATCCCGGACCCGTCCCACCCGGCGCTCGTCCAACTGGGAGATATGCACCAGGCCTTCCTTGCCCTGGAGGCCCAACACGCCGGGAATGATCTCCACGAAGGCCCCGAAATCCATCAGCCGGGTGACCTTGCCCATATAGATCTTGCCTACTTCGACATCCTGTGTCAGGGTCTCGATGATGCGCAGCGCCTTCTGCCCTGCCTCGGCATCGGTAGCCGCAATAAACGCCCTGCCGTCATCCTCGATGTCGATCTGGACGCCGGTATCTTCGATGATCTTCCGGATCGTCTTGCCACCGGGACCGATAACATCCCGGATCTTCTCCTGGTCGATGGTGATAGTGATGATCCTGGGCGCATACTTGGAGAGTTCCGGGCGCGGACCCGGCAGCGCTTCCAGGATCTTGGACAGGATGAACATCCGGCCTTCTTTTGCCTGCTCCAGCGCCTTTTTCAGGACTCCCGCGGATACGCCCTTGACCTTGATGTCCATCTGGAGGGCGGTGACACCCTTGGTGGTCCCGGCCACTTTGAAGTCCATATCCCCCAAGGCGTCCTCGATCCCCTGAATGTCGCTCAACACCGCGAACTTGTCGACGCCGGTCACCAGTCCCATGGCGATTCCGACCACCGGGGACGATATCGGCACCCCCGCATCCATCAAGGCCAGGGTGCTCCCGCAGACGCTGGCCATCGATGAGGAGCCGTTGGATTCAAGGATCTCTGAAACCAGGCGGATAGTATAGGGGAAAGACTCCTCCTTGGGCAACACGTGCAACAGGGCGCGTTCCGCCAGGGCGCCGTGCCCGATATCCCGCCGTCCGGGGCCTCGCATCGGCCTGGTCTCACCGACGCTGTAAGGTGGGAAATTGTACTGGTGTATATAGCGCTTGGATTCCTCAACGCCGAGGCCATCGAGGATCTGTTCGTCGCTGACCGACCCCAGGGTGGCCACGGTCAACGCTTGAGTCTGGCCCCTGGTAAATAATCCACTGCCGTGGGCGCGCGGCAAGATCCCCACCTCGCAGGTAATCGGCCTGATTTCGTCCAGTTTTCTGCCGTCCGGGCGCTCCTGCTCCTCCAGGATCATCTGTCTGACAGTCTCTTTCAAGATGCCGCGAAAGATCTCCTTGATGTCCTTTCCTCGCTCCGGGTAGGACTCCAGGAAATGCTCCCTTGACTCCCTTTCCAACTGGTCGATCGCGTCCTGCCTGGCCAGTTTGTCCGGATTGCGTACCGCCACGGCCACCCTCTCGCTGACATATTCACGGACCAATCGATCCAACTCCGGATCGACCTGGTAAACCGGAATCTCCAGCTTCGGTTTGCCAAATTGGGCGATGATCTCATCCTGGAATCCGATAATATCCTGAATCACCCGGTGGCCTGAGACAATCCCCTCCAGCATGATCTCCTCGGGTACTTCCTTGGCCCCGGCCTCCACCATCATCACCGCGTCCCTGGTTCCGGCAACTACCAGTTGCATCTCGCTCTGCTCACTCTGTTCCCGGGTCGGATTGATGATAAACTCCCCGTTTATCCGGCCCACAACCAAACCGGCAATGGGACCCGAGAAGGGGATGTCCGATATCGAGAGGGCTATGGAGGCGCCGATCATAGCCGTCACGTCGGGAGGACAATCCTGGTCCACCGACAACACTGTAGCTACCACCTGAACGTCGTTTCTAAATCCATACGGGAACAGCGGCCGGATCGCCCTATCGGTCAATCTCATCGAGAGAATCGCCTTTTCGCTGGGCCTGCCCTCACGTTTGATAAAACCGCCAGGAATTTTTCCAACTGCGTAGAGGCGCTCCTCATAGTCAACCAGCAGCGGGAAAAAGTCGATCCCCTGGCGCTGCTCCTTGGAGACCGTTGCTGTCACCAGAACGACGGTATCACCGTAGCGAAGCATAACCGAGCCATTGGCCTGTTTCGCCACTTTCCCAATCTCTGCTGTCAGGCTTCTCCCGCCCAGAGTCGTGCGGAATTCTTGCATAATTAACCTCCTCTTTTAGTTGTTGGCCGCCAGTCGGCCTTTGGATGCGTGCTATTCCGGATGTAATTCAGTCAATACCGGCACCGCAGATCTTTTCTCTGATGACTAACGCCTCCGCAAGCGCAGCCGACCATTGGCCATTGAAATTTTTGTGCCGATGTTTTAGAGGCACGTAATGGATCATGAGCTTGGAGTTTTCAATCCCGGCGTCCATATAATTGGAAAGAGCGGTAAACCGCTCTCGCTACGCAAACAATCTACCCGTAAAAACTCCTCTGGTTAAGATTCCTCTATGGTCGATGGTGTCACTACAATCCGAAAAACATAATTCCCGTCTAACCTGGATAGACCCTAGCGCCGCAATCCCAGCCTATCGAGGATCACCCTGTATCTCAAGGGATCGTTTGTTTTCAGGTAATTCAAAAGCGCCCGTCTCTGGCCGACCATCTTCAGCAGGCCTCTTCTGGAGTGGTGATCCTTCCGGTGTATCTTCAAGTGTTCATTGAGATAGTTGATCCTTTCAGTAAGGAGCGCGATCTGAACTTCGGGAGAGCCCGTATCCCGCTCATGAATTTTAAATTTTTCGATGATCTCTTTTTTTGCAGTGACACTGAAAGCCATCATGGATTCCTCCTACCGGTAGCTTTTAAGTTGTTGGCTGCTGGGACAGAGCCGTCAGCCTTCTGCCATAGTCAATTATTACATAATATCTTATCAAAAATCAAGTGTAATGTAAATTTTGCGAATTCCGACCCGGCATTTATCTCCTGCTCTGATCCGCATTAGAGGAGACACCCTGCCCGGGTTCAACTGGCGAGTAGGCCTGCCAATGCCTTCTCTGCTCACTTCCACGCCTGTTTTTGCCGGCACCCGCTCACCTCCCGTCTCTCAATTATGACAGTTTCCTCAATATCCTTCTCGATTTGCACCACCAGGGCCTCCGCAGACTCAAAGCGCCGCTCCCCGCGCAATCTTGCAAAAAGTTCTATTTCAATGCTCTCTCCATATACAGACCCGTTGAATTGCAGCAGGTGCGCCTCAATCACTATCTGCCGGTCGTCTACAAAGGTCGGCCGGGAACCGATGTTCACCACCGTGGTGTAGCGGCCTCCGTCAATCAGGGCTGAACCCGCATAGACACCGGCATGAGGGATAATCACCTCCCCGGCGGTGGCTACGTTGGCGGTGGGAAATCCGAGCAGTCTGCCCCGGCTGTCTCCCGGCGCCACTACTCCCCTGATGACAGGCCAGTAACCCAACAACTGCTGCGCCCGGGCAACGTCTCCTGACTCCAGGGCAGTCCTGACAGCCGTGCTGCTTACCAATTCACCGGCGACGAATACCGGCGGGATCACGGATACCGCAAAACCGTACCGTTCTCCGTAAGACCTTAGTTGTTCCGGCGTCCCCGAAGCCTGATGCCCGAACCTGTAATTGAAACCCACAAAGACCCCGGCCACATCGAGCTTATCCACCAGAATCGTCTTCACGAACTCCCCGGCGCCGAGCGACGCCATGCATCCGTCAAAGGCGATCACAAAAGCTGCTTCGATTCCCAACCCGGCCAGGAGTTCCAGTTTCTTTTCCAGGTCTAACAACATTTTCGGGCTGCCGGCAGGGTTTAAAAAATGCTGGGGGTGTGGGCGAAAAAGAAAGACTCCCGGAGTCTTCTCTTCCTGCCGTGCATACCTGACCATTTTGTCTAAAAGACTCCTGTGGCCGCGGTGTAACCCGTCAAAATTGCCCAGGGCCAAAACCAACTGCTTTTCGGGGTAGGGAACAGAATCAAGGCTATACCATACTTCCATCTCGCAACCTCATTGTAGTCGTTAGTGGCCGGTGGTTGGAGGAACAAAATAGCCAGGTCAACTGAGTACTCAAGTTTTTTCCAACGACCAGTATTAATGGTGGGTGGCTGGCAGGTTGAACACTTTGGTCAGTTTATATGTCCAGGCGCCGTTCAATTGCTCCTGAAACTGACCCAAGGCCAAGAGCGTGCCATCCGGCCCATAGAGGCGGATAAAGGGCGGCAAATTGCTGGCGCCGATCCCGCCGTAGATGCCCGATGGCGAAAGCGGAAGACCGTTCTTGATGGTGGCCACAGCCTTTTCTTTGACGGTCAGGGCCGGAATCTCCGATAGCCCCTCATCGATCGGAAGCAGGAAAGAGCGGTCACCCTCGTCCCACATGGCTCTGATCTGCTCCAAGGTATAGGCGTCTTCAATGGTGAAGCGCCCGCTGGCGGTCCTGATCAGAAACGAGAGGTAAGCGCCACAGCCCAGTTTGCTTCCGATATCTGCAGCCAGACTCCGGATATAGGTCCCCTTGGAACAGGTCACGTCCAGCAGTAGGCGCGGGTATGACCCTTCATCGTTGAAACGTACGGGTTGCAGATCGTAAATAGTGACGCGCCGCGGCTTGCGCTCCACAACCCTCCCCTGCCTGGCCAACTGGTACAGGCGCTTTCCTCCGACCTGTAGGGCAGATGTCATTGGCGGGACCTGCTTGATCTCGCCTTCAAAACCACCAAGCACGTCGATCAGCCGGTCATATGGCAGGGATACGGAGGTCATCCTGCTGACGACCTTGCCGCCGGCGTCATGGGTATCGGTGTCTATGCCAAAGGTGAGCTCCGCCCGATAGGTTTTTTTCTTGTCGATCAGGTATTCCGCCACCCTGGTGCCCTGTCCGGTACAAACCGGCAGCACTCCTGCGGCCCCCGGATCCAGGGTGCCTGTGTGGCCTATCTTCTGGATAGCAAATAACCTGCGCAAAGTTGCAACAACATCGTGGGATGTCAACCCCGGCGGTTTCAAGACATTGATCAGACCATTCATCGACAAGCCTCACCTCTGAGAAGCGTGAGGCGAGAGGTTGGATGTGAGTCTTTGTTGGTAATGGCTTGCCATTACGTCATATCTCTCTTCCCGCTTCCCGCTTTCCGCTTTCCACTTTCCACTTTTCAAGGCACTGGCACTGTCAATGCCTTCTTGCCCGCGCCCAGAGGGCACCCTGGACACTCGCCCCTTCTCACTTCCGCGCCTGCCAGGGCGGGTATCCGTCCACTTCGCACATTCCCAAAAAGTCCCTGGCAGCACCGACTACGAGCGCCTCCACCTCCTGCAGGGTACCCCTTACGGTGCATCCCGCAGCCCTTTCGTGCCCTCCCCCTCCAAAGCGACCGGCTAAAATATTGACATCCGCAATGTTTTTAGAGCGCAATCCGATACGAATCACGCCATCGTCGACTTCCTTGAAGAGAATGCCCACTTCCACACCGGCGATGGACTTCGGGTAGTTGACGAAGTCTTCGCTGTCATCCAAATTGCAGCCGGTCTCCTCAAAAAACCGCCGCGGCAGCGACATCCAGGCAATCCGGCCGTCCTGTTCCAGGGTCAGGGTTGATAGTCCTTTTTCCAACAGGCGGATGCTGGATAGGTTTTTTTGCTCGTTGAGGCACTGCTGAACATTGCGGTGGTTGGCGCCAAGATCGAGCAGCATCGACGCCGCCAGGTGGCACCGGGAAGTAGCGTTCTGATACTGAAAGGAACCGGTATCGGTTACTATGGCCGCATAGAGGTTGGTCGCCACATCAGGAGAGATTTTGATGCCAAGGCTGTCCATGATCCGGTATAGAATTTCTCCGGTGGCGGAGGCTCCGGCATCGACGATATTTATGGCGCCGAAGCCGGTATTGCTAATATGATGGTCAATGTTGATCAGGGAATCGCAGTTTTCAAGGATGCCTGCCATCTCTTTACCGGCTCGATCCAAACTGGCACAGTCAAGCACGATGCCGTAGGCAAAGCGCTTCCCCTGCAACTGAGCTGATCCTGGTGGTGCCATGTCCAGTGCCACCTTGGTTGCCTGGTCCACTGGACATGGCACCGCCTCCTTCGCCTCCGGGCTTACCGCCCGGCCTTGTACTCCGCATTCTTTCAGGCCAGGCCGAGGCCTGGCTGCGGAGGAAAGAATGTGGCGCCGGGTGCCCTCTGGGCGCGGGCGTGGCACCGTACCCGGAGGACACGGAGGAGATGGCGCGGTGTCGCTGGCCGCGGCCATAACCATGTCGGACCCGGGCAAAAAGAGGTATGAGGGCGGCAAGGGCTGCGCCAGGACGATTGCGGCATCCCTGTTCATATCCCTCAGGGCAAGACATAGGCCGATCACCGAACCGGCGGCGTCTCCGTCCGGATGGATGTGGGTAGTAATGACAAAGCTGTCGGCTGTTTTGAAAACTTCCGCTTCTGGATAACCGATCTGCTTCAATCTTCAGTCCTCTCGTCGTCTACGACCTGGCTAATGAGGTTGGACAGCCTGACGCCCCTTTGAATGGACGGGTCGAGACAGAAAGTAAGTTCGGGAAAATACCTCAACCGGATTCTTTTCCCGAGTTCCGAGCGGATGAACCCGCCGGCGCTCTGCAGTCCCTCAAGCGTCTGGGAGTGCTCCTCATCCGAGCCGTAAACGCTGACGAACAGCTTGGCGTGGCGCAGGTCCCCGGACACCTCGACATCAGTTATGCTGGACAACCTGCATATCCGGGGGTCCTTCAATTCTACCTGGAGCATGTCGGTGACTTCGCGCTTGATCTCTTCTGCAAGCCTGTTAGGCCGGAAACCCATAGTCGTTCACCCTTTTAAGGTATTGGGACCTGCGCCCTTTTGGGGGAATGTCCCGCTGGAATGCCTCAATGATTGCCTCCTAAAGCAGCCGCTTGATCGCTTCGATGGTATATCCTTCCATGATGTCACCCTGTTTGACGTCCTGGAACTTGTCGAGGCCAATGCCGCATTCGTAGCCTTGCGCTACTTCCTTCACGTCGTCCTTGAAGCGTCTCAGGGAGGCGATGTTCCCCTCATAGATCACGACACCATCCCTGATCAGGCGTACCTTGCCGTTCCTGGCCAGCCTGCCTTCAGTGAGGTAGCATCCGGAGATAACCCCGATCTTGGGAATGCTGAAGATATCCCTCACCTCGGCTCTACCGCTCACAACCTCTCGCAACTCCGGCTCCAGGAGACCCTCGAGGGCGGCCCTGACGTCATCGATGATCTCATAAATAACCCGATATAAACGGATCTCTACCTGCTGCATATCCGCTGTCATTTTGGCGTTGACTTCCGGACGGACGTTGAAGCCGATGATCAGGCCCTTGGAGGCGCTGGCGAGCATCACGTCATTCTCTGTTACCGCCCCTACCCCGGAATGGATGATCTTCAGGCGCACCTCGTCAGTGCCCAGCTTCGACAGGGCTTGAAGCAAGGCCTCAACGGAACCCTGGACGTCAGCCTTGACGACTAGGTTCAGTTCTTTGATCTTGCCCTGCCGGATCTGCTTGAAAAGGTCCTCCAGGGTCACCTTTTCGGGGTTGACGTTATCCTGCTGCCGCTTTATCTTTACCCGTTCTTCAACGATCTGGCGGGCCAGCTTTTCATCAGGCAACACATAAAAGGAGTCGCCTGCATTGGGTGCCTCGGACAGGCCAAGGATTTCCACCGGTGTGGCTGGGGGCGCCTTCTTCACCCGGCGTCCCTTGAAGTCCAGCATCGCCCTGACTTTGCCGTAGGCAGTACCTGCCAAGGCATAATCACCCACATGCAAGTCGCCTTTCTGGATCAGTACCGTGGCCACCGGGCCTCTTCCCTTATCCAGCCTGGCGTCGATCACGGTACCACGGGCCGCCCGGTTGGGGTTGGACTTGAGTTCCCCCATCTCGGCCACCAGCAGCAACATCTCCAGCAGGTGCTCCAGGCCCTCCTTGGTATGTGCCGAAACAGGCACGCATATAGTATCCCCACCCCACTCTTCGGCAACCAGGCCGTACTCCATCAACTGTTGCTTGACCCGATCCTGGTTGGCCTGGGGCTTGTCGATCTTGTTGATGGCCACCACGATAGGAACCCCGGCCGCCTTGGCATGGTTGATCGCCTCTACGGTCTGAGGCATCACCCCATCATCCGCCGCCACCACCAGGACGGCAATATCCGTTACCTGCGCCCCACGGGCGCGCATGGACGTGAAGGCCTCATGGCCCGGTGTATCCAAGAAGGTGATTTTCTTGCCCCTGAGTTCAACCTGGTAAGCGCCGATGTGCTGCGTGATCCCGCCCGCCTCGGTGGCGATGACGTTAGTCTGCCGGATGGCGTCAAGCAGAGATGTTTTTCCGTGATCGACGTGCCCCATCACGGTGATTACCGGCGGCTTCATTTCCAGAACCGTTTCATCATCCTCTGCCTCATCCAGGACTGCATCCAGGGTTGCCTCGATCTTCTCGAGCTCCACATCGGCGCCGAACTCCTGGGCGATCAGAGCGGCTGTGTCGGCGTCAACCACCTGGTTCAAGGTGGCCATGACCCCCATTTCGATCAGCTTCTTGATCACGGCGCCGGGGTCGACCTGCAACCTGTTGGCCAGGTCCTGTACCGTGAGCTTCTCTTCAATGACAATCGCTTTCGTCATAACGACGCTTGCGGGATGGTGCTGTTGTTGCGGGCGATGACCCGGCGGTCTGCGCTTTCTCTTGCCGCCGGCAGACAGGGAGACCACCTTGGAAAGCAGCTTCCGTTGGCTCTGTTCCTGGGTCTTCCGCTGCTCTTCCCTTCTCTCCAAGGCCTTTTTCCGGTAGTCCTCCCGATCGATAACCACGTTTTGCCCCTGGCTTGGTGCGCTTGTTTTGGTCGTCGTTTGGGCGCCGGCCCTGGCAGGTCTCGCCGTCTGGGCAGGTCTGCCAGACCCATCATTCTGGGCTGGACGGACTCCCGGCCTGCTCGCAGGAGCTCCCGGTCCTCTGGTCTGCGGAGGCCGGGCTGCTGTCTGGCCAGATTTCGTAAAAGCATTATTGCGATCAGTCCTGTTGGCGCCAGACGCCCCTTGCGAACGACCGCTGGTGGGCGCGGCCCCGGCGCCGCCAGGCGGCTTCCCAGTCGGACGCGAGGCGCCGGTTTGGACCGGCGCGCCAGGCGCGCCGTGCGGGCGCCCGCTTGCGGGCGCGCCACCTTGATTGCGAGCGTAGCGATCCGCGCCCGATCCACTGGACCCGGTGCCGCCGCTTGCGGGCGCGGCTCCGCGCCCTTCGGGCACAGAGGACCTGAAACCGCCTGACGGCGCAGCGCCTCTTGCCGGGCCGGGGGCCTGGGGGGGTCTGGTCTGCGGAGGCCGGGACGCTGCCTGGCCTGCTTTCGAAAAAGCGTTATTTTGATCAGACCTGTTCGCGCCAGACGCCCCTTGCGGACGTTCGCTTGCGGGCGCGGTCCCGGCGCCGCCGCTTGCGGTCACCGATCCGGTATTGCCGCCAGGCGGCTTCCCAGTCGGACGCGGGGCGCCGGTTTGGACCGGCGCGCCAGACGCCCCTTGCGGACGTTCGCTTGCGGGCGCGGAGGACCTGGCACCGCCTGACGGCGTAGCGCCTCTTGCCAGGCCGGGGGCCTGGGCAGGCGTTTTCGTTATTGGTTGGGACGGCTGCTCTTTCTTCGTAAAAGCTTCCTTCAATCGCCTGGTCTCCTCATCCTCCAGAGTGCCCATATAGCTCTTGGCAGGCAAACCCATCTGCTGCATCCTGTCAAGCAGAACCTTGCTGCTCACTCCGAGGTCCTTAGCAAGCTCATAGACGCGAATTTTTCCCATCAAATCACCTCCAAATGACAACCTATACGCATGTCGTTTGTTTGCTTGTTCAACTAGTTCTTAGCTTCAGTGGGGGGATTTTCTTCCTCCACTGAAGCCTTAGCAATCGGGACGTAGCCGCTCTTATACCACCGCTTCTGAAAAGCGGGAGCATTAGAGCGGGTAGCTATCTGTGGTCGAAGCCCGCCTGCGCTGATCAGGCCGGTGAACCTTAAGCCAGTTGAGCCTTCAAGTTTTCCACGACCTCCGGGGGGAGGTCCGCATGCAAGGCCCGCTGCAGTTTCTTCCCGGTCATGGCCAAGTCCAGGCATTCGAGATCCCGGCACAGATAGGCGCCTCTTCCGGAAAGCTTTCCGGTGGCATCGATCTTCACCTGTAGGTCCGGTGTCCTGACAATCCGGATCAATTCTTTTTTACCCCTTGCTTTTTGGCACCCCACGCAGATCCGCTGCGGAATCTTCCTGATCCTGCCCATCGTCGACATTCTCCTCCCCGTCGGGTTCAGAGGCATAATCAATCTTTTCCCGCATCTGAGAGATACTCTTGATGTCGATCTTCCATCCGGTCAGCCTGGCTGCCAGGCGGGCATTCTGGCCCTCTTTTCCGATCGCCAGCGACAACTGGTGGTCTGGAACAGTCACTCTGGCGATCTTCTCATCCTCGTCAATCCCGACAGCGATCGGCTTTGCCGGGCTCAGGGCATTGGCCACGAACTCCACCGGGCTGCTGTTCCACCGGATAATATCAATTTTCTCCCCCTTCAACTCGTTGACGATTGCCTGCACCCGCATGCCCTTCGGGCCGACGCAAGCCCCGACGGAGTCTACATTCTCATCCCTGGAATACACCGCGATCTTGGAGCGGCTGCCCGGTTCTCTGGCAACAGCCTTGATTTCCACCACGCCTTCATAGATCTCCGGTACCTCCAACTCAAAAAGGCGCTTGACCAGACCGGGATGGGTCCTGGAGACCAATATCTGGGGTCCCTTGGTGGTTTTTTTGACCTCGATCACGTAAGTTTTAATGCGGTCGCTCTGTTTATGCCTTTCTGTCGGTATCTGTTCTGCAGGTGCGAGCAGCGCTTCGGCCCGGCCGAGGTCAATAAACATATTCTTGGCTTCCAGGCGCCGGACCACTCCGGTTACGATGTCCCCCTCCCGACTCAAAAATTCTTCATAGATCAACCCGCGCTCCGCTTCCCTGATCTGCTGCATAACCACCTGTTTGGCAGCCTGGGCGGCAATCCGTCCGAAATTCTTGGGGGTGACCTCGACTTCTACCACATCCCCGAGGACCACTTCGGAACCGCCCTCTTGGCAATCACCGATGGCAATCTCCAGACGTGGGTCGGTGACAGACTCCACCACCACTTTTTTGGCAAAAACCTTATACTCACCGGTGTCCCTTTCGATCTCGACCCTGGCATTCTGCGCCCCGAAATTTTTCCGGAAAGCAGTGAGCAGGGCATGTTCAGTAGCCTGCAAAAGAAAATCTATGCTGATGCCTTTCTCTTTTTCGATTTCTTTTAGGGCGCTAACAAATTCAGTATTCATAATCGGTCTTGCCTCCCGAATCTTTCAAAGGTTCGCGACCTGTGGCCGTTAATCGTGATCATGCCTGGGAGCAGAAACATAATATTTAAGAGTGGGCATAAACCCACTCCCTCAGCAACCTCCACGAAAAGGCAGCCTTTCAGAGCTGAATCCCGACGTTCAGGTGTAGCCTCAGCCTGAAACTAGGCTTCAGGGCCTGCCCAAACCTAGCCCTTTGGCTAGTCAAATTATATCAAAACGCCACGCTTTCTGCAACCCGGCCTTTTAGTAATTTTATAGTTTCTACGGATCTTGCACAAAAGGATGATCCACCAATGATCTCGCTATCAGTCCCTGGCGAGTTTGTGCCTGAGATACGCCGCAGCCGTATCCTTGGGAATCCTCTCCACGGCGCCAGAGGCCCGCCACTTGATTTCCACCAACCCCTCCGTTACCGTATCCTTGTTGATGACGATCCGCACCGGGTAGCCAATCAAGTCCGCGTCCTTGAATTTCACCCCGGTCCTTTCAGATCTGTCGTCGTAGATGGAGTCAATACCGGAGTCTGTCAATTGCCGGCAAAAGTCATCCGCCAGGTCAGCCTGCAAGGAGTCGTGCTGCCCGACCGGAATAATCACGGCCTCATAGGGGGCAATAGAAGGCGGCCAGATGATGCCATCCTGATCATGCCACTGTTCGACCGCTGCAGCCAGGGTACGGGTGACTCCGATTCCATAGCAGCCCATCACTACAGGAATCTCCCTGCCATTTTCGTCCAATACATTGGCTCCCATGGCTTTGCTATATTTCGTTCCCAGTTTGAACAACTGGCCGATCTCGATCCCCCGCTTCAATTGTAACGGCTGTCCGCACTTGGGGCAGATGTCGCCTTCCTGAGCGAGCCGGAAGTCGGCGAAGTCTTCCACTTGATAATCTCTACCATAGTTCACGTTGCGGTAGTGGAAGTCCGGTTCGTTAGCCCCTGCCACCATATTTGACAGGTTTTTGATCTCGTTGTCTGCCAATAGCCTGACCCGTCCGCCCAGACCGACCGGCCCTGCAAAACCTTGCGGCAAGCCGAAGCGTCCGGCGACATCTTCTTCATCTGCTATCTCCAGCACATTCGTCTGCAGATAGTTTTTAAGCTTGATCTCGTTAAGGCTGCGGTCTCCTCTCACCAGGACCGCTACCGGCACGTCGTCCGTGACGTACATCAGGATCTTCAGCACCTGCTCAGCCGGGATGCCCAGGTATTCGGCCACTTCCCTTACCGTCCTCGTTCCCGGCGTCCGCACCCGCTGAAGTGGCTGCAACCGCGCCTCGTCCACCGGACACAGCACCGCCTCCACCGCATCCGGGCTTTCCGCCCGGTCTTGTACTCCGCATTCTTTCAGGCCCGGCCGAGTCCTGGATGCGGAGGAAAGAATGCGGCGCCGGGTGCCCTCTGGGCGCGGGCGCGGCCCTGTCTGGCTCTCTACAAGACAGGGCGCCTTTTCAACATCCGCAGCATAATCGCAGGCTGAACAGAAGACAATCTCCGCCTCGCCGGTGTCTGCCATGACCATAAACTCGTGGGTATCGCTCCCACCAATGGCGCCGGGGTCAGCCTCCACCACCCTGAAGTCTAACCCGCAGCGGGTGAAGATCCGGTTATAAGCCGCGTACATTTTACGATAGCTTGCATCAAGGCCATTCTCGTCGATGTCAAAAGAATACAGGTCCTTCATGATGAACTCCCGGCCACGCAGCAGCCCGAAGCGCGGCCTCCGCTCATCCCGGTACTTGTTCTGTATCTGGTACAGCATTAAAGGAAGTTGCCGGTATGATCTGATCTCCTGGCGAACCAACTCCGTAAAGAGCTCCTCGTGTGTCGGTCCCAGGCAGAAACTGCGCTCATGCCTATCCTTCAAGCGAAACAACTCCGGGCCGTAGACATCCCATCTCCCGCTCTGCTGCCAGAGTTCCGCCGGCTGAATGATCGGCATGAGCAGTTCGATGCCCCCGGCCCGGTTCATCTCTTCCCGGATGATCGCTTCAATCTTCAGCAGCACCCGGTGCCCCAGTGGCAGGATGGTATAGATCCCGGCGGCCACCTTGCGGAGCATGCCGGACCTGAGCAGCAACTGGTGGCTGACGATGTCAGCCTCCGCCGGCACCTCCCTTAGGGTAGATATCAGTGTCTCAGTCACTCGCATGATCTTGTTTCCTTTCCCCCAGCATTTGTTTGATTTCCATAATTAAAGCTTCAGCAAGGTTTTCTTCCGGTACCCTACGGAGCAGTAGACCACGCTTGAACAACATGCCCTTACCCCTACCGCCGGCAATACCGACATCCGCATCCCGTGCTTCGCCAGGTCCGTTTACAGTACAGCCCATCACCGCTACCTTCAAGCCCTCGTCCGTTTCCGGGAGTTGCTCCTCGACAACCCGGGCGATTTCCAACAAGTCGACCTGGCAGCGCCCACAGGTCGGGCAGGAGATCAGATCGATGCCACCCTGGCGCAAGCCAAGGCTCCTGAGAATCTGTTTCCCCGCCCTTACCTCCTCGTGTGGCGTGCCTGTAAGGGACACCCGGATGGTGTCTCCGATGCCCTCGGATAGGAGAGCGCCGATGCCAATAGCCGATTTAACGGTGCCTGCCCAGGGTCCGCCCGCCTCAGTCACCCCCAGGTGCAGGGGGTAATCGACCTTTTCCGAAAGCAGCCGGTAAGCTTCGATAGTCAGAAGCACATCAGAGGCTTTGACGGAGATCTTGATGTCGAAGAACTGTTCCTGCTCCAGCAGCCGGACGTGCGAAAGGGCGCTCTCCACCAGACCGGCCGGGGTTCTCCCGTAGCGTTCCAGGACCTCTGGCGCCAGAGAACCGGCATTCACGCCGATCCTGATCGGAATCCGGCGCTCCGCTGCCGCCCTGACAACCGCCCGCACCCGGTCCTGCGACCCGATGTTTCCGGGATTGATCCGCAACCCGTCGACTCCAGCCGCAATCGCTTGCAACGCCAGCCGGTAATCGAAGTGAATATCCGCCACCAGGGGGATGCCGATACTGGACCTGATCCCGGCCAGTTCCCTGGCTGCCAGTTCGTCGGGCACAGCCACCCTGATCACGTCGCACCCGAGTTGCTCCAACTCTCTGATCTGCGCCACAGTGGCCTGGGCATCCCGGGTATCCGTCTTGGTCATCGTCTGCACGGAAATGGGCGCCCCGCCGCCCACCGGAAGGCGCCCCAGCATCAACTGCCTGGTGTTCCGCCTCATCATCCCAGCCTCAGCCTCCTGAAAACAGCCGTATAATGTCGTTGTAAGTAATCATCAGCACGAGACACATAAGCACTGCAAACCCTACCAGGTGGATGATGTTTTCTTTTTCTGGGTTGATCGGCTTGCCTCTCGCTCCCTCCAGGAGCAGAAAGACCAGGCGGCTGCCGTCCAGGGCCGGGATCGGCAAGAGGTTGACAATGGCCAGGTTGATGCCCAGTATTCCGGTAAGTATCAGCAGGTAGCGCAGGCCTTCCCGGGCCGTATCGCCAAGCGTCTTGACAATGCCTACCGGGCCCGACAGGTCCTGCATCTGAACCTTGCCCGTGAACAGTTGCACCAATGACTGCACAATCTGTGCCGACCAGTCATATGATTCCTGCAGGCCG
>Ga0224534_1000424_pt1 | contig 26944 bp, 23 predicted proteins | sample 714E12024metaG_FD_172012 | JGI IMG/M metagenome (GOLD analysis project Ga0224534, IMG submission 172012) | Peat soil microbial communities from Stordalen Mire, Sweden - 717 E1 20-24 | ecosystem: Environmental > Terrestrial > Soil > Wetlands > Peat | place: Sweden: Norrbotten County, Stordalen... | reverse complement strand
TTATTGATTGCCGTTCTAACCAGCCATGCTTCGACTTTTGCGGGGTCACGCAGGGTGTCCAGTTTACTCATGGCCGTAATAAAGGTTTCCTGGGCGATATCCTCGGCAAGATACTGGTCGTTTAGGATGTAATAAGATGCGACATAGATTTTCCGCCCATACCATTGATAGAGAAGTCCGATAACATCAGGATCACCGGGTTCATTCCCAGGAAATAATCTCTTGAGGAGACTGCCTATGTTCATTAGGTGATTTCTCTCCTTAAAGTTGCTCTCACTGTATAAACGGTTGAGAAGAGAATTTCGGCAATGTGGTTTAGAAATTAGGGTATCCGTCATATTGTGTGGGATTATCCCTCTCACACTATGATTAACTTCCGTCATAATATGTTGTATTTTTCCTCGGAACTGGTAAAATAAACTCAGAAATGAAGAAGGCGATTTCCATATCTATATCCAGGAAATCGCCTGACTTATACACGTTTACACAGCGAATGCTTCTCAATTCATGTCCTTCAAGCCGGGGGCCAGATTATTGGCTAGCGGGCTTCCCAGGCCGGTCACAAAGTCATAACCGGGGCCGGCGCTATAGGTTCCGTTGCTGCCGCTGGTGATATCCCGGAAATCGGTCGCATAGGTGGCGCCGGTCGCCAGTTAGTAAAGGGCGTCATGTCCATCTGTCAATGATGAAGCACGGCCCTGGTCGGCAATGGCCATCAGGGCCGACCAGGGCCGTGCCCCCAGGCTAGTGCCGTCCACCACGAACCAGCCGGCGCTTCCCTGTACCGGGGTACTGTCGTATACCGCAACCCCGGTGTCGGGGTCGACATTGAAGGATACATCCGGGATGCCGCGCCCGGCGGCTGTAATTCCATATGCGATCTGATAATCAGGTTCAGCCTCGTATGGGCTGACACCGCCGCCGGATTCTGGCCATGCCACCTCGCTCCACGTATCCCCGCTATGGGTGAGGCTGGTGCCGCCGACTCCGATCACATTCCGGGATGCGGCAGGCCAGATGGGGGTGTCCGAGTCTCCGGACGAGGCCACGAATACCGTTCCCGGGTGGCTGAAACAACTGTCGTCGTGGGACTCCCCGGCAAACTCAGCGGTTCCCCAACTCATGGACACAACCTGGGTGTCCAGGGTGCCGGTGGCGTATTTGACGGCGGTCAGCAGGTCGCGTATGGAGGCTGACTTGGCCACCACAAGCAAGATCTGCACTCCTGGTGCCAGGGCATGCACCCATTACGTCGAGGGATGTCACAAGTCAAAACACCTGCTCAACCTAGCCCGACGGAGGCATGCACCCATTCAACGTCGAGGGATGTCTCACCAGCCCAATAGGGGGCGTTTTGAAAATCGGTCCCCTCCGGGTAGCAGATGTAGAGATCTGCAGGTGATAGGTGGAATTGTTCGTCGAAGACATCCACGTCGTTTTTGATGCTCGGGCTGCCGAAGGCGTCGATGATGACGATCTTTTGGCCCAGTCCTGAGTAAGCCAGCTTGTCAATTCCATGAGTATCCCTTATCTGCGCAGGTGAGTAGACGCCTGCAAACGTCGCCTGGCGCCGCCCTTGACGGATGTGGATCGGGGGTAAGCCGTAGGGTCCGGCTCTCCCTGCGCCCAGGCAGTGTACATCAGAACTACCAGGGGGATCGACTGCATCAGATCACCATCCACGCGGTCTGAGACATCGATGTAGCCACTGATCTCTTCGCCAGACCTGATTGGCGATGCTATACAACTCCAGGATTTCATGAATTCGCAGAAGTGTTCGTCGCAGTCGTCGATGATGGCGGTGGGACAACCCTCGTCGTATGGATGGTCATGCTGATTGAATTGATGCCCAAAAAAAAGGACATATCAAGAAGGCGGTAACAATCTCTCAGCTATCGCGAATAAAACCCACACATCTTGATGAGTGTGGGTTTTATTCGCCTTGATTAAATATTTCTTGGTTACTTTAATTCTGTTACCTGCCCTTTACTATTAGTTTCTGTTGCCTGTACTTTACTAATTTTGAACGCACCAATAATAGTTTTACCATCAACAGCATAAAGTGGGATTTGATACTCGCCACGAGCCAAATTTTTCTTAGTTAACTCTATAGCATCCTGCGGCGTCTTAGGAAACGGATCTGGTTCTAGATCTGTACGCTTCAGATACCCGTTCACACCACCCACGCCAGTTGCTGCAATTAGATCTGGTTCCGTATCTGGAGTAGTCGCATTCAATTCAGAACCATACGTCTGACCATACTGGTTTTTCGGAAAAGCATGAAAAACACCAGCCTGAGCAGCACCGTAATGCAAACTAAATGCTGATCCCGCAATGCCAACAATAAGAGCAACGCCAATGATCACTGTTTTTGGCCCAAACAACTTGAAATTCAATTTGTTTACCTCCTTAATGTAATGGATTTACAGTTAGGACATTTGTCCGGTTAAAAAGCCCCCTGTATCCCCCCCAGTGCTTATTGGAGTTGAGTTCTTTAACTTAAGTTGGGTAATAAAGTTTTACAGTTTCATTTGCCCAATAATGGGTATATGTAGAACCATTATATACTGCAGTATCAGCGCCGCCTTGGTAGTAACCGTGGGTTGAGTCATAACCTGAGCCTTCTTCTAGTTCCCTCTCAGGATCAGTGTTAGAGATATAAGGGCCTGCTTCTATTATATTACCTGCATTATTATACAGCTTAGCCGATATATCCATATATCCTGCTGGCACATCTCCGCCATCCTGGGTCAGTATATATCCTAATCCAAGCGCCCCTTGGATAGCCCCACTAACATTAAGGGCTGCATAATTTTCATAAGTGTAGATATTTGTAAAAACATACGGAGTAGATTGCGCGTACGAATCTGCAAATACCACCGCTGCACTTACCGTAAGAAGGAAACCCACAGTTAAAGCACAAATGACACCCTTAAGATTTCCTCTGACCATTAGAGTTCATCTCTCCTTTAATTTTTTTGGGTATCCGTCATATTGTGTGGGATCATCCCTCTTGCACTCTGATTAATCTTCGTCATAATATGTTGTATTTTCCCTCGGAACTGGTAACATAAACTCAGAAATGAAGAAGGCGATTTCCAGATCTGTATCCAGGAAATCGCCTGACCATCCCATTCAAGCCGGGGACCAGATTGTTGGACAGTTGGCTTCCCAGGCCAGTCACGAAGTCATAATCGGTCCGGCGCTATAGGCTCAATTGTTGCCGCTGGTAATGTTCCTGAAATCGGTTGCGTAGGTTGCGCCGCTTGCCAGTTGATAGAGGGCGTCATGTTCATCGGTCAATGATGAAGTACGTCCCTGGTCGGCAAGAGTCATGATGCCCGACCAGGCGGGCGCTCCCAGGCTGGTGCCGCCCACCACGAACCAGCCGGCGCTTCCCTGTATGGGAGTGCTGTCGTATACCGCAACACCAGTATTCGGGTCGGCATCGAAGGATACGTCCGGGATGCCGCGCCCGGCGGCTGTAATCCCGTATGTGATCTGATAATCGGGTTCAGACTCTTATGGGCTGACAACCTCCGCCGGATCCTGTCCATGCCACCTCGCTCCACGTATCCCCGTTCTGGGTAAGGCTGGTGCCACCAACACCGATCACATTCTTGGATGCGGCAGGCCAGATGGGAGTGTCCGAGTAGACGAGGCGCCAGGCTGGGCTCCCAGAGTGCCGGTGGCGTATTTGACAGCGGTCAACAGGTCGCGCATTGAACTTGACCTGGCTACCACAAGTTCAATCTGTGCCTCCGGCGCCAGGGCGTGCGCCCATTCCACGTCGAGGGAGAGAGGTCGGTAATCACCGACCCCGGTACACAAATCCTAAACCCGACTTAGTTTTCTAACTTTACGCCAGGAGGAGGCTGAGGAAGCTTGGTATTAACATTACTTTTAACTAGAGCCCTTAAATCATTTAAAGATATGGATTTTTTATCCTTAGTATATTCATTTGTAGCTATACCATTTTTAATATCATATTTTCCTAGAATTAATCCTGTCACAACATAATGATCATTGCTTTTTAATTTGTTGTAAATAGTGTTATCTTTTGATAAGAACAGTAAGACATTTTCTCCTACAGTAAATTTAGGTTCGGCATCAGAAAAGACAGAAAAGCCACTTTCGTCGGTTCCCTCATGGGAATATACTTTAAGAACCGAATCGACATTAGTCGTACCCTTCAAAACATTTTGTACATTGATGCTTATCTCTTGATAAATTATATCATTTATAGATATTTTATCTGGTTTTTTACCATCATTTGTATTCCATCTTCCGGGAGATATACTGACAACATTTCCTTCAACTATTAAATCTGCAAGTCCTGAAAGCTCATTTGGTGCATAATAAGGAATACTTCCTGAAATTCTCATAGAAGTTGGCTGGGTTTTCTTCTGAATATTGTGAAGATATAGTACTGATGATGTAAATACCAGACAAGCTAAAATCGACATTAATACTACCCGAAACTTAGAACTCATGTTAATAACCTCCTTAAAATATTTGACTATTTTACCATTGTATATGATTGTAACCGCTAATATCGTCACTACTTAATATATATCTAACCTCACCCTGAGCAAACGTAGGATACATAACCGCAGTGCTATAAGTCGAATGACCTAACCCAGCTACATGACCAAATTCATGTGTAATCATGGATGTAAGATGATATGAACCGGGGGCTGGTGGCGTTGTTGCGGAAATAGAATAATATACGTTAATAACAATATCAGCTTCAGTTTCATTAGAACCATTGGACCATGATTGTGTTTCAGCAAGGTACCCTGCGCCCATATTATTTTTAAATATTTCATTGACTCCATCATGAGTAAACTGTTTAGTTAAACATCTCTGACCATTATTAACAAGAGAAATTTTCTTATTTTGAATATTATTCCATTGATTATCTGCAAGTGTAATTGCATATATTCCATCTGAACTAATATCTGAACCTGGTACATACCAATATGTTGTATTTGTAGGCCAATGGTAACCTTCAAGTGAATAAGCTTCAGCAAAGTTAACTATCGAAACGCTGCACAAGACAAAAATTAAAATGGTAATAATAAGCTTTCTTATATTCATTATATTTCTCTCCTTAAAATTATTTAAATTCATTTTAACCAGTAATTGCACTTACTGGATAACGAGGATGCCGAAATTAATCTGAAGCCAGGAAAGCCTATTTAACTTTTTTCACCCTCCACCTATACATTCCTTTACAGGGCCGAGGGGTCAGGTTAAAATAAAGTTGCCTGACCTTTGCGCATTGCAGAGGAATGGTGCTGGCCCTCGGTGAATGTGGTTGATGGCCTAAGTTCACTGGGGGTTGCTTTTTCTGAAGTACACGTACTTCATTCCAAGGACACCACCTCTTTCTTATTCTGTCGTATTGTGCTACTATACCCAGGTTAAATTCTATATATTACTTTTAAATTCCTGCTATGGTGAATATTAAGTATATATTAAATTATTGTCGAAATATAGATTAAATTGGTATGTAATCAAACAGATACGCCTGTAGTTTGGAAGCACGATTCAGATCCCTATTTTTTTGTTCCGTAGTTTCCGTTGAAATGTCGGAAAGGCTAGAAATAGTTTAAGAAGGGAAGGAAACACAGCGGAGATATTGAAATTATTCTGATGTCAACCATATATTTTTCCATGGACGAATGCCAACAATGATTAATGGACAGATTGATGAACCCTTTAAATCTTTCCACATTTGTAATATTTGACACCCAGCAAAATGAGCAAGATCTTCACTTCTTGCTGGACTGGAGACGGTCTCTCAGCCGTCTCTTTGCCCTTGCTACGGCTCCATAAACGGCGATCTAGTGGGCTATGGCCGCAACATGCAGATATTCATGGACACTCCGATGTATGGCAAGCGCGTCGGGCTGCACATCAAGCGGGCGCATGAAATGCCGGGAGTGCAATTCAACTTTCCTGGAACGACCTCTTGACCGACCGACCCCGTTGCCGAGGATCGTGATATGTGGACTGGAAATCGAATTATGACCAGCTTTAGCGACAGGAAGTATTCAAATGAGCGATATTCTGCGGCTCCCATCTCTCACGGTAATCAGCGTCAAATGCAAAGACAAATACTACATCAATGCTGAGACGGTCAAGAAGCCGTCTCTTTGCCCGTGCTGCGGCACAATATCTCCCAAGCTTAGAATCCAGGACCACAAGCGTCAGATATTCCACGACCTTCGTATTCACGGCAAGATGGTGGGCATCCTGGTTGATCGTAAACGCTACTTGTGCATTGAATGCGGCAAGACATTCATGGAGCCGCTGCCCGATCTGGATGAAAAACGAAGCGTCACCAAAAGACTCCTTGAATACATCCAAGAGAAGGCCGTCAGCGATACCTTTAAGAGCCTGGCTGACGAATCTGGTATCTCGGAAGCTACTGTGCGCCGTATTTTTCATGACTACTTCACCGGACGATTGAAGGGCTACCGGCCTGAAACCCCCAGGGTGCTGGGCATAGACGAGGCCCACTTACTTCACGATTACCGCTGCGTCCTTACCAACATCGAGGAGTCCTGCATCCTGGACATGCTCAAAAACCGCAACAAGTCGACGGTGATTGACTACCTGTCCCGCATGCCTCACAGAGAGCGCGTTGAAGCTGTCTGTATGGACATGTGGGACCCGTACCGGGAAGCTGTGGGGTATCTCTTGCCAAAGGCCAAGATCATCACCGACAAATACCATGTGGTGCGGGGCGCAAATAAGGCATTGGATGACTTGCGCAAGAGCATCGGCCAGGACATGAAAGCTGGGGAGCGTAGGAAACTGATGCATAGCCGCTTTCTTTTGCTCAAGCGGGCCAGAAACCTGGACAAAACCGAGCAATGGAAGTTGGAATGCTGGTTGTGTCAGCAGCCGTTGCTCAAGAAAGCCTACGGCCTCAAGGAAGAGTTCTTTGATATCTTCGATAGCAGAGGTACGAAGCTACAAGCCATGTCCAGATACGCAGATTGGGAAAAAGCCGTAAAGGCCGACCCCGCACTCTATAAGGTATTCAAAGACCTGATAACATCAATGACCAACTGGCGAACGGAGATTTTCAACTACTTCGATTGTTTTCTAAGCAATGCTGCAACAGAATCAATGAACAGCATCATCAAGGACCTGAATGAGGATGGCAAGGGCTACAGCTTTGCGGTTCTCAGGGCCAAGGTGCTTTTCTACAGCCAGGCCGAAAAGACTGTGATCGAGTACCCTACCTACAATCGAGATGACTTTACCGTCGGCATGATGATTATGGAAAACATGAATTACCAAAAAAGGATCTATGGAATTCACATACCCACACTCTTGCAGTATTTGGAAATGGGATCTAATTCGCCTGATCCCACACGATGTGACGGATAGCCATATTTTCTTAGTTTAAGCTGTAGCCGGCAAGTACCGTTTAAAAATCGTATTACCAGGACACTTTTATTGTTTGAGCAGCCGCCTCCCAGGAGACATCGAGCCTCACGTCGATCCGCCTCATGGGAAGCAGGTTAGTTCGGATATGCGGTGGTCCAGTGGCCTCCCCCGTCCGCGGTCTTCAAAAGTTGGAGCTTCTCGTTGAAGGACAGGAGCACCCACCCGGTCCTGCTGTCGATGAAGTCAAGCTGCGATATGTTCAGCCCTTGATCGAGGAAGGTTTTCAGGGTCTGGTCGGGTTCAATGCCAGTCCAGGTCATACAACCGTCAGTGGTGCGATAGAGCTTCCCTTTAACAGGGGCACCGGGAGGTGCGGTCGGGCTGCCCGGGGGCTCCCACGGCCAGTACCAGCCCTCGTTGGCGTTGAGGAAATCCACGATCCCCCAGGGAACAAGAGGCGGCCTGTTCTGCCAGGTCTGCCCGCCATCCTGTGTGAAGTATAACAGGGTCTCATTCGGGGATTGGGGCTCCGGCCAATACGTCGCCGTCAACATACCCTCCCCGCCTGAGAAGAAGACCGGGGGATCGCCGATACCGATAGTGCTCTTCGGGTAACCTGGCGGCAGTTTTAATGCTTGCTCCCGCCAGGTGTGGCCGCCGTCCTGTGTCCGGAAGAGGATGCTGGGGCTGGAACCGTTCCCGCCAAGGTTACCCACCGTCCAGCCGGTTGACGGATCGCGAAAGTTAATCTTCCCGCCGCAGGGAAGATTCGCGTCATCCGTGCTGGCGATCTGTGGCCAGGTAGTCCCGCCGTCGGTGGTGGCAAACAGTTCCGCCGGGCTATCATGCTGGCTATTCACGGCCATCAGCCAACCATGCTGTCCATCGGTGAAGGTGACCGCACCCCAACAAAACTGCCCATCACTGCTCGAAAGTGGAATCTCGGTCCGGCGCCAGGTAGCCCCACCGTCAGTGGTGTGAAACACCAGAGCGACCGCCTTTGTTTCCGCTCTCTGCCCAAACGCCACACACGCCTGATCGGCATTGACGAAGTCATCCATCATTCCAATGGATTCGCCCCGGTCCATCTGCGGCGTTACCACCTGCCAGTGATAACCGCCGTCGGTCGTCCTGAGAACGTCGTTGTTGGTTGACGCCCAGCCAGTGGTCGCGTTATACATTTGGACCGACAATAATGGTAAAACCCCCTTGGCATTTGGTTGACTCTTGCTTGCCACCGATTGAGCAGGTTTCTGTTGACTCGCTGTATGCCGGGCACATCCTGCTGGCAGTAAGGCGACGGCCAGGATGACCCAGACAAGGAATGTTTTTTTCCACATAAAAGACCACCCCCAAACTTACCAAAACGCTTCATCGCTTCGCACTCGGTACTATCTAACTCTATCCGTCATCCTTGTCGGCCCAGCTTGCCCCACCATCTCTGGTCTGCACGATGAAATGATCACCCAGTATCCAGCCGACGCCGCAGGAGCAGGAGCGGATGGGAGACGCCCATGGATACTGCTGCAGCCTGTCATGACCACGAGCAAGCATCCAACGGCGAGCGAGACAGTCATTTTCCTCATGAATAACGCCTTTCCTAAAACCATCTATCCATGCCCATTGATTAAGGAACGAAGAAACCCGAATTTATGTTTCGTCTGGCTAGCACCAGCTAGGGGCTCGGAGTGATCGTTGTAACATTATTACCAATAGGCCCAGGGCCACCAAGGTCTGAAATTTTCCATTGTCCCTTATCACGGCTAAAAGAGAAGATATCATTACCTGTCCCCTGAGTTTTCGCATAGCCCTTTGGTACCTTTACTTCAAGGTATTTTGAGACGTACACATTAGCAACGGCACTGTTTCCTGTAACCGTTAAGTTATTTATCTTGATCCAGTTAACACCACCGCCGTAGGCAAGCTTGTAATTGGCGTTGTTAAAGTTGGCCTCGACAATTTCTTGAGCCGATCTCTTGTAGCTGCCGGTAAAAATTCTGTTGACCAGGGTGATCTGGCTGTTGTGCATTTCCTGAAGTACAGAGCCCGGGATATCGCTCTTGTCCCGGTATGCATCGGGGGGATTCATCATGCACACCGACCATGTTTCAGCCTGCATGATCAGATCGCTGAATACCTTGTCGCCCGCGTATGCATCAGGTGCATTATGCCATGGAACGTTATACAGTGAAACGGCCACAAGCAGCACAGCAAACAAACTGATCACAACCGGCCCGGACCATTTAACTCTCATCCTCTGTTCATCCTCTCGTTAGAGCTAAAGAATGGCTGCGATAACCTGCCTGCAAGCATACTCCCGCATCGGCGTTCACCTATTGCAAACCCGTGAAGCTACCGGCGATCTTTACGGTATCTGCGATGTTGCCGGCATACTGCAAGCCATATTCATATTGTCCGTCTGAAGTCACCCAGCTGATGGAGGTGAACAGGCGATTGCCGTCGCCGTTCACGAGGATCTTCCCACTCTTCGCCTGCAAAGCCTTTAATTCTCCGGATTCTTTGAAGCTCCCGGACAGTGCCCGTGCATCATTCATGAGGTTCCCGCCCGAGCTAAGAACCTCGCATCTCCATCCACCGCTCTCCCAATAAAAGGAGACGGGCGTCTCCCATCCATTATAGCCGTCGACAACTGACGGCGTTCCGTCCTGCGGTTTCTCCACGACAAAGCTTGGTGCAAAGGAGCCGGGCACGCCGCCTCCAAAACTGCCCCATGCGCGGTTTGTTGAATTATCGTTCAATGTGGGGCTATTCATAGACAAGCTTTCGGATATGGCATAGATGTTGACGCTGTAGCCGTCCGGCCCGCCGTTATACTGTAACCCGTAATATTGAGCCTGGCCTGATTGCGCGGGCGGGACCGGCGGCCAGTACTGTGGAATCACCACCGGAACACCGGTGAGAAAAACGAGCTGTTCGACCAGCGGCTGCTCCGTCAAGGGCGGAGCCGGGGTCACATGCCTGGGGATGTCGGCGTCCGCCCCTTTCATCAGGTACTCCGGCACCTCGGTGGAATAGAGTGTCGTGTAATACTTTTCAGCCCCATCCCCAATGTCTAGAAACAACATGAAACTGCTGGGGTCGACGCGCCCGCTTCTCAATAATCCCGCAGCAGTTTGGGATTCTTTAATATCCATGATGCCTTGCACGTAATAGGTCCTGTCTTTCATCCTGATGACCAGATCGACCGGGTAACCGAAGACATGTGAGTCCACTTCCTGCTGCGTGGCCGGGCGTATGCCGGCGCTGCGGTTGAGCATCGCTACTATTTGGTATATCTTGGCCCGATCGCTCCCTGGATACAAGACGCTATATACCTGCGAACTTGGCAATCCCCCCGTCCTGGTGATCCATACCACGTCCGCGGGGTTGACATACAGTTGACTGGGGAAGATTTTCTTCATGCTGCCGGCCGTTATGACCGGGCCGCACACGACACTGGCCAGAACAAGTCCGATAAAAATCACTGACAGACCCCACATTCTGAATTTCATTGTCAAGCCTCCCAAAAAAAAGAACATCCTGTGGCGCATCCCGCCGATTGTCCCGCTGGTCTAATATACTATCGAGTTATGCTCACCGACTGGTCAGCCGGGTTCCAGTGCACGGCATATCCCAACGCCTCCGCCACGTACCGGGCCGGAAGGTAGATCCTGCTATCGACCACGGCAGGCGCCGTGTCCATCTGAATCTGGCGGCCGTTTACCAGGAGAGTATCGCTTTCGATACGCAAGATTATCACATCACTCCCCCTGGTGATGGTGACTTGCTGCGCCGGGTTGTGGGGCATGGCCTGGGCGCCCAGGGCATCTGTGAGAAAGTACACCGGCGCCATCAGGCGCCCGTTCAAGATAAAGGGGGCGGCGTCCGCGGCAACCAGCCGGCCGCCTATGGTATAAGACTTACGGCCAACGGTGAAGACAGCTATCGCTGGTGTTGCGGCCGCAACCACCCGGATACGGTTGTTGCCGCTGTCAGATATGTAGATGTCGCCTGATGCATCCACCGCCGCATTGGTGGGGAAAAATAGCTCTGCTGCGGTGGCCGGGCCCCCGTCCCCGGTGTATCCTTCTTGGCCATTTCCGGCTACCGTGGTGATGGCGCCTGAAGTATCCACCTTGCGGACGATCTCGCTGTCGCCTTCGAGGATGTAGATGTTGCCGGCGCCGTCCACTGCTACGCCCTCCGGAAGATGTAGCCCGGCATTGGTAGCCGGACCTCCGTCTCCGGTGTCACGATAATTAAAATCGGCACAGCCGTTTCCGGCCACGGTGGAGATGATGCCCTTTACGTCCACCTTGCGGATGCGGCTGTTATCGGTGTCGGCGATATAGAGGCTGCCTGAACCATCCACCGCCACACCCCGGGGGTAAGACAACCCGGCGCCGGCAGCGGGCACTCCATCCCCGCTATAGCTCGCAGTACCGTTTCCGGCTACTGCGGTGACGGTACCGCTGTTATCTATCTTGCAGATGCGGTTGTTCCACGTGTCCGCAGCATAGATGTTGCCAGCTTTGTCCACTGCCAAGCTCACGGCCCCGCACTTGGCCACCGTTGAAATGATACCCGCGGTGTCCACCTTGCGGACGCAGTTATTGCCGGTGTCGGCGATGTAGAGGACGCCTGATGTGTCTACCGCCACGCTGTCGGGAGAACTCAGCTCGGCACTGGTGGCCAACCCCCCGTCTCCGATGTAGCCTGGTTTGCCATTGCCGGCCACGGTGGTGATGATGCCTCCTTTATCCACCCGGCGAATACAATTGTTGTGGTAGTCGGCAATGAGGAGGTTGCCTGAGTCATCCACCGCCACGCCCATGGGATTATCAAGCCCGGCGCTCACGGCCGGGCCTCCGTCTCCGCTATAGCCGGCCATGCCTTTGCCAGCTATCGTGGTGATCACCCCCGGAACCACCGCACCGGTGGCTGCTGCCATCCTGGCTGGCGCCAGCGGCATGAAGGCGAGGTTTACCGCAAGAACGAAAGCAGAAAGCCGCTTGTAACGTTTCCTAAACAAGTATCTCCCCCCAGTCAATATCTGTATTTTCTGGGAAGCTCCAATCGCTTGCTAATAGGGCGCTCTTTCAGCCCTATCTTTTGGTTTCTCGCTGCTCAATCAATACCAGGGCCGATAAATTCAATATCCTTGAGCCGGACCCAGCCATCATCACCGCCAGGGAAAAAGCAGTGCGCCCAGCCGCCATTTTTCTCCCACACCATGATGGGAGTGCCGGCCCTCACCTGATAGCCCTTGGCCTTCCCCACAGGCGGGGGGCCGTACCAGAGAGCCGCATCTGTCCGCAACCGCCCCTCGTTAAGGTCAAGGGAACCGGAATCGGTAGTCAGAACATCGCTGGGAACCCAGCCCACATTATTTAACGGAGTATCGAAGACATAGATCTGCACTTGTGAATAACCAGACTCCTTCTTCAGTACAGTGACGGCGTTCCCTTTAGCCAACGCCCGGATTTCCTTGCCGTCCGGCTGGTCGAGCAGTGAGCTGTCCTTCGTAATGCAGGCTGTCTGGCAGAGAATATCTTTTTTATTCCGGTCGTGCGCAGCGCCTACCGCGTTGGATGCACCGGCGCCAGTTCTCCCAGCCAGGTAGATTGAGCCCAGCGACCCGGACAGAGCCAGAAAAATACATAGAAGATATAATACAGCCCTTTTCATCGTCCCTCACCTTTCAAGCAACCGTTATTCATGATTGAAGCATTGCGTTGAATGCTACCGCCAGAAATAGAATCGATACTACCAGCGCCACATGCCAGGCCTTGAATCTCAAACCCTGTTCACCCCGTCCTCGTTTATTACCAAGGAAAAATTATAAAAGCGGGCAACTGGTAACGACGGGTGCTAACAGCTCCGTAGTACCCGTTTGCAGAACGAAAATATACATTGTAGCCCCGGACTGCCGTAAAAGTGAGCGTTCCCCATCCGACATAAACTGAACTTGATATATCAGAATCACGTGTGGTAGACTGACCCATTTTATGCTGTGCCACCTGACGCTCTATCTGCTGCTGTAGTTCATCCTGAAGGCGGAGTTCTTCGGCGCGCTCCGGGTACCCGCCGTTCGGCCACCTTTGAGAGTCTTTATAGACAATTCGAATCGACCCCGACGGTGGTTCCATATCCGACATCAGCCCGGCCCAAAGAATGGCATTTGGCGTCACGGCCTGATTGGTGAGCTTCACCTGCTGCCCCGTATCCGGGAAGGGATAGTGGGTGAGATCCGGAGCCTGAATCACACCCACCGGGGACAGATACATACTTAGACCACAAAGCAGAACTGCAACGATGACGGCAACTAAAACTCTAGCAAATCGATAATTTAATATCTTCCTGATCATCTCCGGCTACCCTCTTCATCCTGCCCGATCAACTCGATATTCTTAAACTGGCTCCTGCCATTGTCAACGCCAGGTGTTCGAATCATCCCTTGGCAGCAAGACAGTTACAAGGCCGGGAATTTTTCTCATGAAGGCAGCCTTGCCTGGTTGACTCACGGTAAAGACATCCACTTCACCGTCGTTCAAGATCTGCATGGCTCCAAGCAGCCTGCCATCCTGGAATGCCCAGAACCCCTGTGCCTTATTGCCAACAGCGGCTACTATGAGCACGCCCTGGTAGGTGTAATAGGTTGGCCTGATCTCGCCCTCGGCTGGGTGTGCCTGGATCCAGGGCAGTATGTACTTGTTGATCCCCGTTTCGTAGGAGAGCACCGGCGTATCGTTGTTCATTTCAAAGCTCCAGGTGGCTTCTCCGCAGATATCACCGACATATATGCTTCGGCCACATACAGCCGCGCTTGTCGCCGCATCAGCAATAAAAGAGATGGCGCAGTTGGAAGGCTGGCCGGACAGATAGCTGTCAAAGCTGTCTTTCACTTTCGTATAGGTGATCGCTTCCTTATCAACCCTTATGAGGTAGAGGTAGTCTCTATTTCTGCCATCAGCGCTCTTGCCTGCCGCCAGGATCAGGGGATCGGGCCCAGTGTGAGCGAGGAGCAGTGGATAGAGATAGCTCTGAGCACCCGTCGAAGGGGTTTTAAAGCTGAAAGTTTCCTCGGCGGTCTTACCGCCATTTCCTGCAAGCAGGTCGAGTCTGTTCTGCATGGCCGACGCCAGATACTGAGCACTCCATGGGGCGCAATAGAGGATAGACGGAAGAGAATCGCCAGACATGTCTAATCTTGAGTGTGCGAGCCTGAAATAATCTTCGGCACCAAGTTGCCAGCCAGAGGCAGGAGTCGACGGATTAAAGAAGTCGATCCGGTCACTTCCGTCCCAATAGGTTGTCCTCAACAAGTCATAAAAGGCGCCTTCCGTCGCAGATGAGGCCGCTAATGACGATTCGTTATTAATTGCCAGTGCCCCCTGCACCGGGCTCCAGAAACCACGAAAGCCACGGATAGGATTGAATGCTCCTGGGTTTGCATCAGGGGTTTTCTGAAAGACGATCAGGGGAATTTGAAGGTCGCTAATATTTAAAACGGGCGCAATCGTACTGTCATATGTTGCTATGTCATCTGGGAGGGCAGCCGGTAAATCCCCTGATGCGACGATCGCAAAGGGTGCAGAGTTAGCAGGGGCTTTAGCCTTCGTCGATATGCTGATCGTACCCCAAACTTCAATTTCTGAGGCTGCCGGTCTGCCTGACGCTACCTGACTGCCTGATATTTTCCTCTCTCCATGCAGGTAGATCGAACCGGCAGCCCCTGCTACGGCCAGAATTACACAGACAACAAAGCAAACCGCCCTTTTCATGTTCTCCCTCCGCCAAGGACATTATTTTTCATCAATTATCTTCTTTTCATCCGGCAGATAAAGAAGACCATGAAATACAACAACACCAGCGCTGTGATTGATAAAGTGAAGTAATCGGGCGCTGCAGTTTTACTTGCGGAAGCTGGTACAGCAGGTGCGTTTACTACGCTATCGCTCGCTTTCAAACTGCCGGGTTCCGCCTGATAGCTCACCACCTTGCTGTCGCTCTGCCCAGCGCTGTCCCAAATTGTTAGAACGACCAGATAATCACGTCCGGAGACCAGCGGACCGAAGTTATCGGTGTAGGCTTGCGCGTAAGCATCAAATCCTCTGGTATAAAAATTGTAAAAACAGCCTCCGAAAGGCATCCGGTCATCCTGATCGACAACCGCTTTGCCATTCTCCTCACGGTGCAGCACCTTGAACTCGGCAGCTTCCATGTCGCCGTCGGGATCGGTGATATTTGCCACGACCACGGCCCCCTGGTTTGCAGGATCTTTGCTGATGTTGACATCGGCGATGTGTGGTGGCTCATTCGGCACCGTTCCTTGGGGCAGCCTGCCTAGAATGTAGGCTGCCATCACCGGATAGTTCTCCTTGACCGCCTCTTCATATTTTTGAAGCAACTCTGATTGACCCATGCCTGAAATGTTTGCCATTAGCTTTTTAAACTGTTTCATATAGTCTTGCGGGAGGTTCGACTGATCCAAGTAATAATCGATTCTCAGGTCAAAGTCCGGTTTGAAGTTCGACCGTTCGAAGACGAGGTCGTTCCCCTGGAACCGGTAACAGTTCGGATACAAGCTGCCCAACTGGTAGGGCTGGATGTCACCCATTTTAAATGTGATTTTAGCGTGGCCGATCGGTCCCTTCCAGTACTTGCCTGTCTGCAAGACATACCCGGCAAAAAAGCCGGCGTTGCCTTGACTAAACTGCACCTGATAGGTGTTGCGCACTTCTATGGTCTCCCCGGTTGTAAAGGGCACGCTGAAAGTATACCAGGAATAATAGGGCATTCTGCCTGACGGGTAGCCTATCGGATTGATCCCCCTCGCTTCCTGAACCGCGACCGGACTTCCGTCGACATATGACTTAAAATCTTGCGCTATCAGGGCGTCGAACTGCTTCCTAAATGACTCAGGTGCTGATTCTTTGTCCTCATAACCCGGCCCGATAGCCGGGAATCCCATGAGGACATCTCTAGCCTCCCCGGCGTTCTTGAAGGTGAAATGGCAGTCGACCGCGGCGGTGCTGCCGTCTTCCCCAATCGTCACCTGGACGTCTTCGTCCACCATCGTTATCGAAGCGTCGTTCACCGGATACACCCCGTCTGGGGTGCGGCCCATGCTGCAGGAATCGGCAAGGACGGCGTGCGCCGATCCAAGCGCCAGTAAAAGGGCAATTGTCAGGATAAAGCCGGTTTTGCGCAGTACCATGCAACGTTCTCCTCCAAAATCAGTTACCATCTACAAGCTCGAAGGCCTTGCCGATCCTTAGCCGGGTGTCCTCCCCCATCTTTTCGTTAAAGACAGCCAATCCGTTGCCCGGGTAACGTCTCCCCGGCACCCTTCTTCACGGCTGGAACCAGGCCATCTGGTTGCCGTACGATATAAAGCCGTAATAGCCAAAGTTACCCGCTGTCGGATCATCCGCAGCGATCGGGCTGCAGATCTCGACCGGATCTCCGCCGTCGGCGCCGATCAGCCAGAGGGAGCTGTCCTTCACGTACAGGATGTGGCCCCCGTCCTTTGACCAGCGCGGCTGGCAGATCCCCTGACCTGCCGACGTCAGGGGGTGCGCCCCGGTGCCATCCGCATTTTCGATCCAGAGGGTGCGCGACGCCACCCAGGCCGTCAGGTCTTTGCCGTTATTAAAGCCCCAGACATTGTATCCGAGGTCCCTGGCAGCCACAAAGGCGATCCGGCTGCCGTCTTTGGAGAGGGAAGGGTCGATGGACACACAACACGGCGGGTTTGGCAGGTCCTTGATCTGACCCGATTTCACGTTGATTAGTGTCAGACTCTTGCCCGACCAGACTATACGTCCTCCGCCTTTAACCATAAGAATGTCGTCCTGCGGCCCCAGTGACAGCCAACCCTGACGGTTCAGACCGTTCGCAAGAAGTGTCGGCTTGGTGTTCCCTAGCCGCAGACTGCAGACGGGCATCCCGTCAGCCGCCAATGAGGCCGAGTGCAGTGGATCCACCCAATACAACAGACCTTTACCGTCAGGCCACCAGCCGGCCAGCTCTATCCCAGCCGGTAGCTCCTCTATCCCAGCCGCCAGATCTATCACAGCCTGGGGAGTTACCAGACGCTGCACCGGCTGGCCGCCATCAACGTCGATGGTATACAGGGCATCGCTGCGATCCTCGGGGTGATTGCTGTCAAAAGGCAAAGTGACGCTATAGGCCAGGGTTTTGCCATCCGGCGACCATACCGGAGCGCTGGCAACTGCGTTCGACAGTTGACATGGCTTGCCTTCCGCGGGTACCAGCCAGATGCCGTTCTGCCCGCCTACCGACAGGACATCGTCGGTGGGTGACCAGGAGAACTGACTATCGCTCGACGTAGGCGCCTCGACTTGGTGCGCTTCTGTACCAGCCCAGCGCACAAGCCACAGCGTGCCTGTCGTACTCTGTGGATTGGTAACGCACATGTAGGCCAACCATTCGCCATCATGTGACCAGGCCGGCCGCGATGCTTGACCGGAATCGGTGATTTGCGTAGTCGTATCGGTCTGGCCGTCCAGCGCGAAGAGCAAGTTTTGACAGACAATGGCCAGGCGTCCCTGTCCCTTGAGGGCCGCGGCGTTGACCTCCGGGGCTGGGCCGGGGCTGGATGACGGCATCCAGACGCCCGCTCCCGCCCGGGCAGGAACAGTTTCTGGGCCGGTGCCGGAAAGCCCGGGCCCGCAGACCAGGCTGATCGCGGTCATAAGGATGAGCGCCGCGCTGACGCTCGAAAGGATCAATTTTCTGGCATCGCATCTCATGCCCGTCCGATCCCTCCTATACAGAAGCTTATCGCTCAAGATAGAATCCTCTGCTAATTGAAACTGGACTCGGCACTGGGCGCCATGACCGCCACCAGACCGGGCAGTGTCTTAGTGCTGGATACCCGTCCCGGATCACTGCCTGCATATACCTGAATCTGGCCCTGACCCTGGTTGTAGGCGATCGACATCCTACCCTGCAGTTTGCCGTCGCGAAACGCCCATAGCCCCTCGGCATTGTTGGCGCCAACAGCCACGATCAAGGTGCTGGCATAAGAATAGAAAACGGGGACGTGCAGCCCCTCAGACGGATGTGTCTGGATCCAGGGCTTGGTCTGCCTGTTTATCTCCTTCTCGTAAGACAACGCCGGGGCAGCATCGTTCAGCCCGAAGCTCCAGGTATCCTCCCCGCAGATGTCCCCGATATAGATGCGCTGTCCACAGACGGCCGACCGCACTCCGGCGCCGGCGACAAAGGAGATGGCCATATTAGCCGGCTGACCGGTCAGGTATTTGTCGAAATCATCCTGTACGGGAATGTAGCTGGCGCCGTTGCTGCCGATCTTGATGAGGCAGAGCCTGTCTCTGTTTTTACCCGCAGAGTCGGGGACCGCGGTCAGCAGCAGGGGGCATTGTGAATTACAGGACAAGAGAAGCGGATATAATCCCTGATTGTTGGATGATGAAGCCTCAACGCTGAAGGTCTCTTGAACAGTCTTGCCGTCCCGCTCGGCCAACAGGCCAAGTTTGTTTTGCATAGGGAAAGCAACGTACGCAGTCCCCCCGCGGGTGCAAAACAGTATCCCGGGATCGTAATCAGTTTCCGCCATACTAAAATTTAAGGGCACAGGGGTTAGGTGAAAATAGAGGTCGGCTCCCGGATGCCATTCAGCGTCATTAACGTCAAGTTGTCTGAGATAGGCGATTCTATCGCTCCCATCCCAGTAGGTCGACCGCAACAGGTCATAAAAGTGATAGTCTGCACCTGCGGACGAGGTCAGCAGTGACGGCGCATCCTGCAATGACAGGGTGCCCTGCACCGGGTTCCAGGAGCCCCGGCAGCCGTATACGGAATTGACGTTACCGGTGTCTTCCTGGCGAGGGTTCCTGTCGGGCGTCCCTGTTGCTCCCGGCAATGAGTTGACTGCACCGGGGGCATTCCGAAAAAAGATCAGGGGTATTTGCAGGTCGGCTGTGTTGTAGACAGACGCTGTGGTGCTGCCAGACGTAATGTCGCCGAGCAGGAGTGACGAAACATCCCCCGAGGCTACGATTGCAGCGGGAGTATGTTGCATGATTGTGGAATTTCCAGGTGCATGCTGCATCGTTGGGGGATTGCCAGTCACTGTTGGCATGGCGCTCTCCCCAGGATGCAACAAGCCAATGACAGCAGTGCCATACCGATGACCCTGGCCTGGGGTGCTCAGGCAGATCGAAGCTAGGGAACCGGCAACGGCAAACAAAACGCTGAGAGCGTAAATAATCGTTTTTTTCACGGCGCACTCCTCGATAAAAGACATAAAACCTCTGCTTACCGACTTGTTCCCATTTCTGTCAGTGCAAAATGTCGTCTCTGCTTGATGGTTATGAAGATGATGATACCGTTGACCGCAGTCCAACCGATATTAAGGGCATTGTCGCTAAAACCCTTCCTGCCGTCAGCAAAACTCGAACAACATCAACTGCGGCAAGACAACCTCTTGCCAAGGTCAATCATTGACGGTCACCGTTTGGTCAACCGGGTCCCAAGCCACCGTGTACCCAAGGGCCTCCGCAACGTATTTTGCAGGCAAATACGTCCTGCCGCCGCTGATCTCCGGGGCAACATCCATCGTCTGTGTCTTACCGTTCACGGTTAACGTGGTGCCGCCGATCACCATATTGATGATCGTGTTGCCTTTTGAAATGGTTATTGTCTGTGTCTTGGCGTCCCAGCAGGTGATTGCCCCCAGGGCAATGGCCAGATAACGCACCGGAACCAGAGCACGCCCGTTTGAGATAAAGGGAGAGGCATCCATGGACATGGATTCTGCTTGCGATCCCAGGTAATAGTAAACACGACCGATCACAAATTTGACCGGGGTCTGGGCTGGAAATGTGATGGGGTTTGGCTGCTGATTTGTCCAGTTGACGCCGTCCCCCGAGGTGGAGATCGTCACACCCCCTACGGCCACAAACTCATTCCCGCAGAAAACTACCGTATTGTAATCTATTTTCATCCCGGGGTCCCAGGTATCGATGGCGGCTCCGCTGGGCCATGAATCGCATTCGTATCCTCCCCTGGCCCCAGTGTCCCGCGCCGTCCAGTCCAAGCCATCCGGCGATGTCATGATATCGCCGTCCCTGTCAATGGCCGCGAATAGGCCGTCACCAAAAATCAACTGTCTGATGTTCCATGAATAGTTAGAGGTATACGGCGCATTCTTCATCGTGCACGTGGTGGCATCAGGTGAGGTGATGACGATCGGATTGGTTCCCTGCGGCACGCCGCCCAGGTCAAACATGCCCACAGCCACAAACAGGCCGTTGCCATAGGCCAGCCCGGCAACGCTGACGGTCGGAACACCTATGCTCATGGGATTGTTCCCGTAAGCGTCGAGCAAGCCTGTATCCTGCACCTGCCAGTTAATGCCATCCTGCGAGATGGCAGACTGAGTGCCGTCTTCTTTTAAATCCACAAATACGTCCTTGCTGAAGACCAGCTTGGTGTCTGTTTGAATGAATAGGGCGTGGTTGGGTGCCGGTGTCCAGTCCACCCCGTCCGTCGACGTGTAGTTATCATCACTTCCCAGCAGTACAAACCTGCCGTTGCCATAAACAATATTATTTAATTGGGTGTCAAGGCCGGCATTCTGATTCCACTGAACTCCGTCTCTGGATGTAAGAACGGTACCGGTCCCTTTTCCACATATGGCGCCTACCGCCACAAAGAGGCCATTGCCATAAGCGATGTCATCTACAATAATGTTGTTCAATGTTGGCTGCATCGCCCAAGTCACTCCGTCCGGCGAGGTAAGGAACACGGTATTATAGACGGGTGGTAATGCACTGCTGACCGTGTAATTACCGGCCACCATGTAGACGCCTTTTCCAAAGGCGGCAGCGGTAAGCCGGGTCAAGGGCGGCAGTGTGTAGCTGCCGTCCGCGCCAGCAGGACACACCGGAAAGGACGTAAAAAATATTGTCAATACTAAGGTCAGCACCAGCAAAACTGATTTATATTTCTTTCTTACATTCGGTTTCTTTACAATAGTCGCCCCCTCACTCGATGTCAATAAAGTGGCAATATCGTTGTATTTGCCTACATAAATACCGTTAAGAAGACCCCGGGAGTTTCACATTTACCCTGTTCCAGCTTGCTCCGCCGTGCCTGGTCTTTATTAATGAAGCTGTCGCCCAGGATCCAGCCGGTGTTGCCGTCTATAAAATCCAACTGCCGGATTGACCCTGAAATGTGGCCAAGATTTCTTTCCAGGTCTGATTCGATAGTCAAAATCAAACGGTCGCTTTTTCATATGGTTTTACGAACCGAAACTTTTCGTAGTGATATCAAATGTTATTTGGTGCCCTCCATCATCTATAATGAGGGTGTTTCCATGAATTTCTAGCAAGGTTACACCACCAGGGAATGGCGGTTTGTAGAATTTCCACGCAGATAAAGAAAGCGGCTCTTGCCCATTTAGGGCGGCGGAGTCTGTTGGTGAACAACTGTATAAGCCAATCACTCCTCTAGAGTCTTTATTTCCAAGTGTTGTTAATATCCAAGTATTGCCGACCCGATATTCATTTCGAATTTCCCCATATTTTGCCGTGATAACATCCGCAACCTGACTAGGTGGTGTATTACTTGTAGCAGGGCCTTCAGTGATAGATGGCCTTAGGAGCCCCGCCATAGGAGGCCCAGGATTCTTCAAAAGCTCTTTCTTGCTTTGTTCATTTACAAATGCAAATACTGATCCAACAATCAATGCAACGACAAAAACGACTGACACCAGGATAATGTGTCTTTTTTTCATCAAGGGAGAAAACCTCCATCCGAATACAAATCAATTCGGTCCATTGATGCTATAAATTTTCTCTAATACCTTCCAGACCGTTCCCCCGTGGTCCTGTAATCCTACACCATTGACCGACGCGCCGGCATTGTCGATATTCACGGGTATCTCTTCTCCTGTGGATGTATGGAATATCAACCCGGCAGTTCCCCAAATCATTATTGGTCCTGCAGAGATCCCCTGATCGATCTGCTGAAGTGAATTAATAGCTGACACCAGGCTCTGGATCTGCGTGATGCCGGTGATATGCACCTTGAAATGAGTGATTTTGGTACCTAACACTGTCATGCTTCCGTCAATTTCGGCCACATTACCGGGTAGGAAACTGGTGGCGGGTCTGGGTGGTACCACAACGTCCGTTGCCCAGTATTCAAGCAACGTTTGCCCTTCGCCGCAGTCTTGAAAACTGAGATCGATCTCCAGGCAATGCCCTTGGGGCTGTTGAACCGGCTTAAATATTAACCCTTGAGTACTCACGCCTGTTTTAACATTACCCACTGTTGCGCTGCCGGCCTGTTGATACCCACTGCCATTCATGTGCCGAACGTACCACGCATCCAAATTTGCCTGACCAGTGCTCGTTATGTAATCAGCCTTGGCTACGCGGACATACCATGACCCAGGTGTTTCTTCGAATGATATCGGAAACTGCTGTGAAGTTGAAATCGCTTCCGGATACAGGGGCAATGTCACGGAAGTCGTTCCAATTATGGGCGGTACGGCTGGTTGCATACCTGGTGACCCATTCTGCGGCACAAGATGCAAAGTTATCTGTGCCATGTTGGCCTGGACTCCCGGGCCGGGACAGATCGAGGCCATTGAGCCAACTACGGCGATCAGCACACAGATAACATAAATATACGCTCTTTTCATATTCCTCCCCAACTCTTTTGATAAGCAAAAACTACGTTCTCTTGCGGCCTAGCTGACTGTGCATAACCACTAACAGCCTTACAGCAAATACTCTCGTCATCAGCACAACCAGTACACGCACCGAAAACAAAAAGCAAGATCATCCGCATTTCTTCCACCCCGCGCATACCTATACCGTAATAAATGCTACCCGGGGGCTGCCGTAGGCCTCCACGCCGGAAACCAGCCTTTATCGATCAGCACCGGCCGGTAGTTGCCGGCGGGGGTGGCGTAGATAAAACTGTTGGACTCCTGCTGCACTTCAAAAGCCATCCACTTCTGGTCGGGCGACCAGGTAAAAACACCGACGTCGCTGGCATTAAAACCGGCCTTGGCTGCCGTCTCCACCTCCGTCTCGAAAGTAGCGGCCGGATCGGCGGAAAGATTGAAGGGCGCCAGGCTAATCTGACTTCCGCTCACTTTGCATGCCAAGAACGTGTCCGCACTACCAGGATGGCCAGAAGGGTGGCCAGCAGAATCTTGGTTGTATTCTTCATCCCCATCCACCGTCACCTCATAGGAATTACAAGAATATTGCCCGGTTCTCCGGTTATAATCCGGAGCCGTCACGTATATTCCTCCACCATAGCTGGATGTCGCAAGATATCACGCAGTAGGACACAGCCGACACCGTCGGCCGGCTACTCTTCCCGGGACACGGTTACGGTCTGGGAGGCAGCGTCCCAGGATACGTTGTCGCCAAAAGCCTCCGCCACATACCTGGCCGGCAGGTACGTCCGGCCGTCCCTGATCACCGGCGCCTGGTCCATAGTCTGTGTCTGGCCATTCACGGTTAATGTGGTGCTGCCGATCACCATGCTGATGGTCATGCTGTCGCCGCTCGGCGCCGCGTACCCGATCACGGTCACTGTCTGCGTTGCGGCGTCCCAGACGATCCGCTCTCCCAGGGCATTGGCCAGGTAGCGCACCGGAACCAGGACGCGCCCGGAACTCTGGTCGATATACGGGGCGGCATCCATCAAGCCCTTGGCGCCGTTTCCCGGCCCCGGATAATAGAAGTCCTGGCCAACCAGGAATCTGGCGAGGACGACCGTCGACTTGGGGATCACCAACGGCGCTACCGGGGAGGCAGGCTGCTGGTTGCTCCAATTGACGCCGTCCGGCGAGGCGGAGATCGTCCCGTCGCTGCCCAGGGCCACAAACCGGTCGTTGCAGAAGAACACCGCGTCATAAAAGGTCTTGGTTCCCGTATCCCGCCTTGTCCAGGTAATGCCTTCGCTGGAGGTAATCATGCCGCCCTGAAGGAGGCCGGTGGAAGTGCGGCCCTGGGGACTGATCGCCGCAAAGACGCCGTTACCGAAAGTGAGGCCATTGAGCTGATCGTCCACCTTCGTCATCGTCCACTTGATGCCGTCCGGCGAGGTGATGACGATGGGATAAGAACTGCATCCTTCTGCAGTATTGGGATAATAGGTGCCCGACGCCACATACCCGCCATCGCAGTAGACCGCCCATCAAGTCAATCCCTTTCAATGGCAGAGGTTTGAACTTTATTAAAGCTGGTGATCAGCACGTAGCCAAACATTACGGCCACCACGGTAAAGAACTGCTGTGGCAGCCAGGCAGGTAAAATGGGCTTCCGGATGGGGCCAATAAAATACAACGACCAATAAAAGGAGAAATAGAGGCTCGGGAGGCCCAGGAAGATCAGCCTGACGGTGGTGACCGTCCAGGTTCCACCCTTCTGGATTTGCCGTACTAGATGCTCTAGCCCCAGGAGGCAGCCGAAAAGGATATAGAAGACAGGTACGGCCAGGACAATCAGCCAGGTAATATTGAAGTATGTCGAATTGTATCGGACTAGCGCCAAGCCCAGATAATTCGCTAAAAATAGGTATCCGAACAGCAGCACAGCATAGATCAGGTATCCCAGAACTTTCAAGCCCGGCAATTTGTTTGATTCCATATTGCACTCCTATCTTTTTATCTGGTAGATAAAGAAGATAACAAAATACAACAACACCAGCGCTGTAACTGATAAAGTGAAGTAATCGGGCGTTGCAGTTTTAATTGCGAAGGCTGGTACGGCAGGTGAGTTTACTGCGCTATTGCTCTCCTTCAAGCTACCGGGTTCCACCTGATAACTCACCACCTTGCTGCCACTCTGCCCTGCGCTGTCCCAAATGGTTAGAACGACCAGGTAGTCGCGTCCGGAGACCAGCGGACCGAAGTTATAAGTGTAAGCTTGCGCGTAAGCATCAAATCCTCCGGTATAAAAATTGTAAAAACAGCCTCCGAAAGGCCTCCGGTCATCCTGATCAACAACCGCTTTGCCATTCTCCTCCCGGTGCAGCACCTTGAACTCGGCAGCTTCCATGTCGCCGTCGGGATCGGTGATATTTGTCACGACCACGGCCTGGTTTGCAGGATCTTTGCTGATGTTGACACCGCCGATGTGCGGCGGCTCATTCGGCACCGTTCCTTGGGGCAGCCTGCCGAGAATATAGGCTGCCATCACCGGGTAGTTCTCCTGGACCGCCTCTTCATATTCGTGAAGCAGCTCTGATTGACCCATGCCTGAAATGTTTGCCATCAGCGTTTTAAATTGTTTCACATAGGCTTGCGGGAAGCTCGACTGATCCAAGTAATAATCGATGCTCAGGTCAAAGTCCGGTTTGAAGTTCGACCGTTCGAAGACGAGGTCGTTCCCCCGGAACCGGTAACAGTTCGGATACAAGCTGCCCAACTGGTAGGGTTGGATGCTGCCCATTTTATAGGTGACCTTGGCATGGCCGATCGGACCCGACCAGTACTTGCCCGTCTGCAGGACATACCCGGCAAGATAGCCGGCGTTACCCAAGCTCAACTGCACCTGGTAGGTATTGCGCACCACCCTGGTCTCTCCGGCGTCAAAGGGCGCGCTGAAGGTGTACCAGGAGTAGTATTGCGCTCCAATAGAGGGATAGCCCACCGGGGCGATTCCCCGCGCTTCCTGTACCGTGACCGGACTTCCGTCGACGTATGCCTTGAAATCCTGTGCCACCAGGGCGTCAAACTGCTTTCTGGCTGACTCGGGAGCAGACTCCCTGAACTCATACCCCGGCCCGATGGCCGGGAATCCCATCAGCACATCTCTGGCCCCTCCAGCATTCTTGAAGGTGAAGCGGCAGTAAACCGCGGCAGCGGTGCCACTCTTCTCAACGCTAACCAGAACGTTTTCATCCACCATCGTCACCGAGGCATCGTTGATCGGATAGACGCCTTCCGGGGTGCGGCCCATGCTGCAGGAATTGGCATGAACAGTGTGCGCCGTACCGAGCGCCAGCACCACGGCCATGGCTATGATGAGACTGATTTTACGGAGTGTCACGAACATTGTTGTCCTCCAGAATCAGTTTCCGTCCACGAACTCGAAGGTCTTGCCGATCCTTAGCCAGGCGTCATCTGCCAATTGTTCGTACTCTGCCGCGTCCTGGCCCTTGTAATCATTGCTTAGAGAGGGTTCCAGCACGAAAACGAGACCATCCCTGGATGCGAGTTCTATCCCATAGCCAAACGGACCTTGCTTATCCTTCTCCCACTGGCTCTCTGTTTCCGTATCAATACCGAATATAGGGTCGTATCCTGGCACCTTTTGGTCCGAACCGGGGAGGACATTGTAGTAAACAGGCTTATAGAAGCTAAAGGTAACCACATCCTTAGTCTCCTTGACAGAGTACTTTCCCTGCCAAGTACCAGGAAGTTGGATACGGTAGCTGTGCCCGGGAGAGTATGTATGAGTAAAAATAATATTGTTGTTGTTAGCCATCGTTGGGTTGGATGACTGTTGTA
>Ga0224534_1000423_pt1 | contig 27076 bp, 16 predicted proteins | sample 714E12024metaG_FD_172012 | JGI IMG/M metagenome (GOLD analysis project Ga0224534, IMG submission 172012) | Peat soil microbial communities from Stordalen Mire, Sweden - 717 E1 20-24 | ecosystem: Environmental > Terrestrial > Soil > Wetlands > Peat | place: Sweden: Norrbotten County, Stordalen... | reverse complement strand
CTGAGCGCGACGCAGCTCAACGCCAGCTCGACGGTCGATGGGACGTTCGTCTACACGCCGGCAGCCGGAACCGTGCTGTCGGCGGGTTCGCAGAACCTTTCGGTCACCTTTACGCCGACCGACTCGGGCGACTATACGACGGCTACAGCGACCGTCACGCTGATGGTGAACAAGGCTACGGCGGCGATCAGTTGGGCAATCCCAGCGGCGATCAGCTATGGGACGGCGCTGAGCGCGACACAGCTCAACGCCAGCTCGACGGTCGATGGGACGTACGTCTACACTCCGGCCGCCGGCATGGTCCTCGGTGTCGGAACACAGACGCTGTCGGTCACGCTGACCCCAACCGACGGCACCGACTACAACACGGCAACCAGCACCGTGCAGTTGACGGTGAACAAGACTACGGCGGCGATCACGCTGGGCAACCTGTCGCAGACCTACACCGGCTCCCCGCTAACAGCGACGGCCACCACCTCGCCCAGCGGCTTGACGATGAATTTTACCTACAACGGCAACTCCACCGCGCCGACAGCGGTTGGCAGCTACACCGTCGTGGGAACGGTCAGCGACGTAAACTACCAGGGCAGCAGCAGTAGCACGCTTGTGATCAGCAAGGCCACGCCAGCGATAACCTGGGCAACCCCGGTGGCGATTCCCTACGGCACGACGCTGAGCGCGACCCAGCTTGACGCCAACACGACGGTGGCTGGAACCTACGTCTACACGCCGGCAGCCGGAACCGTGCTGTCGGCGGGTTCGCAGAACCTTTTGGTCACCTTTATGCCGACCGACTTGGGCGACTATACGACGGCTACAGTGACCGTCACGCTGACGGTGAACAAGGCTACACCAGCGATTACCTGGGCAACCCCGGCGGCGATTCCCTACGGCACGGCGCTGAGCGCGACGCAGCTTGACGCCAGCTCGACGGTCGATGGGACGTTCGTCTACACTCCGGCAGCCGGAGTGGTCCTCGGCGTCGGACCGCAGACTCTCTCGGTCACCTTGACGCCCACCGACAGCGCCGACTACACGGCAGCAACGGTGTACATCACACTGGTGGTGAACAAGGGCGCGCCGGCGATCACATGGGGGGCACCGGCGGCGATCAGCTATGGGACGGCGCTGAGCGCTACACAGCTCAACGCCATCTCGACGGTGGCTGGAACCTACGTCTATACGCCGGCAGCCGGAACCGTGCTGACGGCGGGTTCGCAGAACCTTTCGGTCACCTTTACGCCGACCGACAGCACCGACTACTTTTCGGCTACCTTCACCGTGCAATTGACGGTGAATAAGGCCACGCCAGCAATTACATGGGCAACCCCGGCGGCGATTCCCTACGGAACGGCGCTGAGCGCGACACAACTCAACGCCAACTCGACGGTGGCTGGGACGTTCGTCTACACTCCGGCAGCCGGAGTGGTCCTCGGCGTCGGACCGCAGACTCTCTCGGTCACTTTAACGCCCAACGACAGCGCCGATTATACGGCGGCAACGGGGTACATCACGCTGGTGGTGAACAAGGGCGCGCCGGCGATTACATGGGCAACCCCGGCGGCGATCAGCTATGGGACGGCGCTGAGCGCGACACAGCTTGACGCGAGTTCGCTGGCTGCTGGAACATTCGTCTACACACCGGCAGCCGGCGTGGTCCTCGGTGTCGGAACACAGACCTTGACGGTCACGCTGACTCCAACCGACGGCACCGACTACAACACGGCAACCAGCACCGTGCAGTTGGTGGTGAACGCGTTGACGCAGACGATCAGCTTCACAGCGCCGTCACCGGTGACTTATGGAAGTGCACCCATCACGCTGTCGGCGACGGGCGGGACCTCGGGGAACCCGATTACATTCAGCATCCTCTCCGGACCGGGCTCCATCACGGGCAGCACGCTGACCATCAACGGCGCAGGGTCGGTGGTGGTTGCCGCGAACCAGGCAGGCAACGCCACCTACGCAGCGGCAGCGCAGGTGACACAAAGCATCGTGGTCAATCCGGCGCCGGCTGCAATCGCGGTTGCCAACAGCGCCAGCACGGTGCTGGCGCAGAATGCGGTCACGCTGACGGCCACGGTATCCTCGCCGGCAGGCGTCCCCACGGGTACAGTGAGCTTCCTCGATGGCACGACGCCTCTTGGCCCGGGCACACTCTCTGGCGGTGTAGCAACGCTGACCACTTCGTCTTTGGCTGTGGGGATGCACTCGATCAGCGCGGTATACAGCGGAGGGACGAACTTCGCAGCATCCACCAGTGCCACGCTGACGCAATGCGTCATGGACATTAGCCTGGGCACAATTGCCGGTGGCTCATCGCAGACCACTACTCCCGGCGGAAGCGCAATATATTCGCTGGTCATCGCACCCAGCAGCGGCACGTCCTTCCCAGTGGCAGTGACGTTGACCGTGAACGGTCTTCCCGCTTCAGCGACGGCAAGCGTAACCCCGGCGGCGTGGGCCCTCTCATCGAACGACCCTTGGACATGGACTCTGCCCGCGAACACTCCGCTGTCTAGCAATTCGCAGTTGACCATCCAGTTGCCACAGAGCCTGGCACAAGCACAACCGAAGGGCACAGCAGGCGGCAATGTGGCTTCGCGGCTGGCACCGTATACGCTGGCGCTGCTGATCCTGCCCTTCGCGGGCCGGATGCGCCGCGCAGGCAAGCGGCTGGGGCGCGCGGCTTTCGTGCTGCTGATGCTAATTGCGGGCATGGCGGCCATGGCCGGACTGAGCGGCTGCGGTTCTCCCAGCATCTTCTTCACCCAGCAACTGGAGACCTATCCGGTAACCGTGACGGTGAGCGCGGGCTCGTTATCGCACTCCATGCCAATTACGCTGGTGGTCGAGTAAGAAGGAGAGCTTGCGAGGCGCGGATCGAACGACGCGTCGCATCCCTGCGGCCGTGCGAAACGCCGAGGTATTTTTTGCGAGAGATTTTCATGCGTCAGCTTGGGAAGGGTGGCCACGGCTGCCGCCGAGGATACGGTTGCTCCAAAACCGGTCCGACGAGCAAGGTTCGCCATGCTGTCCCCTGAATGTGTGGGTTGGTACAGCAACCACAATCGAGTTAGCCAGATAATGCGTCCGTTAGCGGCTGAGAAGCCTGGCGCATTCTGTAGCGGGCATTTATAGTTGGTTGCGCGCGGAATACCGGTTACACATGCCATCGTAACGCGCGACGCCTGGCGCTAAGGCAAGAGCAGACTGCGAGCGTGGAATGGTTTGGCCATTTTGTAATCGCGCGCGGATTATGGGGAGGGATTTGTCTATGTCAAGTTTGCGATGGAGGGTTGTATTCCTCTGCGTTTGTCTTACCTCATACTGTTTCGCATCCGGGGCATCACCGGCCGCGCGTGGATACAAGAACTTTCGCGTTGCGGTCTATGTTCCGGAGTATGTAGTGGAGCAGATGAAGGACCCCAGTTATCTACAGAGCAGCTGGGAGACCATCAGCGGCCAGGTGAAGGTAGACAAGGTCTATCTGGAGACCTACCGAAGCGGGCGAACTGCCGACGACCAGTTACTTGAAGCGGTGAAGTCGTTCTTCGCCGTCCGGGGAGTAGAAGTAGACGGGGGCATTGGGTTGACGGTGATGGAGTCGGACAACTTTCAATCGTTCTGCTATACCGACCCCAAGGACCGCGATTTTGTGAAGAAGCTCTCGCGGAAGACAGCGCGCCACTTCGACGAGATCATTCTGGACGATTTTTATTTCAATAACACGAAAAATGATTTGGATATTGCCGCCAAGGGAAGCAGAAGCTGGGACGATTTTCGCGTTGAATTAATGGACCAGGCTTCGCGGGAGCTAATTGTCGGCCCAGCCAGGCAGGTGAATCCCAAGGTGAAAGTCATTATCAAGTTTCCCAACTGGTATGAGCACTTCCAAGGCAACGGATACGACCTTGATAAGGAACCGCGCATCTTCGACGGCATCTGGGCGGGCAATGAGACGCGCGAGGCGGACGGGACCTCGCAGCACTTGCAGCAGTACCAGAGCTATGAGATTACGCGCTACCTGGAGAACATAGCGCCGGGCCGGAACGGGGGCGGATGGGTCGATACCGGCGGTCTGCGCTATGTCGATCGCTACGCGGAACAGCTATGGGACACGATGCTTGCCAAGGCGCCGGCCATCATACTCTTCAAGTGGACGGAACTGCTGAATCCCGCCGCGCCGGGCCAGAGGCAGGCATGGAACGGCATTCACACCAGCTTCGATTATCAGCAGCTTGTGAGTAGTTACGATAAGTCCCATCCGGAAAAGCCACCTACCTTTGCCGGTGTTGCTGGCTATGCATTAGATGAGATTGATCCCATTATCGGAAAGATTGGCAATCCGATCGGCATCGCAAGCTATAAGCCGTATAACTCATCCGGGGAAGACTTCCTGCAAAACTATCTTGGCATGATGGGCGTTCCTATAGAGATGGTCCCCACATTTCCAACCAAGGCGAAGCTAGTGTTGCTTACCGAAGAGGCTGCCGGCGATCCGCAACTGATCGCGAAGATAAAAACTCATCTTGAATCTGGGAAAAACGTGATGATGACCTCCGGGTTGGTCCGCGTTTTACAGGACCGGGGACTGAAGGACCTGGTGAGTTTGCGAGCTACGTCGCGCAAGGTGATCGTGGCCCACTATTCCGGAGGGGTCCGCGGGCCGGAGGGGGAGGGAGAGAATAACGCGGGAGTACTGATTCCAGAGATCGACTATTTTACAAACGATGCCATGCCGGTGATCAGCGCAGACGCCAGCGGAAACAGCTTTCCAATTCTGCTGGCGGACCATTATTCCAAGGGAACGATCTTCGTTCTTACGATTCCGGACAACTTCAACGATCTCTATTCGTATCCTCCCAGTGTTGTCTCGGCTGTGAAGGAGGCCGTGCTGGGAGATTTCCCGGTGCGACTGGAGGGCCCGAACAAGGTCAGCCTGTTTGCCTACGACAACCATACGTTCGTGGTGGAGTCCTACCTGGACCATCCGGCGACGGTTACGGTTGCCATCACGGACGGGATTGCGAAGATCGTGAATATGGAGAGCGGCGAGAGCATTGTAGGGGAGGCAGCAGCGGCGCGCCGGGGTTTTGGGGGACGACAGAGCACGGGCCCGGCACGGATGTACTTTGCGATCACGATCCAGCCGCATAGCTATGCGGCCTTCAGCGAAGTGCCGTAGTCTTCCGGGACTGGAGCGGCTGTGGACCGCCTTGACAACTTCCAGGGCACAACTCTAGGGTTTGCTTGGCAATCTGCTTCCGTGCTGAAGCGGAGAGCTATTCGCTCTTCAGGAGCAACCAGCCATGACATTCAAGAATGCATCGCTCGCGTGCCTGCTCGCTATTCTGGCAGCAGGTTCAGGGCTTGCCGCGTACGCGCAAGCGCCTCCTGCAACGTCTGCGGCAACACCTACAGCAAGGCCGGTCGCAACCGTGATTGCCGGGATTCCGGTGAACTACGCGAAGTACGGGGGCTTTCCCGACACCGCGGCGATGGACGCGACGGCGCAAGGTCTGTTGGCGCAGGGATTTCTTGTGCCGCCGGACTCCGCCAAGCCGCGCACCTGGTGGCACTGGACCAACGGCAATGTGACCGAGACGGGTATCACCAAGGACATCGAGTGGATGAAGCGCGTGGGGATCGGAGGGTTTCAGCTGGTGGATGTGGCGCAAGGCAATGGCCAGGTGGTGGAACCGAAGATCAACTTCGGCACCGAGGAGTGGTACCACGCCGTGCGCCACTCAGCCGAACTCGCCAGGCAACTGGGCATGGAGATGTCTATCTTCAGTTGCGCGGGATGGAGCGAGGCGGGTGGGCCGTGGGTGACGCCGCAGATGGCGATGAAGAAGCTGGTATGGAGTGAGACGGATGTGGTGGGTGGGAAGAGCTTCGCGGGCAAGCTGGCGCAGCCGCCTTCGAATGAGGGGGCAGTGCGGGACTCGGGCGCGGGTGGGACTCCCGGCGATCCGCCCTTTTATGCGGACAGCGCGGTGATTGCGTACCGCACGCCTGCGGCGGAGGCACCAATGGCGTCGCTGCACCCGAAGGTGACGACCAACGGCGGGCCGATCGATGGGGCGGCGTTGATGGACGACAGCCTACAGACGGCGGTGACGATTGCCGCGCCCAAGGACGGCACTCCGGCGTGGCTGCAGTACGAGTTTGCGCAGCCGTACACGGCGCGCGCTCTGTCGCTGGGCGCGAGAGGAAGGATTCCGGTGGGGCGGATTCTGGCGAGCGACGATGGGGCGGCGTGGCGGACGATTGAAACGATGCCGGGGCCGCAGGGATACCACGGCGCGTCGGTGCGGACGTTTGCGTTTCCGGCGGAGACGGCGCGGTTCTTCCGCATCGAGTTCGACCGAGTGGGACTGACTCCGGCTGAGGTGATTCACGGAGAGGCGGCGCAAGCTCCCGCGACGTTTCCCGGAGCTGCGAATACGGGCTATGGGATCAGCGAGGCAATTTTTTATTCGGACGCGCGGGTGAATCGCTGGGAGGACAAGGGCGCGTTCGGAAGCCTGATGGATGTCTATGACGTGGTTCCGACACCGGACGCGCCTGCCGCGGCTGAGATTACGCGCGGCGAGATCGTCGACCTGACCGGCAAGATGGACAAGGATGGCACGCTGCACTGGGATGTGCCCGAGGGCCGCTGGACCATTCTGCGCATGGGTTATTCGCTGACCGGCGCGAGGAACCGGCCGTCGGTTCCCGCAGGCAGTGGGTTGGAGGTGGACAAACTCAGCTCGAAGTATGTGCAGCAGTACTTCGCGGGCTACATGAACCCGATGAAGGCGCACCTCGGCGACCTGGTTGGCTCGACCGTTCAGTACATGACGCTGGACAGTTGGGAGGCGGGAATGCAGAACTGGACCGACGACATGATCGCCGAGTTCCAGAGCCGCCGCGGCTACGATCCCACGCCGTACCTGCCTGTGCTGGCTGGGCGCGTGGTGGAGAATGCGGAGGTGAGCGACCGCTTCCTGTGGGACTTTCGCCGGACGCTGGCGGACCTGTACGCCGGTGACTTTTACGGCACCGTGGACAGCGAGCTGCACAAGATTGGGATGAAGGCGTACTCCGAGGCTTCGGGTGTGGCGCTGGAGATTCCCGAGGACACGCTGCTGAACAAGAGCCACATCGATATTCCGATGGCCGAGTTCTGGGTGCGCGCGCTGCATCCGGAGTCGATGTACTACGTGGATGTGCGTGGGGCTGCATCGACCGCGCATGTGTATGGCAAGCCGCTGGTGGCGACGGAGACGTTTACCGGCGGCGGATACGAGTCGCCGTACACGTTGAAGAAGATTGCGGACTACTGGTTCACGCAGGGGGTGAATCGGCTGGTCTTCCACACCTCGGCGGAGCAGCCGCTGGACACCAAGCCGGGCAACACCATGGTGGGCACGCACATCAATCGCAACATCACATGGGCCGGGCTGGCCAAGCCGTTCATGACCTACATGGCGCGCGTCTCGTACATGCTACAGCAGGGGAGTCCGGTGGCCGACCTTGCCTATCTGCTGCCGGAGGGCGCGCCCTCGACGATGCCCTTCTGGGGCGATGGCCTGCAACCCGCGCCGCCCGCGGGTTACGACTACGACGTCATCAACACCGACGTGCTGCTGCACCGCACCAGCGTCGCAGCGGACGGGCGCATCCACATCGAGGGCAGCAGCGCAATGCCCGACGGGATGAGCTATCGCGTACTGGCGCTGCCGCCAACCACGCAGATGACGCCCAAGGTCCTGCATAAGCTGCACGAGCTGGTTGCGGCGGGAGCGACGATTGTTGGCCCGCGTCCAACAAGTTCACCGAGCCTGCTGCACTATCCGGATGCGGACGCGCAGGTGCGCGTTCTCGCCACGGACCTTTGGGGCGATATGGACGGCGTGACTTTGAACCAGCACACCTTCGGCAAGGGCATGACGTACTGGGGCATTACGCTGGACGAAGTTCTTACGCGGCTGAAGAGCGCTCCGGACTTTGCGTCGAGCGGATCGCTGGACGGGTCTCTGGATGGGCCGCCGGCCTGGGTGCATCGGCATACGGCGGACGCGGAGATTTATTTTGTGGCCAACCAGGCCGACGCGCCGGTACACATCGATGCGCGCTTTCGCGTGAGCGGAAAGGACGTGCAGATCTGGCGGCCGATGAATGGTGCGATGACCGGCGACAAGCCGGGCGATACAGCCGGGTACACGTCCGTCGCCAGGATTGCGGACCGCACGGGCAATCGCCAACCCGGCATTGAGCCTGCGGTTTATACCACACAAGCGGGTTTCACCACGGTCCCGCTCGATCTCGCTGAACGCGAGTCCGTCTTCGTGGTCTTCCGCAACGCCGCGCCCGCGCCTGCGCGCAGTGCCTCCGTGGCTATCGAGACGAAACTCGCCACGCTCGCGGGGCCGTGGACGCTCAGCTTCCCGGCGAACTGGGGCGCGCCAGCCAGCGTACAGATGCAGCAGCTCACGTCGTGGACCGAGAGCTCCGATCCCGGCGTCAAGTACTTCTCCGGCACCGCTACCTACACCAAGACGGTGCAGGCCCCGGCGTCGTGGTTCAAGCCGGGGCAACACATCTGGATCGACCTGGGCAAGGTGCGCGACATCGCCGAGGTCAAGGTGAACGGCAAGCCGGCGGGGTTGACGTGGGCCCCGCCTTACCGCGTCGATGTGAGCGCCGCGCTGAAGCCGGGTGCGAATCGGCTAGAGGTCAATGTGACCAACGAGTGGACCAACCGGCTGATGGGCGACCGCCTTGTCCCTGCGGGAAAGCGAGTGCTGACGCCTGCGGGCGCTCCGGGCGCTCCCGCTGCACAGACCGGAGTCTTCCCCGGACCGCAGGCTCCGCCGGAGTCGGGACTGCTGGGCGACGTAGCCTTCATCGCAGCGCGAAACCCGTGATGCTGTGCCAGGCTGCGGAGAGTGTCCTGGGATGTCAACAACTGGTCTGCGGAAGGGGGACCGAGGCGAGGCTCTCTATCTCACCGCCTGCCACCCAGCACTACCACGGTGAATTCATAAACCCTCATCTCAGTCTCCGTAAACGCATAGACTTGCATCTCGATAGGCGAGATGGTCTGTCCTCCCGCTGGGTTATCGACTTAGATCGGCGTCTTTGCTTTTCAACAACGGCTGAATTCTAATTTCTGGTGGCAACACCGATGCAGTCCAACACAATGGCGCAGGCAAGACCACTGACGTTTGCCGTACGAGCGGCGCTGACGCTCATCGGGTTCAGCGCGGTCATCGGGCAGATCGTTCTCATGCGGGAGCTCATCGTCGTCTTCAACGGCAACGAGATTTCGCTGGGAATCATGCTGGCCACCTGGCTATTCTGGACCGCTGCCGGCAGCAGCCTAAGCAGCTCCCTTGCGCTGGACGAAGACAACGCTCGCCGCGCGGTCGCCGCGCTCGAATGCCTGCTCGCCGTCAGCCTGCCGCCGACGATATGGGCGTTGCGCGCCTCGAAGACCATCTTTCAGACAGTGCCGGGCGAACTGGTGGGGCCGTTGCCGATGGTCCTTGCGTCCCTGGCCTGCCTGAGCCTGTTTTGCCTGGTCTCCGGCGCGTTATTTGTGGTTGCGGCACGGATGGCCGAAGCGGAGTGCGCCGTCTCCGCGCGCGCCGCCGCCAGCTCGGCTTACATGCTGGAGGCTATTGGTTCCGGCCTGGGAGGGGTCCTGGCCAGCATGGTGTTGCTGCGCTTTCTTGACTCCTTCCAGATCGCAACCATCGTGGTCATCCTGAACCTGTGCATGGCGGGGGTGCTGTTGCTTCGGGTGAGTCGCAAACAGTTTGCCGCATTGGCGCTGGCTGCGGTGCTAATCGAAGTTCCTCTGCTTACATTTGTTGCGCCGTCGTTGGACAGGTCCTCGCAGGCGCGCCTGTGGCGGGGCTTTCGCCTGCTGGGATCGCGCAACTCAATCTACGGCAACCTGACGGTGACCGGAACGGGCAATCTCCGCAGCATCTATCAGAACGGCGTGCTCGTTGCCAACGCTCCGGACCAGAACGCAGCCGAAGAGGCGGTGGACTATGCGTTGCTGGAGAGCCCGGTGCCGAGGCGCGTTCTGCTGATCGGCGGCGGAGTGAATGGCAGCATCGCCGAGGCGTTGAAGCATCCCACCGTCGAGCGCATCGACACCGTTGAGCTGGACCCCGCGCTCATCGACATGGCGCGCCAGTTCTTCCCGGCGCAGTTTGCTCCCCTGGTCTCAGACCCTCGGGTCCACATGCACTACGCGGATGGCCGGTACTATCTGAGGACAACTGGCGACCGGTTCGACGCAATTATTCTGAATGTGCCCGATCCGCAGACCGCGCAGATCAACCGTTTCTATACCGCCGAGTTCTTCCGTTCCGCCCGCGACCACATGGCGCCGGGAGGACTGCTCGCCTTGCAACTGCGGTCGTCGGAGGAGACCATCAGTCCCGACCTTGCGGATTTCCTGCGCTGCATTCGGCGCACGCTCGAGGAGGTCTTCCCAACCATTGTCGCCATCCCCGGCGATACGATCCACTTCTTCGCCGCGACTCGCCCCGATGTTCTGACGGCCGATCCCCAGACTTTGATCGCAAGGTTGAATGAGCGGAACCTGCAACCCCAGTACGTTCGGGAGTACTTTATCCCGTTCCGCATGATGCCCGATCGCATGGCGCAGGTCCGTGAGCAACTGCGGCCGCTGGGTTCGACGCCGGTCAATCGCGATTTCGAGCCGATCGCCTACTATTTCGACGTTGTGTTGTGGAGCACGCAATTCAAGGAGGGCGATTCCCGCTGGTTCAGGATCGCGGCGCATGTCGATTTTACGCGTGTCCTCGTTGCGGTCCTTGTTCCGTTGTTGCTTGTGGCAATCCTGCTGGCGTCTGTGGGCACACGCGAGAAGCGTGCCCGGAGCGCCGCGGTATACTGCGCGGCTACAACCGGCTTCACACTGATCGCGCTGCAGATTGTTCTGCTGCTGGCGTTCCAGTCCATCTATGGTTACGTTTACTACCAGCTCGCGATTCTGATCGGCCTGTGCATGGCAGGCATTGCGTTTGGAAGTTGGCTGAGTATCCGCCGCACACCTGTCAGCGATCGTCCACCCTGCCGCGCCATGGCCATGACCCAGTTCCTACTCGCCCTCTCCGGGCCTGCGCTGATCTTTGTGGTCGCCATGCTGGCAAGAATTTCGGGAGTTGCAACAACATGGCTGGCGGCAGAGCTCGTCTTCCCTGCCTTGGCTGCTCTCACGGGGATTCTGGGGGGCTATCAATTCCCCATCGCGACCCATATCTACCTACATGACAGGAACAGTCGTTCCAGCCTGGGTGCGCTCTACGCCATCGATCTGCTGGGCGGATGCGCAGGCGCACTCTTGGTGAGCAGTTATCTCATTCCCGTGTTTGGGTTCTGGAAGACCGCATGGCTCTCAGCGGCAATCAATCTCGTGGCTGCCCTGCTTGCCGCGCGCGTATATCTGGAGGCGAGCAGGCCTCGCACGTGAGCGATTAAGGAAGGTCTGTGCAAGTGTTAGAAATTCCCTCGGCGGCTAAAGCCGCATTGGAAATAGGCCACTTGCGGCGGGACTAAAGTCCCGCCCTTTCAAAACGGAAACTTGTTCAGAGATTCCTTACGGCTTGTGTTCGCCGAATACCACCGCGGTAAATTTAAAGATGTCTGTATCCGCATCCTTCCAGCAAGTGGAACTCATTCCCGCCTTGCGGCAGGTCTCTTCCAGAAACTTCTGCCGGTCCCATTTTGGTTCTTGTTCCACCGGGACCTGGGGAAGCAAAAGGCCCTCGTGATCGCCATTCTTCATCAGCAGGCCATCCTGGCCAACCTTGATCTGCTGAATGTCCATGACGCGCCGCAGGGGCGAGAGCACGGAGATCTCATACTCGAGCTGCGGCAACTCTGAAGCTGAAACCGGAGGGAACCGTGGATCGCGCAGGGCGGCGAGTGTGGCCGTGTCGCGTACAGTCAGGTAGAGAGGCTTGGTCGCGGCGGTATAACCGATGCACCCGCGCAGCTCTCCCGCTTCGGTCAGGGTCACAAACGCGCCGCGGTCCTGATTGAGCGCCTCGCTTGCGGTTGCGCCCGGCTCATATTGCTTCCTCTGCCCGACCGCCTGCTCAACCGACTTGCGGGCCAGCGCGAGCAGTTCATTCTTGTCGCGGTCGCTGAGTGAGAATGGCGTTTCCACCGCTTTTCCAGCGGGGGCCTTCACGAAGACGTCCGCGCTGTATCCGACCACGCGCGAGCGGTCGCCCGAGGTGTCGCCGGAGTTGGCGTACTTGAGCACCATGGCCTGGTTTGCTCCCATGCGCTCGGCGGCAATCATGGCGGCCACAATGGGCGCGCCGCCGCATGCCTCCCAAACTCGCGTCTGGAAGTTCTGCGACATGCTGAAGTAGTCCCACGCCGCAAGCGCATTCAGCGTCTTGTGGTCCATCGTCACGGCTTCATCGTAGGTGTGGAAGTGCGAGAGATCGGAGCTGGCGAGGATCAGCGTACTGCCGCCCGTCTTTTCGTTCTCGATGAGCTTGGCCAGGGCCACGCCCAGTGCGCGGCTGCTCTCGTAGCTCTGGTCGCCCATGACGATGGGCACCAATTGGAAGTTGCCCAGCACACGTTGCAGCCACGGCAGCTGCACCTCGATGGAATGTTCCGCGCCGGCCGGCGTAATATCGTGCCCCGTGCCGGAGAGCTGTAGGGTTGGATCCAGCTTGACCAACTGCTGGGCAAAGGCCTTGTCCACGGGCACCGTTCCCAGTGGAGTTGCGTAGGCGTCGCCGTCATAGACGGAGGTGAAGCCGAAGCCCATGTAGTGCGTCGGCCCAATCACGACGACACGGGAAAATTTGCGCCCCTTCAACTCCGCGTAGGTGGTTGCGGCCACGGGGCCGGAGAACTGATAGCCGGCATGCGGCGCAACCACGGCCAGGATGGGGTCGTGGATCGGCGGCGGCGTGGCATGCGCCAGCAGGTCGTCGATCATCGCCGAGAGTACCTTTGGATCTGCCGGATAGAAGCCGTCGGCGACTCCGGCTGGCCGCACCTTTTGCGCACCAGCGGAATGAACGTGCTGCCATGGCGCAAACGCCAGGAACGCTACGAGTGGTGCTGACAGCCAAACCATGTTCCAACTCCTTTTGAACTTCATTGCTCAACCTCCTCGGCGCCCTCAGGTGTGCCAGACGCCTGGAATCGGGTGCTGGCAGAATGGGCAACTGTCCTTGTGGATCAGGTTCTTGCTGGCCGTGAACCCGATGCGTTCCACCAGCATCTTGCGGCACTTTGGGCAGTAGGTATTTTGCGCGGGATGTCCCGGAACATTCCCGATATAGACGTAGTGCAGCCCCTCGGCGTCGGCGATGGCCTTGGCGCGCTCCAGGGTTGGCACCGGGGTGATGGGCAGGTTCTTCAGCAGGTACTCCGGATGGAACTGCGTGAAGTGCAGCGGCACGTCCACGCCCAGGTTGGTCTTGATCCAGCGCGCCAGGCCGAGAAACTCGGCATCGTCGTCGTTCAGAGTCGGCACCACCAGGTAGACGATCTCCGTCCACTTGTCCATCTTGCGCAGCGTGACCAGCGAATCCAGCACCGGCTTCAACTGGCCAGTCACCACATCCTTGTAGTACGACTCGGTGAACGACTTCAGGTCGATCTTGACCGCGTCCATCTTTCCGTACGCAGCCTTCAACGCCTCTTGCTGCATGTAGCCATTCGACACGACAATGCTGCGAATCCCCGCTGCGTGCCCGGCATCGGCGGCGTCCATCAGGAACTCGCTGAAGACCACCGGCTCGCTGTAGGTGTAGGCAATCGTCGGACAGTCATACTGCTTCGCCAACTCTGCAACCCGCTGCGGCGGCGTGAACTCAGCGGGGACCTGCTCCGGGCGCGACTGGGAGATGTCCCAGTTCTGGCAGAATTTGCAGTTGACGTTGCAGCCGGCTGTGGCCAGCGAGAAAGCGACCGTCCCCGGCAGGTAGTGGAAGAGCGGCTTCTTCTCGATGGGATCGACGTGCGCGGCGCAGACCCGCGAGTGCACCAGCGAGTAGTAGGTGCCGCCGCGGTTCTCGCGCACGCCGCAGTAGCCGCGCTCGCGGTCCCCCACCGTACATTCGCGCGGACACAGCTTGCACTTGATCTTCTTGTTTTCCAGCTTCTGGTAGAACTTGGCCTCGACGGTGAACTGCGCATCGTCCTGCTTCTGCGCGCCGCCTGGCAATGGGGCTGCTGCAAGAGAAGCAGGGAATTCGCCAACCCCCAGCGCCGCTCCCGACGCCAGCGCGCACATCATAAACGAACGGCGGTCCACGTTGGCCTTCATCTCGAATTCATGCACCATGTTGCCCCCAATCGCACGTCCGCCTACACCTCGATAACCGCGATTCTCCTGGGATCGTTCGTGCCCAGGCGATGCCCGGCATCGGCAGCGGTCGCGATGTAATGCGGCGCGCGGCCCTCGGCTTCCAGCGTCTTCAATCCCTTTTCGGCCCGCTTGCGCTCGATGATCCGCCAGCCCGTGTAGTCCAGCGCCACCGGGTCCTGCGAGACGAGCAGCGCATTCTCCTTCCAACTGTACTCCGGCTTGTACGCCGGGCCGCCTTCGTACTGCGCCGTGGTCGCGTCGCAGAGGGTCAATCGCATCCTGCTCCGAATCTCGGGCAGCATGTTCACGTCCGCGATGTACGGATTGCAGCCGTTGGGATGGTACTTGTTCGGGTTGTGAATGACGCCGTACATGTTCTTCAGCGCGATGGTTACGCCGGCGCCGTCATGGTCTTTCAGCACGGGGACATTGATCAGGACATTGCATCGTTGAGTGAGGATTCTGGACAACCGGCTGCCAACGCTGCCATACGCAACCAACTCCTGTTCGTAATCGACGCGATCGGTGCCGAAGCATTGCACCCCGTTTCCGCCCATCGACAGATGGAATCCGGCGCGTTCCAGCTCGTCGCTGTCGCGGTCCCAGACCACAATGTCGCCGGCTTTGGTTCCGGCCTCCTGTAGCCGCTCGCAGATAGCTTCGACCAGTTGCAGATTGCTGCTGAGTCCGCGCCCACCCAGCGCATTCACCTTCACTCCCACCTTGTCGCCGGGGCGGACCAGCCTGCTCCATGCCTCGTTTGCATGGTCGCGGTCGAAGAGTGTCTGCATGGCGCGATCCAGCAGGGCCAGCATCCGGCGCGAATCCACCGTGGAACCCGTGCCGCGCAGCAGGTCGTCGCGCGCGATGACAACTTTGGACTTCGCGGGAGGCGCGCCTGGTTGGGCTGGCGCGAGCAGTTCCATCGCTCCGCCTGCGCGCAGAACCGCTGCGCCAGTGAACCACTGCTTCAGGAAAACCCGGCGACTCGAACCACGCATCGCGCTCATAGGGCTACTCCGCTGAACGCACAACCATACGGCCCCCGGTTATGCAGCGCACCACACCATTCCATGCTATGCGCAATTGGATGCTGCTTTGCAGTGACGAACCGCACATGGGTTGGCCATCCCCGATGCTCCCGCACAGTTCCGGACAAGCGCGGGTGCGATTATCATGGGCATTGAACCCTGGAAACCTGGGGCGCGGAGACAGGATGTCCGTTTCAAATCGATTTTCTGCCTCTGGCACAGGCGCATCGGAGCCAACGCTTCCGGACGCTTCCTATTCCGACGACTCCATGCTTGCAGCGTCCTCAGCATCCCCAGCGACACCAAAGGTCCAGCGCTGGATCGTTGCCATTGCGGTGATGTCCAGCGCCGTGCTGGAGGTGCTGGACACCTCGGTTGTCAACGTCAGCCTGCCCCATATCGCGGGGTCTCTTTCCTCGAGCGTGGAAGAGGCAACCTGGGTGCTGACGTCCTATATCGTGGCCAACGCCATCATCCTTCCTGTTACCGGGTGGCTGGCCAATTACATGGGGCGCAAGCGGTTGTTGATGACTGTGGTGACTGGGTTCACGGTGTCCAGTATCTTGTGCGGGCTGGCGCCGAACCTTCCCATGCTGATCTTCTTTCGCGTGCTGCAAGGGACCACGGGAGGAGGCTTGCAGCCACTGTCGCAGGCGGTGCTGCTGGAAGAGTTCCCGGGACGGGAGCGCGGCAAGGCGATGGCCTTCTGGGGCATGGGGATTGTGGCCGCGCCCATCCTCGGCCCCACCATCGGCGGCTGGATCACCGATTCATACTCCTGGCGCTGGGTCTTCTACATCAATGTTCCGGTCGGCATTCTCAGCCTGTTCCTGATCTACCTCTTCGTTCATGATCCCCAGTACATCCGGCGCGGGACGCTGCGCGCCGATCTCTGGGGACTGGGCATGCTGGCGCTGGGCATGGGCGCTTTACAGATCATGCTGGACAAGGGGCAGGAAAAAGACTGGTTTGGCTCCGAGTTGATCAAAGTACTGGCGGTCATGGCTGCGGTCTTCCTCACTGCGTTCGTCATTCGCGAGCTTACCGTCAAGGACCCCATCGTCCACTTCCACCTGCTGCGGTTCCGGGCCTTTGCGACCGGCATTGGTCTGGCGGCAGTACTCGGCTTTGTACTCTATGGAAGCTTGATCCTGCTGCCGTTATTCATGCAGACCCTGCTGGGCTGGACGGCTGCCACGGCGGGCATCTGGACCAGTCCGCGAGGCATTGGAACGGCCCTCTGCATGCCGTTGGTCGGTTATATACTCGGCAGGGGCTGGGATGGGCGCTGGATGGTGACCTTCGGATTTTCCTTGGCCGGACTGGCGTTCTTCGGCTACGCAAATATGACGTTGCAATCCGGCACATGGGACATCTTCTGGTACCAGATATTGCAGGGGGCTGCGATGGGACTGCTGTTTGTGCCCCTGACCACCTTGACCATGGCCTCCATTCCGCCGCAGGAGACAGGGTATGCCACCAGCCTCTACAGCGTGACGCGCAACATCGGGTCCAGCATGGGGATCTCCTTTGTGACCACATGGATCACGCGGCGCTCCCAGTTTCATCAATCCATTCTGGCGTCTCACATTACCGCTTCGAACCAGATGAGCCGGGAGGCGATGGAGCAGATTACGGGCTTTCTGCAACACAGCGGCACCGACCGCGTAACGGCCAAGCACGAGGCCGGAGCAATGATCTATCGGACGATGCAACAGCAGGCCGCGCTGCTGAGCTACGTGGACGTGTTTCACATCATGGGATATTTATTTCTAATTGTGATCCCGTTGGTCTTCCTCATGAAGCGGCCTCACCACGCCACCACAGCGCGTTAATATGAGAGCTGTTCCCTTCCGGATCACTCCAGTTGGAGGCGCATGAGGAGCGCGTCGTCCGCGGGGTCTTGGTAGTAGCGCGGGCGGCGGGCGGTGGTAGTAAATCCGAGGCTGGCGTAGAGGGCGACGGCGGCGGAGCTGGAGGCACGGACCTCGAGGACAACTTCGGTTGCGCCCTGAGAACGAGACCAGTCGAGCACGGCGCGGCAGAGGGCCCGACCGATGCCGGCGCGGCGGGAGTTGGCGGAGACGACGACGCTCTCCAACTCGGCGGTGCGGCTGGATGCGGCTGGATGGAGCAGACCGACGGCGAAGCCGATGAGTGAGTTGTCATTCTCCGCAACGAAGAGGCAGCGCTGGATTTCGGTCTCCCACCCATTCCGCAACGAACGCGGAATGGATGGGGCACCCAGTGCGTTGGATTCCAGGATGTCTGCGTAGGTGGAGGGCGGCCAGTGGGGGGCGAGATCGGTGGCGCGCTCGAGGGCAAGGATCGGATCGAGATCCGAGGCGATGGCGCGGCGCAGATGGAATTGCGGAACGCTCATCGGGACGGCGTTCCGGGCCGGGTTGGGGAAAGATGCGGGGCGGCGGTGGCGACGGACTTGGCGAAGATTTCGGCGTCGGTGCGGCGCAGGTAGTTGGCGTCGATGGATGCGGGGTCGTCGAAGGCGCACTGCCGGATGCGGGCGATGGCGAGGGGCAGGGCATCGGCGGCGGTGGGCTCGGCGACGAGCTGCGGGACGAGCGCGGCGATGGATTGGGCGACGGTTGGTTCGCAGACGACAAAGGTCGGTTGCTCCTCCCTGCTCTGATCGGCGAGATTGGTTTCGTCAAAACTGACTTCGGCGAGGAGCTGGTCGCGGGTGAGGAGGCTCTCGCGGAGGCAGAGGCCGCCGGCGTAGAGACCGGAGTAGAACTCGCCGCGGCCGGCGTCGAGGAGGGCGTTGATCTGCGTTTCCCACCCATCGCGATGAGACCGCGATGGATAGGGCACCCGCGCTGGAGGTTCAGCGAGGCTGGCGAGGACGGCGAGGCGGGAGATAGCGACCAGCGGGAGGTTGAGGGCGTGGCAGAGGCCCTTGGCGGCGCTGAGGCCGACGCGCACTCCGGTGAAGGAGCCGGGGCCGTGGACGACGGCGATGGCGTCGAGTTGGCCAAGGCTGAGGCCGCTGCTCGTCGCCAGGGAGTGGATGGCTGGGACGAGGCGCTCGGCGGCGGAGCGACCGGGGAGGCTGGCAACGGCGGGCGGGCGGGTGGAGTCGGCGAGGGCCACGCTGCCGGTTGCACCACAGGTGTCGATGAGCAGAATCTTCATTGGTGCGCGGCCTCGTGGGGCAGAACTGAGTCGTTAGGACAACTGCGGTTCGGGTTACTGCAATCGTGAAGCAGGATCGAATCGACTTCCGATTGAAAGCATCGGTTTCTGCATTGCATCGAAAGGGTTTTGCGCTGCATCGAAGATTATAGTTATTGAATCGTGAGAGAGGGCCGGGCACAGGGATGACGATGAAGAATGAGGAAGTTGCCGCGAAGGGGGATTTTTCCGCCGAGGTTGCGGAGTGGGTCGAGGCGTTCGACCAGGTGGTGGCGGGCGGGAAGGCGAAGGGCGTGGAGCTGCTGGAGGCGCTGCGGCTGCGGGGACGCGAGAGCGGGGTGGTGCTGCCGTACCGGCTGTCGACGCGCTTCCGCAACACGATTCCGGTGGAGGAAGAGCTTCCCTACCCCGGCGATATGGAGATCGAGCGGCGGATCAAATCGCTGATCCGGTGGAACGCCATGGCCATGGTGCATGGGCAGAACAAGAGGGACCCGGGGATCGGCGGGCACATTTCGACCTACGCGTCGCTGGCGACGATGCTGGAGGTGGGGTACAGCCACTTCTTCCACGCGAAGTACACGGGAGAAGAGGGGAACGATCTGCCGGGAGACTTCATCTACTTTCAGGGACACGCGTCGCCTGGGGTGTATGCGCGGGCGTACCTGGAGGGACGGCTGACGGACCAGCACCTGAAGAACTATCGCCATGAGTTGAGGGGGACGCCGGGGCTCTCGAGCTATCCGCACCCGTGGCTGATGCCGGATTTCTGGAACTTTCCCACCGTGTCGATGGGGCTTGGGCCGCTCAATGCGATCTACCAGGCGCGGTTCATGCGGTACCTGGAGAACCGCGGGCTGATCGAGCGGACGCCGCGCAAGATCTGGGCGTTTGTGGGCGACGGCGAGACGGACGAGGTGGAGACGCTGGGGGCGATCTCGCTGGGCGCGCGGGAGAAGCTGGACAATCTAATCTTCGTGGTCAACTGCAACCTGCAACGGCTGGATGGGCCGGTGCGCGGCAACAAACGGATCATCGACGAGCTGGAAGGCGTGTTTACCGGCGCGGGGTGGAACGTCATCAAGGTGATCTGGGGCAGGGGGTGGGACGAGCTGTTTGCGCGCGACGTGCATGGGCTGCTGCTGAAGCGGATGGAGGAGTGCGTGGACGGCGACTTCCAGACCTACAAGGCGAAGGGCGGCGCGTATCTGCGGCAGCATTTTTTTGGGAAGTATCCCGAGCTGCTGGAGATGGTGAAGGAGTATACGGACGATGAGTTGATCCATCTACAGCGCGGCGGGCACGATCCGGTGAAGGTGTTCAACGCGTACAAGCGGGCGGTGGAGCACAGGGGCGTGCCGTCGGTGGTGCTGGCGATGACGGTGAAGGGGTACGGGATGGGGCCGGCGGAGTCGCGCAATGCGACCCACTCGGAGAAGAAGCTGTCAGACGAGGGGCTGGCGGCGTTTGTGAAGCGGTTCAACATTCCGATTCCGGAGGAGGAGGCGATCGAGGGGACGCCGTACCGGCCGCCGCAGGACTCGCCGGAGATGGTGTACATGCAGGAGCGGCGACGCGAGCTGGGCGGAGTGATGCCGACGCGGTCGGTGGTGGCGGCGGGCTTCAAGGCGCCGGGGCTGGATTATTTCGACGAGTGGACGGCGGGGTCGAAGGGACGCGCCGTGTCGACGACGATGGGATTCATCTCGGTGCTGCGGCACCTGCTGAAGAACCCGGAGATCGGGCAACGGGTGGTGCCGATTGTGCCGGACGAGGGAAGGACGTTTGGGATGGAGTCGGTGATCCGGCAGGTGGGGATCTACGCGCCGGAGGGGCAGCGATACACGCCGCACGACAAGGAGATGCTGCTGTTCTACCGCGAAGAGCTGGATGGACAGATTCTGGAGGAAGGAATCACGGAGGCGGGAGCGATGGCTTCGTTCACGGCTGCGGGACAGGCCTATTCGACGTACAAGATGCCGATGATTCCGTTCTACATGTACTACTCGATGTTCGGGTTCCAGAGGATTGGGGACCTGGCGTGGGCATTTGCGGACTCGCGTGGCAGAGGATTCATGATGGGGGGAACGGCCGGGCGGACGACCATGCTGGGCGAGGGACTACAGCACCAGGATGGGCAGAGCCACATGCTGGCAAGCACGATTCCAACCTGCGTGAGCTACGATCCTGCGTTCATGTACGAGATGGTGGTGGTGTTGCAGGATGGCATCCGGCGGATGTATGAGAAGGGCGACGACTGCTTCTACTACATCACGATGTACAACGAGGACTACGCGATGCCGGCGATGCCGGAGGGGGTCGCAGAGGGGATTCTGCGGGGGATTTATAAGTACCGCGCGGCGAGTGGCTTGTCTCCAAATGCGGGGGAGGCTACGGTGCAGTTGTTCGGGAGTGGGCCGATCCTGAATGAGGCGCTGCGGGCGCAGGAGATTCTGGCGGAGAAATATCAGATCGCGGCGGACGTGTGGAGCGTGACCAGCTACACCGAGCTGCGGCGGGAGGCGATTGCGACCGAGCGATGGAACCGGCTGCATCCGGCCGAGGCGGAGCGGAAGACGTATATCGAGACGGCGCTGGCGGGAGCGAAGGGGCCGATCGTTGCGGCGAGCGATTATATGAAGTCGCTGCCCGATGTTCTCGCTCCGTGGTTGCAGAGTGAGGGGCGATGCAGGCTGGTGACGCTGGGGACGGATGGGTTCGGGCGCAGCGACAATCGCGCGCACCTGCGGCGGCACTTCGAGGTGAACGCGGCGGCGATTGCGGGAGCGACGATCTCACGACTGGCGCGAGAGGGCAAGATCAAGGGAAGGAAGGCGCAGGCCGCGCTGGTGGAACTGGGGATCGACAGCGAGGCCAAGGACCCGGCGCGGGCGTGATGGGGATGCAGGCGGACGAAGGGGCCGCAACCGATAATCCGCTGATTCCGAATGAGAGGTTGCGGCAGATCTATCTTGCGATGGCGCGGACGCTGGCGCTGGCCCTTCGGTCGGCGCGGCGCGGGCAGAGTCCGGCTGCCGGAACACTGGGGCTGGAGGCTGCGTTGGTGAGCGCGACGGCCGATCTTGGGCCGTGCGATATGGTGAGCGATGCGCTGGCGGGCGGAGTGGTGGATTTTTTGCGGGGCAGATCACTCAAGGAAGTTCTGCGAGCTGGGAAGGCGGGTGCTTCTGCTTCCCGGCGATCCCGCAAGAGTGGGACGGGGGTTCGCGGCTTGGTTGCGGAGTGCGGAGCGGCGGTGCGGCTGCCGAGCACGACGGATGCGGCGGAACGGATTTGGGCGGCGCTGGGCGCGGCGGCGGCCCTGAAGGCGGCTGCGGCGCAGGCGAGGGTCGAGGACAAGGCCAAAGCTGAGGTCAAGGCTAAGACGACGGACATGGCGGCGGCGCGGCAGGCGACGGAGGCGCGGCAGGCTGGCGTGGTTGTGGTCTACGCGTTGGTGGATGAGGTTCCGGCGGCGCTGTGGAAGAAGGCGCTGCGGTTTGCGGCGGATCAGGAGCTGCCGGTGGTATTTGTGGTGCTACCGCCGGCGCGGGAGCGGGGCGGCAAGGCGCGCGCGGCGGCGAAGGCGGGCGGAGTGAGCGCGCTGGCGCTGAGCTGCGGCGTTCCGGCGATTGTGGTGGACGCGGACGACGCAGTGGCGATCTATCGCGTGGCGCAGGAGTCGATCGGGCACGCGCGCATCGGCGGAGGAGCGGCGCTGATGGAGTGCGTGCCGTTCGTTCTGAAGGGCGCGGCGGGCAAGGTGCGAGTGACCCAAGACGCGATTGCGGGGCTGGAGCGGACCATGCTGCAGCGCGGCGTTGCGGCCAGGGCGTGGATGGAGCGCGAGGCAAAGGCGTTTGCGAAGCGGATTGCGAAGTAGGACGCGGAGGCGGGCAAACGGGACTGCAAATCATCTGCTTGAAAGCTCATTCGTCAGGCTTGGACCATGACCTCAGCGGCTAAGGCCGGAGTACGAATGCAGCGTTTTACGGCACGGGTAAACCCGTGCCCTTAAGCAAAGCAAAAGTGACCCAATCGTTTGAGGCGGTACTTTGTCGGATTCTTACACTACAGTAGTAGTGAACGGACTAACGGTTCCGAGGTGCGTGTGGGGAGAGATGTCTCTGGATGGTTTGCGGGCGTTATGGGCCTGGGATTCGTTCTGGGCTTGGGGATTGTTGCGTCTGCGCAGACGACCGCGAACACTCCGGCGCCGGCAACTGCTCCAGCGACGGCTCCGGCGGCGGCGACGGTGCCGACCGCGGAGGGGCAGGACAAAATCGAGTCGATGCCGGGCTATCGGCAACAGCCTTCGACCGCGCGGCGGACTGAGGGCGTTTCTGTAGCCGCGGGCGCTGCACAGACCAATCCGCAAACAAATCCGCAGACGAGCCCGCAGGCTGCGCCTATTCCTCAGAAGGTCCCGGCGCCGGTGGTGACGCCCGCGCCGCCGACGGCGCAGGTCCCCTACACGGCGCTGCCTGCGTATGGCAACCCCGACCACAGAGACCCGGAAGGCAGCGCTTACATCCCGGTGGACAGCTGGGTGGTTCCGGCGATACTGCGGCTCTACTCACTGGGCTATGTGGATACTGCGTACCTCGCGATGCGGCCCTATACGCGGCGCAGCTTGCTACACATGCTGCAGGCGTCGGAGGGTGCGATTCTGGCGGGCGGCGACGTGCAGGCGCAGGAGATACTGTCGGCGCTGCTGACGGAGCTGACGGACGAGGGCGTGCCGGGGAAGACGGAACGCGGAACGGTGTATGGGGTGCAATCGGTCTACACACGGATGATGGGGATTTCGGGGCCGATCCTGGTGGACAGCTTCCATGTGGGGCAGACATTTTTCAACGACTACGGGCGGCCGCACGAGACGGGATTCAACAACGTCACGGGATTTTCGACGCTGAATGAGCAGGGGCCGTTCTCTCTGTATGTGCGCGGGGAGTACCAACATGCGCCCAGCGCGGCGGGCTACACACTGGCGCTGGCGCAGCAGATCTCTCTGCTGGATGAGATTGCGTTCGCGCCGCCCAACGATCCGGAGGCGACGGTCCCGGCGGGGCCGATTGCGGCCGCGAACCCGTTCCGGCTGGTGGAGGCGACGCTGTCGGTGCATCTGCTGGGGCACGAGATCTCAGGGGGCAAGTCGGACGCGTGGCTGGGGCCGGGGATGGGCAGCGCGATGCCGTGGTCGAACAACGCAGAGAACATCTACTCGTTCCGCATCAACCGGGTGGAGCCGCTCAATATCAAGTACCTGTCGCGCTGGCTTGGGCCGGTGCGCTATGACTTCTTCTACGGGAGCCTGAAGGGACACACCGATCCCAACGACGACTGGGTCCACTCGGATATGTTCAGCTTCCAGCCGACGGCGAACTTCCAGTTCGGCTTCCAGCGGACGGTGATCTTCGGCGGCAAGGGCCATGAGCCGGTGACGCTGCATACGTTTCTGAAGGGATTTTTCGACACCAACGACACGGCGGCGGGCGAGAAGTCTTCGCGGGACGATCCGGGGGCGCGGTTTTCGTCGTTCCACTTCAGCTACCGGCTGCCATTCGCGCGCAAAACCCTGACGCTGTACGCTGACTCGGAGACACATGACGACCTGACGCCGGTGTCTGCTCCGCGGCGGGCGGCGTACCGGCCGGGGATATATCTGTCGCAGTTTCCGGGGGCCAGACGGTTGGATCTGCGAGTGGAGGGGGTTTCGACCGACTGCTCGACGCTGGTGTGCCTGGGCGGAAGCAACGAGTATGTGGAGAACGCAATACAGAAACAGGGATACACCAACAAGGGAAACATTCTGGGCGACTGGATCGGGCGCGAGGCCAAAGGGGGACAAGCGTGGCTAACGTGGCACCTGAGTGGCAACGAGTGGGTGCAGGTGGAGTACCTGAACAAGAAGACGGCGAAGGATTTCATCGCGGGCGGGACGACGCAGAACCAGTTTCGCGTGGACGTGGTGAAGCGGATCGGGCCGGCGATCGAGGTGAACGGGTGGTTCCAGCACGAGGGGTGGAAGGCGCCGATCTATATGGCGGGGGCGCAGAGCGACAACACGGCGGCGGTGCAGGTTACGTTCTTCCCCAAGCTGAAGACGAAGGGGCGGTAGAACATGAGGCGAAGTCGGCGAGGCCAGAACATTAATCGGAGATTTAGATAACTTATATGTTATTATCTTCATAGGTGATTCTGGTTCGGGAGTATCTCGATGAACGCGGTCGCAGTCCATACGCGATGCGGTTCGATTCACTGGATCAGACTGCGGCCATCAAAATAACCGTTGCGCTGGAGCGTCTATCTCAGGAACACACAGCAGCGATCAAGGCGGTCGGCGAGGGGGTCTGGGAATACAGAATCGATTCTGGTCCTGGCTATCGCATTTACTTTGGCAAGGATGGAGATTGTCTTGTCATTCTGCTTGGCGGAGGCACAAAGAAGCGGCAGCAGAATGACATCAGTGCTGCAAAGGCTATATGGAAGACATACAAGCAACGCAAGCAACAGGAGGGACCATGGCTTTGACTAAAGATTTCCGCGACACGATTCGCGACCGCGCCCAGAGGGAAGCCGGATTCCGGCAGGGGCTGCTTCGGGAAGGCCTGGAGCTGATCTGCAATGGAGATTTTGCCACGGGGCGCGCCATCCTGCGCAATTACATCAATGCGACGGTTGGATTTCCAAAACTGGCGCGCATGACGAATATCTCTTCGCCAAGCCTGCAACGGATGTTCGGCCCGCGCGGCAATCCTCGCGCCGAAAACTTGTTTGGAGTGATTGCCCAGTTACAGCAGCAGGAAGGTATCAACATCGAGCTTCGGATGCGTTCCCATTAATTCAGCTTGGCGGCGAGGCAGGAGTGGAAGTAGGGGAGGGAGCGCGCGAGGCCTTCGCGGAGGGGAACTTTGGGCTCCCAGTGGAGCAGGGCGCGGGCTTTCGTGATGTCTGGGCAGCGGCGGGCGGGGTCGTCCTGCGGCAGGGGCTGGTGGACGATTGCGGATTTTGAGCCGGTGACGCGAAGGACCTCGCGCGCGCATTCCAGCATAGTGAACTCGGTGGGGTTGCCGATGTTGACCGGAGTGAGTTCGTTGGAGTCGGCGAGGCGAAGAATGCCGTCGATGAGGTCGGAGACGAAGCAGAAGCTGCGGGTCTGGAGGCCGTCGCCGTAGATGGTGAGGGGTTGGCCGCTGAGGGCCTGGAGCATGAAGTTGGAGATGACGCGACCGTCGTTGGCCTGGAGTCGCGGGCCGTAGGTGTTGAAGATGCGAACCGTGCGGGTGTCGACGGCGTAGTAGCGATGCCAGGCGGCGACGACGGCCTCGGAGAAGCGCTTGGCCTCGTCGTAGACCGAGCGCGGACCGATGGGGTTGACGCGGCCCCAGTAGGATTCGACCTGGGGATGAACCTCGGGATCGCCGTAGCACTCGGATGTGGAGGCGTGCAGGAAGCCTGCGTTGTACTTGCGCGCGAGGTTGAGCGCGTTGATGGTTCCGGCGGAGCCGACGAGTAGGGTTTCCGGGCCGAGGCGGGCGTAGTCCACGGGCGAGGCTGGCGAGGCGAAGTTGAAGATGAAGTCGACGGGGCCGGGATCGAAGGGGAGGGTGATGTCGTGATTCAGGAATGTGAAGAACGGATTGCTGTCCAGGTGGGCGAGGTTGGCGAGGTTGCCGGTGGAGAGGTTGTCCACGCCGAGGACGGAGTTGGCGGAGGACTGGGCGAGGAGGGCGTCGGTGAGGTGGGAGCCGAGGAAGCCGGCGGCTCCGGTGACGAGGATTTTCTTCATTTGACGGCGGAGGCGGCGAGGTCAAGGTCGCGGACGGGATAGACGGCGGGGCGGCCGATGCTGATGTAGGTGAATCCGTGTTGCTGCATGATTGTGGGGTCGAAGAGGTTGCGGCCATCGACGACGATGGGGTAGCGCATGGCGGTGTAGAGGCGCGGGAGGTCGAGGGCGGCGAACTCGGCCCAGTCGGTGAGGACGAGCAGGGCGTCGACGTCGGAGGCCGCGGCGTAGGCGTCCTGGGCGTAGTGGAGGTGCGAGCTGGCGGGGAGTTCGGCCTGAGCGCGCTGCATGGCGGCTGGGTCGTAGGCGACGATGGAGCAGCCTTCGGCGAGGAGCATTTCGACCAGGTCGATGGCGGGGGACTCGCGGATGTCGTCGGTCTCGCCCTTGAAGGCGAGGCCGAGGACGGCGATGCGCTTACCGCGCAGGGTCCAGAGGGCTGAGCGGACCTTGGCGAGGAATCGCTTCTTCTGTTCGGTGTTGATTTTTTCGACCTCGGTGAGGAGGCTGAAGTCGATGCCGAGCTGGTCTGCGACGGAGCGGAAGGCGGCGACGTCCTTGGGAAAGCAGGAGCCTCCGTAGCCGATTCCGGGACTGAGGAAGCGGGGGCCGATGCGGCTGTCCAGGCCGATGCCGCGGGCGACCTGCTCGATGTTCGCGCCGGTGGCCTCGCAGAGGTTGCTGACGGCGTTGATGAAGGAGATTTTGAGGGCCAGGAAT
>Ga0224534_1000422_pt1 | contig 27081 bp, 24 predicted proteins | sample 714E12024metaG_FD_172012 | JGI IMG/M metagenome (GOLD analysis project Ga0224534, IMG submission 172012) | Peat soil microbial communities from Stordalen Mire, Sweden - 717 E1 20-24 | ecosystem: Environmental > Terrestrial > Soil > Wetlands > Peat | place: Sweden: Norrbotten County, Stordalen... | reverse complement strand
TACTCGGCAACTGTTTCAAGGCGTCCGGCATCTGCTCCAGGGCTTGTTCCTGTTGCTTGTGAAAAGCGGCAGCGACAGGGTCGTTCCCTGCGGTTTGCAATACGCAGTTGACTACCAACTGCTGATTGCGTAACCCCAGTTCACTCAATTCCCGACTTGCCCGCAGGGCCTCCGATAGAGCGGGCACCTCAGGCTTGGTGACCAGGACCAGAGTGGTCAGCACAGGATTGGCCAGGGCCGCTACGGTATTTTGATAGCGCTCCCGGTTTTCAGCCAAACCCGCCAGCGGCCCGATGCAGGATGCGCCGTGCACGTTGGCGCCAAGGAAGCCCGACCAGGCCTTGGGCAGGGTCAACAGGCGCAGAGTATGCCCGGTGGGTGCGGTGTCGAAGATGATCCGGTCGTATGCTTCTGTGCGTGATGAATCAGAGAGCAGGCGTGTGAACAGGTCAAAACTGGCGATCTCCACTGTGCAGGCACCGGAGAGCTGTTCCTCGATGGACTTGATCACGTCGTCAGGCAGAATACCCCGGTACGATCCGACTACCTGCTCGCGGTAAGCCCGGGCAGCTTCTTCCGGGTCCAGGTTCAAGGCATCCAGGCCCGGCACACCGTTGATCGGAGTGGGTGATTGGCCGACCCTGGTTTGCAGCACATCGTCCAGGTTGGAAGCAGGGTCGGTGCTAACCAGCAACACCCGTTTGCCGTCATCCGTCAGGTTGATGGCTGTGGCGCAGGCCACCGAGGTCTTGCCTACTCCACCCTTGCCGGTATAGAAAATGTAACGGGTCTCGATCATGTTATCTTTTCCCATGCTGCTCTTTTATGCCAGATATCCAGGCGTTCCACTCTAATTCTGTTGGATATCTTCCGGTAAACATCAATTGCCCGTCGACCATAACAATAGGAAGAGCATCTGTTCCCTTGTCTTTGAGCAGTTGCATCACTTCTGCCTGCTGGGCAAAAGCGCCCGGGCTTTGTGACAGGTTGTAGCGCTTCACAACAACTCCTTGTTTGGCCAGCAGGTTGAGGTTGTTGGCCACCTGCGCCAGTTCGGGGCTGGGCGCTGCGCCGCATACCCCCGTAGGGCAACACATGGGCGGGTCATAGACAGCAATCTCTTGCATTTTAATCCCCCTTGTTAACATTCTATAAACATATTCATTTATATTTATATGATACGTCCATAATAAATTTGCGTCAAGAATATTACCAATTGCAGATCACCTGGACCAGGAACGATACCTTGCTGTTACAGGATCTTCAGCGGACACAGGCAGAGTTGCGCTCCATGCAAGTGATGGCTGGTTACAGGGTCACACCAGTTTGCAAACATGCCCAATTTGTGCTATGCATCCTATTCTTATTCCTTAATGGAATCTAATAGATAGCAGGATGTTGTAATTTATAGGAGAATATAGACAGAGGTTTTACATAAACAAGGCAGGGATGTGATCCGTTTGAAAGTAAACGCGGACATCGAAAAGATTCGGAAACAGGCCGAGGACTATTACCGCAACGGGGATTTCTTCTGCTCCGAGGCCATCATCAAGACCATCAGGGATGAATTCGATCTGCCGGTGCCTGACGACATGATCGCTATGGCGTCAGGTTTCCCTATCGGCATGGGCGGTTCTGGCTGCACCTGCGGAGCAGTTGTGGGAGGCATCATGGCTATCGGAATGTTTTTTGGCAGGACGGAGGCCAAAGATACAAAAGTGAAGAAAACAATGGAACTCGCGAAAGAACTGCACGACACCTTTAAAAAGCAGCATAAAAGCATGTGCTGCCGCGTCCTGACCAAGGATATGGAACTAGGCTCACCCGTTCATATGGAGCAGTGCATTGCCTTTACCGGTGAGGTCGCTGAAGAGGCGGCCAAGATCATCCTCAGAGAACTGACAATAAGCAAATCAAGTAAGATCCCAATTCAAAATTAATATGGATGATAGTCATTCAATAAACGGACAGACCTTGACCTGCATCACCTGTATCCTGGCACCGGTACAGTCCCCTTATCATGAATGACAGCCATATCCATAAATTAGACCGGTACCTATATCAATGAGATGTTGCCAAAAGGACTCCAATAGGTGTTCTTGCATTTTTTGAAGCATAGCCTCCAACCTGATAAATATTTATTCAGCTTACCTTGACCAGGATCATCGTCAGAGAGTTTATGAATCTAATTCTCTTCACATTTAAAAAACTCGCTGATTGCCAAAGGCTTTTTTGATATAAGCATATAACATACCCATATAAATGTAATTATAACTGGATATAATATTGTCCATCTGATAAAAATAAATATTATTGCCGGGGTTTTGTTCACTGCCCGATGGTTTTTTTTGAAATACCCTGAATTCCTTGTCTCCCAAGCCTTCCAGAAAATTAAATGGTCAGGGTGAAAGGGTTTGAACCTTCAACGCCCTGCTCCCACTAGCCAAACTGCGTTACACCTAGACGTGTTAAAAAAGTCTCGTAGCTGTACGGTAGCTGTACTTGAGCCAATTTTAAAGCCCTCCAGGGATCCCTGGAGGGCTTGCTGTCTCTGGCGTCCCAGGAGGGATTCGAACCCCCGACCGCCGGATTAGAAGTCTCAGGTCAACCCCTGCAATTAACATTTTGATTTGGTAGAATAGCGCAATACCAAGGCTTTCAGGAATTGACTTTGCAGCACAAATGTACATTTTGAAGCTCTAAATCCACCGGGTAGCTATACGGTAGCTGTACAACATTGACCCTCGGATACGGGCCGGACTGCCTAAAGGCGTGGGGAAAGCCACCCTCAAGCCTGCAATATCTCCATCTTCAGCCCTAGGGCATTGAAAGCCTTGACCACGGTATGAATATGTCCCACTTGGGCGCACTCCAGCCTGGAGACCTGAGCCTGTGTCAGCCCGGCATGTTTTGCAAGCATCTCCTGGCTCCACTTGCGTTGATTACGGGTAGAGATGATCATTTGGGCGATCCTGTACTGCAATTCGTCCTCGGCCATCGCTTCAAGAATATCAGGGCGTTTTTCACTGATCTCGTCGGCAACTTCTTTCATGGTGTAGAACTTACGCATGGTCAGTACCCCCTTTCTCCTTCAGTTCTTTCAAGTATATTTCGTAGATACGTTCTGCCCTTCTGATCTCTATGAATGGAACTTTATCGGAAGTCTTGTTGAAGCATCTTGTCAGCAGAAACTTTCCGTCAACGAGAGTGAAGAACAGGACGCGCTCACGGTCATTGGCAAACCTGATTCTCAATTCCCACAAACTGTGCTTGCTTCCCCAGATTCGGTGAATATATCTATCACCCAGGGAGAGACCGTTGTTGTTTAGCAATGCTATGGTGTATAAAATTTTGGATGCTACCTTGGGATGGGAATGGTTTACGATGTAGCCCCTAACATCATGGTACATAACAATGTTAGGGCATTCTTGGAGTATCTTTAATAGCCGATCGTGTATGCCCTCTCCCATTCCGTTCACCTATTTAGTATTATACCAGTTTTGGCATAAAAGTAACCAGATAAATTAGAAACATTTACGGCTCCTCGCTGTTCTGGGTGGGCCCCCCGCGTGCCGCTACCTATGAAGGAGGATTTGTAACTCATCTCCAAGAAGTCTAAAGATAAACGGTGTGCTGGGGATGAGCTATATGCCTTTAAATCAGGAACAACTTTTCACCATGGCTCTGGGGTTAGAAAAGCCCTGGTATGTAAACCGGATCGAATTTGACCCCGATGAAGGCCGGATTGATCTCTATCTTGACTTCAAGCGCGGCAGCAAATTTGGTTGCCCCGGCTGTGGTAAGGAGACACCCGTGTACGATGCAGAGGAGCATACCTGGCGTCATATGAATTTCTCCAGTATAAGGCCTATCTGCATGCCAGGCAGCCCAGAACCAACTGCCCTGATTGCGGTGTGCTCACTGTCAATGTGCCCTGGGCACGCCCAAAGAGCGACTTCACGTTGCTCTTTGAAGCCCTCACGCTCACCTTAGCCCACCAGATGCCGGTGCTGGCCATCGCCAAGCTGATGGGCGAGCATGACACCAGGCTGTGGCGCATTCTCAAGGCCTACGTGGACAAGACGAGAGCGGAGGCTGACTTTTCCGGCGTCACAGACATCGGCGTCGATGAGACCTCCTGCCGCAAGGGCCATCACTACATCACCCTGTTTGTAGACGTCAAGGAATCGAAGGTTCTCTTCGCCACTGAAGGCAAGGACAAAGAAACAGTCTCGCGCTTTCGCCAGGACCTGACCCAGCACCAGGGAGACCCGGATAGAATCGAGAATTTCTGCTCAGACCTCTCACCTGCTTTCATCTCTGGTGTGACCGGGCACTTTCCCAATGCCGATCTGACCTTCGACAAGTTCCACATCGTCAAGATCGTCAATGAGGCCGTAGACGAAGTCCGTCGCTGTGAGACCAAAGACAATCCCTGGCTGAAAGGAACCCGCTACCTGTGGCTCAAGAACCCCGGCAATCTGTCCATAAAGCAGCGAAACAAACTGGATTCATTGAAAGACTTGCACAGTAAGACATCTCGCGCCTATGCTATCAAGCTGTCTTTTCAAGGTCTGTTTGAGCAACCGGAGATTGATACCGCCCAGGTCTACCTGAAGAAATGGTACTGGTGGGCGAGTCATAGCCGACTCGAACCTGTCACCAAGGCCGCTAAAACTGTCAAGACGCATTGGAACGGCATCCTGAATTGGTTCAACAGCCGGATGTCCTTGAAGGGATCAACAGCCTGATTCAGGCAGCCAAAGCCAGGGGGTACCGAACCATAACCAACCTGGTCACCATGTGTTACATCATTGCTGGCAAGCTTGACTTCAGCAATACCTACTAATAACTACAATACCGGAATACGTGTTTGTCCATACTCAATAGCGAGGAGCCTCTTTTTTCAATATACTCGTTCATCAAGCCCATTTTATAACCACCTCGAAACGAGAATTCGACATAATATATCTATATCCCGCCATAATATAAATTTTTTTCATTCTCTTATCTCGTAAATATGGGCCTTGAAATTTGAGGTTATTCTCGGTTCTTTTAGGTATCCTTTGAGCAAAACTATCCCCATATTATCCCCAATAGCCAATTTTATTCACTCACTGAATAAATCAAAAACCCCACATCTCTTGTGGGGCTTGATTTCAGTGGCGTCCCAGGAGGGATTCGAACCCCCGACCGCCGGATTAGAAGTCACTTGCTCTACACTTGGCATGATAATAGACATCTTTCACACACCTTAAAGCCTCTATATCTAAAGATATCGCGCACAATTGTGCTTTTTTCTTGTTCACCCGTTCTCTCCCTTCTCAATAGAACTGGCTAAATCGCTGAACTGCGGCTTGGTATCTATCGCCGCAGTGTACGGGCTTTCGTGCCCCAACAGGGCGGCCACGGCAATCAGATCGGTGCCAGTATCGAGCAGATTCTTCGCGAAAGCATGTCTCAGGATGTGAGGATGGACCGCCTCCAACTGAAGCCCTGCTTTGTAAGCATATTAAAAAGCCGCCCAAGCGGCGGCAACCCTACTATGCAATAACTGCACACGCAATTCTTCTTTTGCTCATATTTTGATCACAACTTGATCACATGACAATAGCGTGATCACAAAAGTGATCACAGGACTAGGCTAGAACCCTTGATATTATTCGGATTCATCTTGGATGATTCTGGACAGACTGTGATCTATTCTTACTTTAGAAAACCACGCCCGGCTTGGTATTATTGATATCTTAGGGTTTTTAGCACTTCGTCAATAAATGTCAATAATATTTTTTGCCCTAATTCGGCGGCCTGACCGGTTAATACGCCAATCTCCCCGGCCTACGCCCCGGCAACATCACCTACCCGCAGCCACCGTACCCGTCCGAATCAGAGATGAAACTCACCGACTGTTCCACCGGGAAGATCATCTCCCTTTTTGAAGAATCCTGTCGAGTTTCCCTGTTTGGACTCAGAGATAATAAAAAACGGGGCATCTTTCTCCCCCGTTCATTTTCAGATGGTCAGAGTGGCGGGACTTGAACCCACGACCTCTTGCACCCCAAGCAAGCGCTCTACCAAGCTGAGCTACACCCTGATCACTTAAATTTTATTCGCTTTGGCTGCCGAAGTCAAGTTGAAGGTTGAAACGGTTGAGCGTTCAGGCGCCGCTTCTTGAATCTGGCATCATCCGATACGGCTCATGCAGGTTGTTTCTCGATCATCCTGGCGTGAATAGCTTTGACTGCCCTGATCACCTCATCCTCCTCAATGACGCAGGAGATCTTGATCTCCGAGGTGCTGATCATGTTGATATTGATATTCTCTTTGGCCAACACCTCGAACATGTCGGCAGCGACACCAGGGTTGGAGACCATGCCGGCCCCCACGATCGACACCTTGGCCATATGGTCATTGTAGTCCATCCCCGCCGCCCCGACCTCTCCAACTACTCTTTTAACCACCGGGAGAGCCCTGGGAAGGTCGTCCCTGGTGACCGTAAACACGATATCGTTCTTCCCGCTGCGCATCCAACTCTGAATGATCATGTCGACGTCGACCTTTTCGGCAGCCAGCGCCTTGAACAGATGCTTGGCGATCCCCGGCCGGTCGGGAACATCGAAAAGTCCGATCTTTGCTACATTGACATCGTGAGCCACCCCGCTCAGTTGGCGACACTCTTCCATGCCGGAAACCTCCTTCACCAATGTACCCCGGTTATCATTGAAACTGGACCTGACGTGGATGGTGACCCCGTAGTGCTTGGCATACTCCACCGAGCGCGCCTGCAGGACCAGGGCGCCAAGGCTGGCCAGTTCCAGCATCTCGTCATAGGAAATACAGTCAATCTTCATAGCCTCCGGTACGAGGCGCGGGTCTGCGGTATAGACGCCGTCCACATCAGTGTAGATCTCGCAGACCTCTGCATTCAAAGCCGCTGCCAGAGCCACCGCGGTGGTATCCGAACCGCCCCGGCCGAGGGTGGTCGTCTCGTTCCGGCCGTCTATCCCCTGGAAACCGGCCACCACCACGATCTGACCTTTCTCCAGCTCGTGCCTGATCCGCTCCTGATCTACAGACACGATCCTGGCCCTGTTGTGAGCATTATCAGTAATGATACCGGCCTGGGCGCCGGTCAGGGAGATGGCGGGATAACCCATCCCTGTCAGGGCTATGGCCAGCAGGGCGATAGTAACCTGCTCGCCTGTTGCCAGAAGCATGTCCATCTCCCGCTCCGGGGTGCAGTCACCTACCGCTCTGGCCAGTTCGACGAGCCTGTCGGTGGTATGGCCCATGGCCGAGACCACCACGATCACCTGCTTGCCCTGGTCCCTGGTTTTCGCCACCCGGCGTGCCACGTTCCTGATCAGGTCAGGATCGGCGACCGATGTACCCCCAAATTTCTGAACGATGATCGGCACGACTAAGAACCCTCCCACGTTCCGACCCTGACTCACCGGTATGCCACGAGAGTGAGGAGCGGATTTTTCAAAGTGAAGATATTTCAGCATATGCGCCGAAAGGAATCGGTTGCAACTCCAGTACCCTGGCTTCGACTCCATGAGCCATGAATACTTTGCGCATCACTTCTCCCGCTTTGGAACCAGGGGGCCCCAGGGCAACCACCGAGGGGCCGGCCCCACCCAGAAAGGCGCCATAGGCGCCTGCCAGCCGCGCCGCCTGAAGCATTTCATCCAGACCCTGGATCAGGTGGGCGCGGTATGGTTGATGGATGCGGTCCTGCGTGGCAGTGCCCAGCTTGTCCCAGTCCCCGTCACGCAGGGCCATGGCCAGCATGGCTGCCCGTGCCAGGTTGAAGACCGCGTCCTTTAAAGACACCTGCTCCGGCAGAATATGCCTGGCCAAGCTGGTGGACAGGGTGAACCCGGGGATCACTGTATACGCCACGAGGTCCGCGGGCGGCTTGAAACAGGTGTACAGGTAGTCGGGCGCGGCGCTTGCATTGTCTGCGGCAGCGTTCTCCTCCGGCACGATCACCACCACCCCGCCCAACAGGGCGGCGGCTGCATTGTCCGGATGCCCTTCCAGGGCGATCGCCTGGGAGAGAATCTGTTTCAGGGAAAGGGGGTATCCGGCTACGGCATTGGCCGCCACCAAACCGCCGACAATAGCGGCGGCGCTGCTGCCCAGGCCGCTCTGCAGTGGAATATTGTTGGTCAAACGCAGCCGCCATCCGGATATCTGGTGGGAGGTAACCTCGAAAAGCCGGCTGATCGCCTGTGCCACCAGGTTGCTCTGGTCCCTGGGGAGAGTCTGCTCCCCCTCTCCCGTCATCTCGATCTGGTATCCAGCGTCTGTTTCTTCCAATTCCACCACGTTGTACAGGTTCAGGGCCATCCCCATGGCGTCGAAACCCGACCCCAAGTTGGCCACGCTCGCCGGCACCCTGACTATGGCCTTTCGACCCACTTCTCAATCACCTGTTCTTTCGTCCATGTGTAGGTGTGCATACAGGCGCCTGCTCAAATCACGTTCAAGTCATGCAACAATTCCATGACCGCCTGCTGTTCGCCGGGGACCACCCTGGGCTGCAGCTTGCAGGTATTCAGGGTGGTATCGGGGTCCTTCAAACCGTGGCCGGTCATGATACACACAAGGCGGCTGCCAGGGGGGAAGAAGCCCGTTTTAGCCAGCTTGGCGACCCCGGCCAGGGCTGCCGCCGATGCGGGTTCCACAAAAAGACCTTCCAGGCGGGCGACCATCTTGTAGGCCTCGATGATCTCCTCGTCAGTCACCTTTTCGATCCGGCCGTGAGACTCTTCCAGCGCCTGTACAGCCTTCTGCCAACTGGCGGGATTGCCGATCCGGATCGCCGTCGCCACCGTCCGCGGCTCGGGCACCAACCTGCCGTCAACGATCGGCGCCGCGCCCGCTGCCTGAAACCCCAGCATTTGCGGCAGGCTGTCGCTGCGCCCCGCCTCCCGGTACTCCTGGAAACCCTTCCAGTAGGCAGTGATATTGCCGGCGTTGCCAACCGGCAGGGCCAGGTAGTCCGGGGCCGAACCCAACTGGTCGCAGACCTCGAAGGCAGCGGTCTTCTGCCCTTCAATGCGATGCGGGTTCAAGGAATTGACCAGCGTCAGCGGGTAGGACTCGGTGATCTGGCGCACCAGTTTCAGGGCGGCATCAAAGTTGCCGTCAATGGCAATGACTTCAGCGCCGTAGATCAGCGCCTGGGCGAGTTTGCCCAGGGCGACATAGCCGGCGGGCACCAGGACGACGCATTTGATTCCAGCCCTGGCTGCGTAGGCGGCTGCAGAGGCTGATGTATTCCCGGTGGAGGCGCACATGATTGCCTGCGATCCATTCTCCACCGCCTTGCTGACGGCCACCGTCATCCCCCGGTCCTTAAAGGAACCGGTGGGATGCTGGCCCTCAAACTTCAGGTAGATGTCGACCCCGAACTGCGTGGCCAGCCTGGGGGCGGGCAGCAGCAGAGTATTTCCCTCATAGAGGGTGACCACGGGTGTCTGCCCGCTAATGGGCAGGAAAGATCGATAGGCGTCGATTACCCCGCGCCAGGTCATCAGTCACGGCCCCCTCCCTCGACCCGGATCACATTCTCCACCGAACCGACAATCGAGAGGCCCCTGATCACCGCCAGGGCATCCTGGACGTCCTGCTCCTCGACCTCATGAGTGACCAGTACCAACTCGGCCATGGAGAAGCCCGAGACGCTCAGAGTCCGCTTCTGGATCACCGATTCCAGGCTTACCCTGTGATTCCCGAACACTCCGGCAATACTGGCGAGCACTCCGGGCTGGTCCCTCACCACCAGGCGGACGTAATACTTGCTGTGAAACTGCCCCTTCGGCCTGATCTTTTTCTCGTAAAAACAGGTGCAGGAAAAACGCCCCGTGCTGTTGCTGTTCAGGTTGTGGACGATCTCCATCACGTCACCCACCACGGCGCTGGCAGTAGGCATCTGCCCGGCACCCTGACCATAGAACATGGTCTCCCCCACCGCATCACCCTGGACAAAGATGGCGTTGAACACACCCTGAACGCTCGCCAGGGGATGGCTCTTGGGCAGCAGGGCCGGGTGCACCCGGACCTCCACCTCGTCCTGTTCCCTGGCGATCGCCAGCAACTTGATCACATATCCGAGTTCCTGGGCGTAGCTGATGTCCTGGGGAGTGACCCTGGTGATCCCTTCAACGAAAACATTGTCGGGAGTGATGCGGGTGTTGAACGCGATAGAAGCCAGGATGGCGATCTTCCTGGCAGCATCCAAGCCTTCCACGTCGGCGCTCGGGTCCGCCTCCGCATAGCCGGCGGCTTGGGCCGCGGAAAGCGCCGTTTCGAAATCGATTCCCTCGTTACCCATGCGGGTAAGGATATAGTTGGTGGTGCCGTTTACTATGCCGATGACTGCCTCGATCCGGTTGGCAGCCAAACTCTCCTTCAAGACCCTGATCACCGGAATGCCGCCACCGACGCTGGCCTCGAAGTACAGGTCCGAACTGGTGGCAGCGGCGGCCTCAAATAGATCCCTTCCGTGAGCGGCAACCAGATCCTTGTTGGCGGTCACCACGTGTTTACCCTTGCGTAGCGCTTCTACCAGGTAAGTGCGGGCCGGTTCGATGCCCCCCAGCAACTCCACGATTATCTGGATTTCCGGATCTTCCAGGAGATCCTGCCAGCAGTCTGTGCCCACGTCCGTCAGACCCAGAACTCGCAGCTTTTCCGCATCCCGTTCCAGGACTTTCCTGATCACCACACGCCCTCCGGCGCGCTGCGCGATCTGGTCCTCATTCGCCTGGAGCAGCTTGACCACGCCCGACCCTACGGTTCCCACGCCCATCAGGCCAATCCCGATCACTTCAGACATTGCTGCCTCACCTACTTTGCTGGGATGTGAGAGGTAGGATGTCAGAGGTGAGATTCTAGTCGGCATTGGCTTTGCTAATGCCCTCCAGATCACACTTCTCACGCCAGCCGGTTACCCGCCCCTTGGGTGGAAGCACCCGCTGTTTCTCACTTCTCATGTCGCATCTCTATCTTATACAACTGTTGCGTATTCGAGACAACAGGCGTCGATTCCTGCTTCTTCAGGCTTTTCTACATTATTCGTTTTTTTCCATAGGCGCGCAGGGATTCTTGCATATTACCACAGATGACTACCCGCTCTAATGCCCCCGCTTCCTCCGCATCCGGGCTACGCCCGGCCTCAAGAATGCGGAGTACATCCGAAGCGGTGGGATAAGAGTGGCTACGTCACTATATTAACTGGTTCTAAGCTTCAGTGGGGGAAAGCAATCCCCCACTGAAGCCAAGAACCAGTTGAACACAAAGTTGCACAGCCGTGCCGTGCCCAGAGGACACCCGGCGCCCGGCACTAAAAGATTGAGTGCGGGGCTGGACGTATCCGTCCCGTGCCTGATCAGATGATGATGCAGATCAACCCTCCGCTTCCTTCGTTGACGATCCTGCTCACGGTCTCCTGGAGTTTGGCCTGTGCATTTTCCGGCATCCGGTGGAGCTTGTTCTGAATTCCCTCCCGGACCAGGTCGTGCAGAGACTTGCCGAAGATGTCCTTCTGCCAGATCTTCTGGGGATCGTCCTCGAATTCTTCAAGCATATACCGCACCAACTCTTCGCACTGCTTCTCAGTGCCGATGATCGGTGTGATCTCCGCGGTAATGTCCGCCTTGATGATGTGCAGAGAGGGGGCGCTGGCCTTCAGGCGCACTCCGAACCGGTTTCCCTGCCTGATCAGTTCCGGCTCTTCCAAGATCATATCTTCCAGGCTGGGAGCAACCACCCCGTACCCCATCTCTTGGACTTCCTCCAGAGCGGCAGCCACCTTCTCGTACTCGTGCTGTGCCAGGCTGAGGTCCCGCAGGTACCTGAGGACATCCTGGTCACCGGAGACGGAGAGGCCGCTCACCTCTTCCAGTACTTTGTGGAACAGCCCGTCCTGGGTCTTGACGTCGATCACGGCCACTCCCGTGCCCAGGTTCACGTCCTCGAGGGATGCCGTGGCTACAAAGTCATCCTTCTTGATCTGTTCGACCGCCTGGTCGATCTCCCTCAGGCGGTGGACGCCGCTCACCGCATCCTGGATCGCCTGGTCGAGATCGGCCCTCAGCCAGTGACCCGGCTCCAGTTCCTCGATCCACAGGGGCAGGTTGGCGCTGACCTCCCGAACCGGAAACTCATAGAGAGCCTCCTGCAGAATACTCAAGATATCTTCCTGTTCCATCTCGGCGGCGTTCAGCGCCAGCACCGGAACATCGTACTTATCTTCCAGGTCCCGCACCAGATCGCCAGTCTCTTCCAGGTCCGGATGGAGGGAGTTGAGAACGATGACGTAGGGTTTTCCCAATTCCTTGAGCTCCCAGATAACCCGCTCCTCCGCCTCTAAATAGCTTGACCTGGGGATATCGGTGATCGAGCCGTCCGTCAGCACGACAACGCCGAGCGTCGAATGCTCCGCGATCACCTTGCGCGTTCCGATCTCTGCTGCGTCCTGAAAAGGGATCTCCTCTTCGAACCAGGGTGTTCTGACCATGCGCGGGCCGCTCTCGGCCTCGTAGCCGAGCGCCCCGTCCACGGCGTAACCCACGCAGTCCACCACCCTGATCTTCACGCTGAGGCCGTCCTTGATGGAGATCTCCACCGCCTCGTTGGGAATGAACTTGGGCTCAACCGTCATGATTGTCTTCCCGGCGCCGCTCTGGGGCAGTTCATCCCTGGCGCGGTCGCGGTCATAGATGTTTTCTATGTTGGGCAACACCAGCATTTCCATAAAACGTTTGATAAAGGTGGACTTTCCGGTCCGGACCGGCCCGACGACACCTATATAGATATCGCCTCCGGTTCGTTCTGCGAGGTCATGGAAGATATTGATCTTTTCCATCGGTACCCCCCTCCCTGATCTTTCTTATGCAGGACAATCCGTTTTCATGCTTTATTTCTGCCAGCCGGTTCCGATCCGCTCCTGCCATAGCAGGGTACAGTGTCAGCCGCCGTTATTAATTATATGCATAGTCATATTTTGGTATTCCAGGAGAAATGGGACGATAAAAAAAGCCCCGTTTGGGAGCGTTTCAGCTTTTCTTTCTGCGCCTGTTCTAGTGATGCAATGCCACTGCCATTGTTGCATCGATCCCACCGAATCTGGCCTGGTTTCGGCAAGTTGACCGGGCGAGGCAGGCGCGCCGGTGAAGCTTACCAGATGCGCATCCGGTTCTCGGTCCCGTTTCGCAGACGGCGGATGTTGGGCAGGTGCTTGATCACGACCATGGTCACCGCGGGTACGATAAAAACAAAATAGATGAACGGGGCCTTGAAGAGCAGGGCGATCACCAGCACGGACAGGGAGGCAACGATCGTACCCAGAGATACATAACCGGTCACAGTGATGACCAGCAGCCAGATGACCATGGCCACGAAGATCACCTTGGTAACCAACGCCAGCGCCACTCCCATCCCGGTGGCCGCCCCCCGTCCGCCGCGAAAACCCAGGAAAACAGACCAGTTATGTCCAACCACGGCGGCCAGGCCTGCCGCCACCCCCCAGGCTGAGGCGTGATGCGCCCCGATCATGGCCGGAAAGAAACCTTTGGCGGCATCGCAGAAAAAAACCACCGTTCCCGACTGTTTCCCCAGCACGCGAAAAGCGTTGGTGGTGCCGATATTGCCGCTTCCATGCCGGCGCAGGTCGACCCCTCTCGACTTGCCCATCAGGTAACCGAAGGGAATGGAACCGACCAGGTAGCTCCCTACGACCAGTACGATGAACCAGAACAAGACGCACTTGCCACCTTCCCGAGGTTCGACATTCGAGATTCAAAAACTTTTTACAAGAGAAAATATCGAACCCTAGCTTCGAGAAGAGCGCGGACGGAAGATCAACTGCAGGGGAGTCCCCTCGAAACCGTAGCTCTCGCGCAATCGCCGCTCCAGGTAGCGTTTATAGGAAAAGTGCAGTATCTCCGGCTTGTTGACGAAAAAAACAAACGTGGGAGGTTTGATGCTCACTTGCGCCACGTAGTAAATCTTGACCTCCTGGCCCTTGACAGAGGGAGGGGGATTCAAGCACATAGTCTCGCTCAACCAGGCGTTCAGGTTTCCGGTGCCGATCCGCCTGGTCTGCTGCTGATTGACGTTGTCGATGTGATCGAGGATCTTGAGAACGCCCTTGCCGCTGTTCGCCGAAACGTAGTGGATAACTGCATAGCTCAGAAAATCCAGTTCGGTCCGGACGAGCCGATCGAACCTGTTCCTGGCATCCTGGGCCTCGACCAGGTCCCACTTGTTAACTACTATTACAAGTCCTTTCCCGGCATCCTGAATATACCCGCCAATCTTTTTATCCTGTTCGACCGTCCCCTGGCCGGCGTCGAGCACCAGCAGGGCGATATCCGCCCGGTCGATCGCCTTCAGGGAACGCAGCATGCTGTAATACTCGACGTTGACGGTAACCCGGCTGCGCTTTTTGAGGCCGGACGTGTCCACCAGGACGTACCGGCGCCCGTCCCTGGTCAACACCGTGTCAATGGCATCCCGGGTGGTTCCCGGCACATCGCTGACGATCAGCCGTTTTTCTTTCAGCAGGGCGTTTACCAGGGAGGACTTCCCCACGTTCGGCCTCCCGGCAACGGCAACCCTGATCTCCTCGTGCTCGTCCTGAACTTCAGAGGTCGGGGACAGCAACTCCACGACCCGGTCCAACAACCCGTCTATATTGATGCCGTGCACCGCCGAGACCGGCACCGGATCGCCGAGACCCAGTTCCAGGAAGCTGTATGCCACATGGCTATCCTTGTAATTGTCCACCATGTTTACGGCAATAACCGTTTTTCTCCTGTTTTTTTGCAGCAGTTGGGCGATCTCCACATCCTCGGTAGTCGGTCCCACCCGCCCATCCACCACCAGCAGGACCAGGTCCGCCTCACTGATGGCCTTGTCCACCTGCTCTTGGATATGGGCGGCAAATTCTTCGTCCTCGAGGAAGAGGCCGCCGGTATCGATCAGGGAAAAGACCGCCCGGTTCCATTCCACGTCTCTGTAGAGGCGGTCCCTGGTAACCCCGGATACATCCGCCACGATCGCCGTGCGCCCCCCCGTGAGGCGGTTAAAAAGCGTGGATTTTCCCACGTTTGGCCGGCCGACTATTGCCACCACCGGTTTTGCCATAAATCCCGCTTCCTTTCTTCGCTAGAGCGCCATTCCCGGCACTCAAGGCATGCAGAACGATCGAGCGCCGGGCACTCAGGCGCCCCTAAGCACCGCTTCCACCAGAGCGCCGGCGGTCGGTTCCAACACCCTGAAACAGCAGCCGGTCTGGGAGGCGACCTGCTCTACGGACATCCCATCCAGCAACAGGGATGTATCATGTTTCAGTACCACATTTGGCAACAACACCTCTTCGCCCCGCAGGCCCCGCAGGCCCCACACCAGGTCGCGCCCGGCCAGCAGGCCGGTGACGCTGATGCGCGGACCGAAGAAGGCGCTGCTGACCGGGATCAGGGACACCTCCAGGTTGCGGATCCTCCTTAAACGGCGGATCGCCGGCTCCAAGACCGCTGCTCCCGCCCTGCCGGTGGCTACAAAGAGGCGGCGCGGGCGGCGCAACCGCTCGGGAAGCATAGACCCCAGCCTGCGAAACTCATCCTGGAAAATCCGTCCATTGCCGATCCCATTTTCCAACTGGGGAAAACGGTCATAAAAACCCGCTTTTGGAAAAGGCAGACGCGCCCGGATAAAGAACTCGTCCGCCAGGTATACGAATGAGACCCCTAGTTTGCGCAAAAGGCCCTCTTGAAGGGCGACCACCTTCCGGATCGACCCGGTGCACTCCGCTCTCGTAAAGGACCGCACCCGCGGGCGAGCATTGCGAAATCTGGTCAATCCGACCGGCACAATTCCGACTGAAGCCACCTGCGGCCAAAAAACAGCCAGGTCGTCGACGGTTCTTCTCAGAACATCGCCATCGTTGATGCCCGGGCACAGCACGACCTGAACGTGCATGGTGATTCCGCCGTCAGCCAGCCGCTCCACCTGTTCAAGCACCGGAACCGGTCCCCGCCTGCCCAGCAGGAAACCCCTGACTCCGGGGTCGGTAGCATGAACGGAGATATACAAGGGACTGAGATGGAGGTTCTCGATCCGGCGGAACTCCCGCTCATCCAGGTTGGTCATGGTCAGGAAGTTGCCGTGTAAAAAAGAAAGGCGGTAATCGTCGTCTTTTTCGTAGAGAGAGGGACGGAGCCCCGGAGGTAACTGGTCGACGAAGCAGAAAAGGCAATGATTGCGGCATCTTTTAACACCGTTGAAGCAATCGCTCTCAAACACCAGTCCCAGGTTGGCGTCACAGTCCTTGTGCGCCAGCAACGTCCTGTCCCGCCAGCCGCTTCGGACTCTGAGCCTGACATCATCCCCGCAGGCGAGGAAACTGTATTCAATTGTATCCCTGGGGAGAATGCCGTTGACTGAAAGCAACCGGTCGCCGCTTTTAATCCCGCATTCATCGGCAGGCGATCCCGGGATCACTCCCGCTACTGTGCTGGCCAGGTTCTTATTGTGATCCATTGTTTTTTCATTATCCTTGACCGGGACGAATTAGTCAAGGATTCCCTCTTTTATTCTCCTGATCACACCCTCGCTCTCCAAGCGACAGGCATCACAATGCGCTGCTCAGGACAATAAAAAACCGGCCGCAGCCGGTTCGACAAGAGATATTTTTGCTATTGCGCACACCTGGATTCATAATCTTCATCTTCTGGTACGGCGCCAGGACGGCCGGGCGTCACACCATTTGTTACTGCTTCGGAAATATTTCCAAGGCCTTTTTTAAATCATCCCGGGTATTGATGTTAAAAAAGCAGTTCCCGCCACCGAAAGCAATTACTTCTTCATCTCTGACGTACTTCACCCTGGCCTGATCATAAAAAGCGGCCACCTTGGGTTTATCCGTGAATAGCAAAGCCTCGATGAAAGGGATGCAGGTCTTCCGGTAAACTGCCGACAACGGCTCCGCATAACCATTGACGAAGGGCACGACCGCATCATCTTCCGGATCTGCCCGCTCTACCAGGTAAGCTCCCAGTTCGCCGCTGACAAAGGGCATATCGCAGCCGACCACAAAATTCAGGCTATACGGCGAGGCCACCAGACCGGCATGGATACCGCTCAGGGGTCCTTTTCCCGGTATCAGATCGCCAACGATATCCACTGCCAGCCCCTGATATTCCTTTGGAGAATTGGTAACCAGGATCAACAGGGTGAAGAAATCTTTCAATTTGTGTACCACCCTGTCGATCAGCCTCTGGGATGATATTTCCACCAGGGCCTTGTTCCCGCAGAAGCGGGAGCTTTTTCCACCAGCCAGGATTACCGCCGCCGCCTCCATAGATCAACTGATGGGTGGCACCGGATCTTTGGCGTATTTCCCGCAACCAAACCGCTTGGCGCTTACACAGTTGAGGGAGTTGCGACATTCAGGGTGGTATTTCTGGGTGATCTTGACATAATTGAATCTGCGAAACAACTGCCGCAGGTTACTGCTGCCGCAATGGGGGCAGGTTACCTGATCCTTGCAGTCTACCGCGACCAGCTTGGTAAACTCCTCATGACATTTACCGCAGTTGAAAGAATACATCGGCATGCCTTTCCCTCCCTCAATTTGGTGATCGGCGATAGCGCGGAGAGGATGAAAAACTCCACCTGCAGCTAAGCGTCCTCGGACTCGGATTGTACCTGCAGGATCCCGATCATGGCGCCCAGGTTCTGCGACAGTTCCTGATCATCTCCGGCAATGGCCTCTCTATCGTTCCTGGACTCCCGGTCCGGCCTCTTGGGCTTGCTCTCTCCCACCATGGCATCCTTGATGCTCAAGCTGATCCTCTGGTCCTGCTTGTTGATCTCCAGAACCTTTACATCAACCACTTGCCCGGCGGAGATCACATCTTCCGGCTTGGCTACCCGGAAGTCGGCCAGCCTGGAGATGTGCACCAGCCCCTCGACCCCGGATTCGATCTCCACAAAAGCCCCGAAAGAAACCATCCTGACGATGGTACCCTTGATGATCTGGCCGATCTGGTAGCGCTCGTCAACAGTCTTCCAGGGATTCGCCTGGGCTTGCTTGAGGCTGAGAGAGATCCGTTTGTTATCCCGGTCGATGGAGATCACGTAGACCTCGACCTCGTCGCCTTCCTGAACCGCATCCGAGGGGTGCTTGACCCGGCCCCAGGACATCTCGGAAATGTGCAGCAAGCCATCTATGCCACCCAGGTCCACAAAGGCGCCGAAACTGGTCAGATGCCGCACCGTGCCCTTTCTGATCTCTCCGGCTTGGATCGTCTCCCACAGTTCTTTTTGGGCCTGGATGTATTCTTCCTGAAGAATCGCCTTCTGGGATAACACGACCTTGCCCCGGTTTTTATCAAACTCGATCACCCGCAGGCGCAACATCTTGCCAACGTACTTGTCCAGGTCGCCCACATAGCCTCTTTCCACCAGCGATGCCGGCACAAAGCCCCGCATGCCCAAGACATCGACGAGCAGCCCGCCTTTAACCACCTTCAGGACCTCACCCGCCATTTCCTCTTTGGTGTCCAGGGCCTGCTCCACCTGCTGGAGGGCGCCTGCCCGGTCCGCCCTTTTCTTGGAGAGGATCAGGTGCCCCTCGTCGTTGTCGACCCGCAGTACGAAAACGGCGATCGCGTCACCCTCCTTGACAATGTCATGGGGATTTTCGATGCTCTTTAAAGCCAGTTCCTGGCGCGGGATTATGCCCTCGGACTTTCCCCCGATATCTATTAAGACCTCGTCATCTCGCACCTGGACAACGGTCCCGTTGATGACATCGCCCTGCTGTATCTGGCGCGGTGTCCCGGCAAAATTGAGGTTCATCATCTCCTCTTGTCCCGGTTCCGGTTGCACCGACTCCGGCGGCGTCTCGGCCATGGTCTGCTCCGGCGAGATTTCGGTTTCGGGCGGGGCAGCCTCTTCGCTCTGCGGCGGCTCGGCCAAAGCTTGTTCCGGCGGGGCTTCGGTTTCGGACGGGGCAGCCTCTTCGCGCTGCGGCGTCTCGGCCATGGTCTGCTCCGGCGAGATTTCGGTTTCGTGCGGGGCAGCCTCTTCGCTCTGCGGCGCCTCGGCCAAAGCCTGCTCCGGCGAGGTTTCGGCTGCCGGGGTGACATCTGCTTCGCTCTGCGGAGCAGCCTCCGGCAGGACTTCCGGTGTCGCCTCCTGCAGACTTACTTGTTTTGTTTCCAGATCTTCATCAAACATAGACATGCCTCCAATGACCTCCTCAATTATCCAATCTGGGGTGGAAGCCCCAGCGGTTACCCCGACTGAGTTCATATCCTTAAACAGTGAAGGATCCAATTCGTCGGCATTCTCTATATGAACGGTAGGAACATAACGCCGGCAGATTTCAGCCAACTCGCAAGTGTTGGCGCTGTTCCTGCCGCCGATCACCACCATCATCGACACCTGCGAGGCGATGGCAGTAGCTTCCTCCTGCCTGGCCAGGCTTGCCCCGCAGATCGTATCGTAAATTCTGACCTCCCGGGCCTTGCCGACCAGTTCTCTGGCAACCAGGCAGAGCCGTTCCCTGGTCTGGGTGGTCTGGGACAAGACGCCGAGCTTTTCAACGAATGGCAGGCGTTCTATATCATCCGGGCCGTAAACCACAACTGCCCTGTATCCTGTCCATCCCAGGATTCCCCTCACTTCGGGGTGCTCGGCCGATCCGATCACCACTACCTGGTAGCCCTGCTGCGTCAGATCTTCGGCCCGCTCCTGCACCCTTCTCACGAAGGGGCACGTAGTGTCGATGATCACTATACCCTGCTCCCGGGCAGAGTTAAAAACCTCTGGGCCCACCCCGTGCGACCTGATCAACACCGGTCTTCCCCGGGCCTCGCTGAGGTCGTCAATGACGGTGATGCCTTTGCGGCGCAAGTCAGCCACCACGTCAGGGTTATGGATCAATTCACCCAGGGAGCATACAGATCCATATGCTTCCACGGCTCTCCCGGCATGCTCCAGCGCCCTCCGGACACCGAAACAGAATCCTGCCGACCTGGCGCGCCTGATTCTCAATCGGGTAAATCAACTCCCTCTAACGCCTCGCGAGCGTGCGCCTATAAAAGCATCAATAATAGACTTTTCGTCGTAAAAAGCCAGATTCCTGCTAAGTGGCGCTGCCATTCAACAATTCTTGAATTTCCAGCATCATCTGGCTGGTTACCGACTCCAGATCCTGTTTCCGGTCGCCGGAAAAACTGGTGCATGGGCCGATGCGAAGCGTCAATCTCCGCCACAAGCCCCAGGATGATGAGCCTCTGGCCGTGATTACAGCAACGGAACAAACCGGCACCCCGGTTCTGGTGGCAAAATAAGCCGCCCCGGTGTTGAAAGGCAACAGCGACCTGGTCTTGCTCCGGGTTCCTTCCGGAAAGACAGCGACCACCTGCCCCTGTTTCAGCAGATCCAGCGCCCGCTTGATGGCGCCGCGGTCCGAACGGCTACGGTCCACTGGGAAAACACCCCAGCTTTTAAGCGAAAAACCCAGCACCGGAATAGAAAAAATCTCCTTTTTGGCCATAAAAAATACCTGTCTGGGCAGAGCAGAGCCGATCAGAACAGGATCCCAGTAGCTGACATGGTTGGCAACCACGATTACAGGCCCCTCGGACGGGAAGTTCTCCAGCCCCTCGACCCTCCAGCGCCAGATAAAAAAGATCAGGAAACGGCAAAAGGCACGGCCAATCCAGTAATAAATCAGGCGACCATCCCCCGGCACAGAGTTACAATTCGATCCACTATCTCATCCACAGTTAAAGCAGTACCCTCGATCACTACCGCATCGGGCGCCGCCTTCAAGGGGCCGACAGTTCTCTTCAAATCCATCTCATCCCTGTAAATAAACTGGCGGCGCAGTTCCTCCGGATCGACAGTCCGTCCGTTGCCGCTTATCTCCAATGCTCTCCGCTCGATCCTGGTGTCCAGGTCGGCGGTCAAAAAGAACTTGAACTCCGCATCCGGAAGGACAACCGTTCCGATATCCCGCCCCTCCATGACCACTCCGCCACTGCGCGCAAACACCCGCTGGCTTCTGACGAGACAATGGCGCACCCCTGACACTGCGGCCACGCGCGCCACCTCCCTGGTCACATCCCATTTTCTCAGGTAGGGAGTGACGTCGGCGCCGTTGCACCACAGCGCTACGTCGCTGCTGCTGCAAAAACGTACGTTTGAGAACTTCGTAGCTCCAGCCAGCAACCCCAGAGCATCCTGATCATCCAGGTTAACGCCCGTTTTCAGGGCAAGGTGAGTAATGGCACGGTACATGGCGCCGGTATCTACATACAAATAATCCAGCTTCTGGGCAACCAGCCTGGCAACTGTACTCTTACCCGAACCAGCCGGGCCGTCAATGGCAACATTAGGCACTCGGGACAACGAACCATCCCTCCTGCCATTATTCTAGCACAAGTTGCAGGTGCTGACCAGAGAAGCTGAAATCATCAGCTCTCCGCCACCTCGACCCGGGCGCCCAGACCGGCCAGCAGGCAGGCAAAACCCGGGAAGGAGACATCGATGCAGCCGGCGTCCCCGACCATCGTATCACCTGCTGCGGAGGCCAGCCCGGCTATCGCCAGGGACATGGCCAGGCGATGATCGCTCCACGAACTCACTGCCGCTCCCTGGAGAGGCTTGCCGCCGCGTATCGACAGGCCATCCGGCCGGGTGTCCAGGTCGGCCCCCAGTTTCCGCAATTCACAGGCGACCGCCTCGATGCGGTCGGTCTCCTTCACCCGTAGCTCGGCGGCGTCGGTGATCACCGTGACCCCCTCGGCCGCCGTGGCCGCAACAGCAATGATCGGAATCTCATCGATCAGTTGCGGAATGAGCGTTCCGCCGATCTCCACTCCCCGCAGACGGGCGGAACGCGCCCTGAGGTCGGCAACCGGCTCCCCACCCGTACTGCGCTCGTTAAGCAGAGTTATATCCGCCCCCATCCGCTGCAGGGCTTCCAGCACCCCGGTCCGGGTCGGGTTGATCCCCACGTCCCTGATCAGAATGTCGCTGCCGGGCAGCAGGGTGGCGGCTACCAGTAGGAAAGCAGCCGCGGAGATGTCTCCCGGCACCTCAACCTGCTGCCCTCGCAAGGGTTTGTCCCCGCTGACGTGAACAGACCAGTCCGGGTCGACCCCGAGATCGGCCCCAAAAGCCGCCATCATGCGTTCCGTATGGTCCCTACAGGGCACCGGCTGCTGGACTATGGTCTCTCCCCGGGCGTAGAGGCCGGCCAGGAGCAGCGCCGATTTCACCTGGGCGCTGGGAACCGGAAGCCGGTAGACCAGCGGCTCCAACTGCGCCCTGCCCATCACCGCCAGCGGGGCCTTGAGCCCGGATTCCCGGCCCCAGATCCGGGCGCCCATCTGCAGCAGCGGCTTGATGACCCGTCCCATGGGGCGGCCTTTCAGCGAATTATCGCCGGTGATCACTGTCAAGAATTCCTGGCCGGCTAAGATCCCCAGCAACAAGCGCATGGTAGTGCCGGAATTCCCGGCGTCCAGCACATCCTCCGGCTCTTCAAGGCCAGCTAGTCCCTTTCCGGTGATCCGCACCCGGCCGCCATCCTGCTCGATGCCAACCCCCAGGGACTCCAGGCAGCGCAACGTGCTCAGGCAGTCGGCCCCGAACAGGAAATTCTCGATCTCGGTCGTGCCCTCGGCGATCGCCCCCAGCAGGGCAGCCCGGTGTGAGATCGACTTATCGCCGGGGACACGGCACTCCCCTTCCAACCGGGCGCCCGGGCTTACGGTCAGTGATGAGTGATGGGTGATGAGTGATGAGTCTACGGTGAGTGATGAGTTATGAGTGATGGGTGATGAGTCATTGCTCATTTTAGGTCAGGCCTCTTTTCGATTTAAGATCGATGTTCGCCTATAATGCGTCCTGCCCCACTATTGCCAGGTTCATCAACAATGCCTGCGCTGAGTGCCTGATTACGGTTTGCTCCCCAGAGCAAAAGCGAGTTATTGCTTTTGCTTTTCCACTCATTACTCATCACTCATCACTCATCACTTATTTGATCAGCGTCTTTTAGCCCTCAAGCCCCGGCCTTGCAGGGCGAACAGGGCTGCTTCCGCATCCACGTCGGTCCTGAAGGCCAACCTGAGGGTACCGCCGTCTCCCTCCCGGATCCGCAGGATCTCGATGTCAACAATGTTGATCCCTTGTTCTCCCAGAATGCCGGCGATCCCGCCGATCGCCCCGGGACGGTCGGGCACTGTGGCCAGCACTTCGTACACCGCAGGGAGAAACCCCCGGACGACGCTGGGGATCCTAGCGCGCCCCGCCCGCGCCCGCGTCAGCTTATCAGCGAGGGAGACAGTGTCGCCGTCTTCGAGACAACTCTCCATCTCCGACAGCACGGCGCGCAACTGCCTGCTTGTCTGCAGAATGAACTCCCGGTTGCTGGCAAAGATGTCCATCCACATGGAGGGGTCCCCCGAGGCCACCCGGGTCACGTCTCTGAAACCGCCGGCGGCCAGCAGCACGGCGGCGGGGTGGTCTGGCTCCAGCGAAGAAGCCAGGTTCATCAGGGCCACCGCCAGCAGGTAGGGTTGATGGCTGACCGCAGCCACGATCAGGTCATGCTCCCGGGGTGCCAGGCAGATTGGGCTGGCGCCGATCTCCCGCACCAACTGTTCGACTGCGCTGAGTGCCTGGGAACTGGTGCGTTCCGTAGGAGTCAGCACGTAGATGGCGTTTTCGAACAGGTACTGATCGGCGCCGCTGATACCGGCGTGTTCAGAGCCGGTCATCGGGTGCCCGCCCACAAACCGGGCGGGGTAGAGGCCTTCGAGAGTATTCACCACCTGTTCCTTGGTGCTCCCCACATCCGTGACGACAGCATCGGATGGCACCGAGTCCCTGATCAGGGCGGCTATCTCCATGATGCCGGCGACCGGAACGGCCAGGAAGACGATTCCTGCGCCGGTGACGCCAAGGTGGTAGTCCGTCGTGCCCTCGTCAATGGCGCCGGTATCCAGGGCTACTCGCAGCGTCTGTTCATCCTGATCTATGCCTACGACGCGGTATTTACCCAGGGACTTGAGGCTCATGCCCAGAGAGCCTCCGATGACACCCAGGCCAATGATGGAGATCTTGGTCTGTTGCATTTGTTTACTCCACGCCGGACGCATCGGCCAGGCGCCGCCCGATCGCCCTGGACAGGTCCCTGACCCCGGCAACCAGCAGACGGAAGTTTTCCGGCGTCAGCGATTGCTCGCCATCAGACAGGGCCTCACTGGGAGAGGGATGCACCTCCACCATCAAACCGTCGGCGCCGGCAGCTATAGCCGCCCTGGCCATAGGTTGGACCAGCCACCATTTGCCGGTGCCATGGCTGGGATCCACAATCACCGGCAGGTGGGAGAGCCTTTTGATCACCGCTACTGCGCTCAGATCCAGAGTGTTTCTGGTATAGTTCTCGAAGGTCCTGATCCCCCGTTCGCACATGATCACCCGGTGGTTCCCGCCCAGCATGATATACTCGGCGGCCATCAGCCATTCCTCGATGGTGGCGGAGGGGCCCCGCTTCAGTAGTACCGGCTTGTCTATTTTCGCCACTTCCCTCAGCAGAAAAAAGTTCTGCATGTTCCGCGCCCCGATCTGGAGGATATCCGCATACTGGGAGACAAGAGGCACAAACCCGGTGTCCATGACTTCGGTCGTAATCAGCAGACCCGTCTGTGACCGGGCCTCAGCCAGTAACTCCAGCCCCTTTTCTTCAAGTCCCTGAAAAGAGTAGGGAGACGTCCGGGGCTTGTAGGCGCCTCCGCGCAGCAGGGTGGCGCCGGCCTCCTTGACTGCAAAGGCGGTCTCCAGGATCTGCTCCCGGCTCTCCACGGCGCAGGGGCCGGCGATAATGTGCACCTCACTGCCCCCGATGATGTGCGGGCCAACCCGGATCTTGGTGTCTTCCGGCTGGAAATCGCGGCTTGACAGTTTGAATGGATTGAGAATGGGGATCACTTTCTCCACCCCGGGCATGGCGCCCAGAGACAGGTTGAGCGCCCTCGTCCGGTCGCCGATCACCCCGATGATCGTCCTGGACACCCCCTGGGAGAGATGAACCGAAAAACCCTCACCGACCAGTTTGCTGCGCAACGCCTCGATATCCTTTGCGGTTGCCGAGGCCTCCATCACGATAACCACTGCAGTTGCCTCCTTTTGCTGGCGGGAACAGCGCATACATAAGGCAAAAGGGTACTCACGCCAGGAGTACCCCCGATCAAACACCCTCGCTGCCGTACTGCTGTCCTGCCTGATAAAGTTATTTCTCTCCCGCCGGAAATACCATACTTTCCTACCGTTTACCCACTCCGGCTGCTTCCATTCTAGCACATATTTCCTCGCAGTGACAATATGAAAACCATGCGCATGCAAGCATGGCGCGGGAGTTATTTCTTTTCTTCCACCCTGCCGTAGGCCTGGTCTATCAACACCGCCGGATGCACGGCGCCGATGCCGGTGGCGTGGGAGATCTGCATGCAGCAACTGCTGCAGTCGGAAGCCACTAGGTCGGGGGCGATCTCTCTGATCCGGTTGAACAGCCGGGCGCCGATCTCCAGGGACAGCCGGTATTGCTCCTTCTTGAAGCCGAAGCTGCCGGACATGCCGCAGCAGCCCTCATCCACCTCGATCACCTGCAGGGACGGGATCTTCTTCAGGATCTCCAGGGACGGCTGGCCGATGCCCTGGGCCTTCAGGTGGCAGGGCGTATGGTAGGCCACTCTGAGCGCCAGATCACGGAAGCCGGAAGCGGGGGCGCCCCGCTGCTGCAGGGTCAGCAGCCATTCGCTGAAATCATAGACGTTGGCTGCCAGTGACCGGGCCTGCGGCAGATTGTGGAGCTCCTCATACTCGCTCTTCAGGGCCAGGCCGCAGCTCGGGCAACTGACGATCACCGGATAACCCTGCCGGACGAAGGGCAGCAGGTTGTCGAGGTTCTGCCCGGCCATGCGGGCGGCGTCCTCGAGGAACCCGTTGGCCGCCAGCGGCAGGCCGCAGCAGTTCGGCGGCGGCAGGATCACCTGGTAGCTGCACCGCTCCAGGATGTTGACCACGCTCCTGCCGATCTCCGGCAGGTTGTACTCGGCCGTACAGCCCGGGAAATACACCACCTTGTTTGGGGACGAATCGGGCTGCCGGCGCCGCTGGAACCATTTTTTGAGGTTCTCCCGGCTATAAGCCGGCAGCGGGCGTTCTCTGGCTATCCCCAGCCCCCGGTCCAGGGCGGCCCTGACCAGCCTGTTGTTGAGCACGTAGTTGGTGGCGCCGGCATTCAGGGAGCCCAACCTGGCCATCATCCCGGGCCGGCCGAGGATGCCGTCCCGCAGTTTGAGGCCCTGCCTGGTGTGCAGATCGTGCCTGTAGCAGGCATTCAGCAGGGAGATCTTGACTCCAGAGGGGCAGGCCTGCTCGCAGGTGCGGCAGTTGCAACAGTAATCGATCTGCGCCTCCAGGCCCAACCGGTCATCTAGTCGGAATCTGGTCATCTCCGGCCCCATGTGCTTGGGGCCGGCAAACCCCCCCGTCCTGCTCGCCACCGGGCAACTGGCGGTACAGAGCCCGCACTTGATGCACTTGTCCAGCTCACTCCTGATCGGCAGATCCATGCGTTCACCCCTCCGTAGCGGCAGCGTTGCCAGCCACATATCCCGTGGCCAGGGCCACCCCCAGGCCATCCTTCCCGACGGCCGGGTCATAACCGGCCAGGGTGCTGCCAGCCACAAACAGGCGGCGGTATTGCTCCGGATCGCCGTCTGTGGCGACCGGTCGCATCCGCCCGTCGACGACCACCCCGGCCATGGCGAAGGGATCCCGCCCCCAGCCGGACGCTTCCCTGGCTTGACCGGGCAGGTCCCGGCCAGCCACCGGCAGTCCGGCCACACACTCCCTGATCTGGGTCCGGTCGGCCTCCAGGCCGCGGCCGATCAGCCCTCCGGTGGCCAGCACCAGAGCGCCGCCGGTCACAACGGCGGCCCGGCCGGGCAGATCGAGCATCACCTGCCAGGCGCCATT
>Ga0224534_1000417_pt1 | contig 27365 bp, 21 predicted proteins | sample 714E12024metaG_FD_172012 | JGI IMG/M metagenome (GOLD analysis project Ga0224534, IMG submission 172012) | Peat soil microbial communities from Stordalen Mire, Sweden - 717 E1 20-24 | ecosystem: Environmental > Terrestrial > Soil > Wetlands > Peat | place: Sweden: Norrbotten County, Stordalen... | reverse complement strand
CCCCCACTACCCTTTCAGTTTCCAGTTCAACGTCAACACCGACGGTGACCTCGCCCCGGGCGCACCACGCGACGCATTCTGGAAGGGAGGCTCGGGCGGGCACTGCTTCTACGTCGTGCCCTCGCTCGATCTGGTCATCTATAAGCTGGGCGGTCGCGACGCACAGTTCGATCTGGCACAGACGAACGTCCCTCCGCCGCCAGACGACCTGCTGCCGCACTACGACGGCTCCCGCGAATCCTGGAAGCCGCCGCATTCCGAGTCGGACAGTATCCCCACGGCGGATGTGTTGAAACTGGTGACGCAAGCATTTCACTGAGAGATCCATGACAAAGTTGATTCTAGTTGCCGCTTTCGCCTTCGCAGGGCAGGCGGCAGCAGTTGAAATTGCCACTGGCAAGATGCTAGGCAAGGGCTACGACGCGCGTTCCTTCTACCTGCGGGGCAAGGACGGGCGGTGGACAAAGACGTACGCCGGACCGGAGTACCGTCCGGAGGCCGCGGGCCGGCTGATGAATCTCCGCATCGCGCAGGGCTTGTACGACGACGAGTGGCTGACTGAATTCCCGTTCGACCCCGAGGAGAATACCAGCCGACTCATCGCCGCGCTCGACACATACAAGGAACACGGGATTCTGGCCGTGAACGTCTCGTTGCAGGCCGGAAACGCCGGATACAACAGGGAATTCCCGGCGATCACACGGGGTAGCGAGGCGAAGTTCGGGCCCGGGAAAGGCTGCCTGACCAGCGCGTTCCGGCCCGATGGGTCGCTCAAGGACGCCTGGCTGAGCCGGTTGCTGCGCTTAGTCAAGGAACTGGACCACCGCGGCATGATCCTGGATCTTATGTATTTTTACCAGGGCCAGGACGAGGTGCTCGAAAACCCGGCGGCCATCGACCGGGGCGTGCGGAATGCCACGGACTGGCTCATCGACCACGACTGCCGCAACGTGATCATCGAGATCGCCAACGAGCACAACGTGGCCCGATACGACCACGACCAGTACATTTTCCACGAGATGGGGCACCTCATCGAAACCGCGCGGGCACGGTTCGAGGCGAAGAAGGCGCGCTTCCGTCTCCCGATCTCGGCCTCTTCGGGGAGTATGAAACTGTATGACGGGGTGCGGGACCACGCCGACCTGACGATCGTTCACGGCAACAACCACACGCCCGAGGTAAAGCGAACGGCGATCGCTGCACTGGTGGCCGACACCGCGGCTCCGGGCCCGATCCATATGAACGAGGACGACAACGGCCGCGAGACGACGATCGAAACACTCAAGAAGGAACTTGCCAGTTGCGACGTGGTATTCCGGACCGGCGGGAGCTGGGGCTACATGCCGTGGCGTATGGTCCAAATGTTCCCATTCCGCTTTTACCTGCCGGCGAAGACCACCCAGCTTTCCGACGACATGCCGGTGGACCTACGCGACCAGGTGTACTTCCACCTGGTGTTGGATCACATTCAGAAACTCGTGATGGCAGCGCCATGAGTGATGACGTTTGCGATCAAGTCGTAAGGTCTGCCCCGCCCAGCCTCCAGCCTGGCGCGCGGCTGGAATTCTAGGAGGTATTAAAGATGCGAATTTTGAGTCTGTTCGCAGTGGCCGCTCTGGGCGCCGGCGCGGCTGCCGGGGCCGACCTTTTTCGAGATGACTTCTCGCGCTTTCCTCCGGGATGGTTGACTTCTCCGGTGGGCATGCTGAATGCCGCGATTCAGGAGTATCACTACCTTCCCAACAGGGGAGTTCCTTTGATCCCTTGGGAGAGCCCGATCTGTCATCTTGACTCCTGGATGGTCAGTGACGAACAAGGCAAGTCCTATTTGGAGGAGATGCTCGACGCCACCGCCCACCAGTGGACGCCGCCGCTGTTCATCACCGGCGACCCGGAGTGGGGTGATTACAGCGTCGAAGCCAAAGTGAAGCTGCTTTCGCTGAAGGAAATGGCGGGGGTGGTGTTCCGCTATCACACGAACCGCCACTATTACCTTGTCGCCCTTTCCGGCGGCAACAAGGTGCGGCTGGCGGTGCACCAGGTGCTCGAGCCGGCGCTCCGCGTACACGGCTGGCGCGAATTGGGCGAGGTCGCGTTCTCCTACGACAGCACTCGCTACTACAACCTGAAGGTGGAGAACGACGGTCCGCGTATCCGCGTTTACGTCGACGGTCGCCTGCTGCTGGAAGCCTCCGACTCGGAAATCCTCAAAGGCAAAGCCGGCCTGCTGGCCGCGACGCCGGCGCGCTTCCAGGATTTCCTGGTGTCCGCGGCTGACTCCCAGGCGGCCGAGATCGCGGCACGCATCCGCAAACGGGACGAGGAACTGGCGCGGCTGCGGGACGCGAACCCTAAGCCTAAACTCTGGAGGAAGTTCGATACGCCGGGCTTTGGCGCCGGACGCAACGTGCGCTTCGGGGACCTGGATGGCGACGGTGTGCCGGACATGCTCATCGCGCAGAACATCCCGCGCATCCGCGCCGACGCCTTCGACCAGATCAGTTGCCTGACCGCCGTGACGCTCGATGGCAAGGTGCTTTGGCAGAAGGGCCGCCCGGATCCGCGCAACGGCCTGCTCACCAACGACACGCCCTTCCAGATCCACGATATCGACGGGGATGGGCACAATGAAGTCGTGGTGGTTCGTGATTTCCAGCTTCAGATTCTGGATGGCCGCACCGGAGAGGTCCGCCGCTGGGTGTGGATGCCGAAGATGCCGGCCACCGACAAAGAGCGCCCCTACGAAACCGAGGTGGGGGATTCGATCGCATTCGTGAACTTTTCGGGCAATCCCGCACGGCACGAGATCCTGGTGAAGGACCGCTACACCCATTTCTGGATCTACAACAACAAGCTGGAGTTGCTTTGGAAGGGGGATGGCCAGACCGGCCACTTCCCGTATCCGTTTGACATCGACGGCGATGGCCGCGACAAGATGGTAATCGGCTATTCCCTGTGGGACCATGCGGGCCACCAGCTTTGGAGCCACGACACCGAGATCACCGACCATGCCGATGGCATTATGATGGGGAATCTCTCCCCCGATCCGAAAGCGGAGCCGCGGGTTTACGCGAGCTGCAGCGATGAAGGCTTCATGATGTTCGATATCCACGGCAAGATCCTGAAACACGTCCGGGTGGGGCACAACCAGAGCCCCAGCGTGGGTAAGTACCGCATGGATCTTCCTGGCTTGCAGTACATCAGCGTGAACTTCTGGAAGAATCCGGGCATCGTAACGCTGTTCGACTGGGACGGCAACATTCTGGCCCAGGAGGAGCCGATCCACTCCGGCGCGCCGATGCTGCCGGTGAACTGGCGCGGCGACGGCCAGGAATTCGTGCTGTTGAGCGGCAACCCCCGCGACGGTGGGATGATCGACGGCCGTCTCCGGCGTGTGGTAATGTTCCCTGACGACGGTCATCCGGACCTGGCCGCCAATGTGCTGAACGTAACCGGAGACCCGCGCGACGAGATCGTCCTCTGGGACCAGCAGCGGGTTTGGATCTACACGCAAGACCGCCCTTTCACGGGAAGCCGCATTTACGATCCGATTCGGAATCCGGACTATAACGAATCCAACTATCGCACCAATGTTTCGTTGCCGCGGTGGGTCGAGATAAAGTAGAAAGTGAGAAGCGGGGAAGCGGCGATTCGGCGCGAGCATTCTACCAGCACGGCAGGGCGGAGCAGGCCGCAAACGCGACTCTCAATCGAATGCGCCTTCCGCCAGCCTGCCGCACAGGAGGTTTCAGATGTCCTCAGTATACGGTACGCTGCGCGGAGAGAACACAGTTATGAATTGGACGATGCGTCGCGCCGCGCTCGATCCTCTTTCTCAAGTTCGCGCATCCGCACGACTTTGGGAAGTGACCGGCCCGCATCGAACTCCGACCCCAGCCAGGCTGTAACCACGCACTTTGCCGCTTCGGCCCCGATCACCCGTGCACCTAACGTCAAAATCTGGGCATCGTTGCTCTTGCGGAGCCTCTCAGCCGAGTAGACATCGTGGCAGACACCCGCGTAGATGCCTTCGACCTTATTCGCGATCATCGCCATCCCCAGCCCGTTACCGCAGATCAAGACCCCCCGATCAAACTCCCGGTTGGCGACGCGTCTCGCGAGGTTGTACCCAATATCGGGGTAATCCGCCTTCTGCAAGGCGAGAAAGTTCAAGTCCTCCACCGCGGCGCCCAGCGAGCCAAGATGCCCTACGATCGTCGCCTTGAGTTCAACTCCAGCGTCGTCGCTATCCACCGCTATTCGCACTCGGTTTCCCCCTGTAGATATGAGAAGCCCCTTGCCTTTTCGCCAAAGGAGCGCCACGCCTCGCCGCCCCTAACTCGGGGTCAGGCATTGCCCAACCCCGACATCCGAGAGGGTATCGAGATCTCGCCCCCTAGAACCGGAACGAGAGCGCCACCTGAAGCACCCGCGGCGAGCGCGTCGAAATGACCTGACCGAATGTGGCGTTCACCTGCTGGCCCGTAGTGTTGAAAAGCGCTGACGTGTTCACGGTCGCGTACTGAGTGTGGTTGAGGGTGTTGTAAGTCTCAACGCGCATTTGCAGGATCCTTTTCTCCGAGCGAATCGGGAAATTCTTGAACAGAGAAGTGTCCCAATCATTGGTTCCTGGCGCGCGCGCAACGTATTTGGCCGCATCGCCCACATCTCCCTTTGCGGGGCGGGCGAAGACACTGGTGTTGAACCATTCTGCGAAGGTGCGAGAACCGTAGGGCAACTGGGCGTTTCCAGTCACATCAACGCGCGCGCCGTCGCCGGCGCCCCCCGTAATGTCGGCATTGTCGCTCGTCGTATAACTGATCCCAACGGGAGTTCCAGTTGCAAACGTCGCGAAGGTAGAAATCTGCCAATTGTCGAGCACCAGGCGACTTGCTCTTCCGGGCAGCAGTTTGCTTCCTTTCGGCACATCCCAGACGATATTCAAAGTAAGTACCTGGGTCTGATCGTAACCGGCCAAGCCCCAAATCCGGGACTCATTCAGGTAAACCGGCATCAGGGTCCCAGTCTCCGTGTCCGAATCATCCATTGCTTTCGAGTAAGTGTAGGCCACATTTAACAAGAGACCCTTGCGGTACCGCCGCCTCGCTGTTGCCTGCAGAGAGTTGTAGTTCGAACGGCCGGAGAAATCAATCATATACAGGCTCGGGGAGTACCCAATGTAAGGCACCAGGAAGTTGTCCGACAGCGGAAGCGAAGGGTTCGTCGGATCTGCATTCGATGGCAAGAAGTGCGCACCGTAAGGAACCTCGTTGATATCCTGCTCCATGAGCTGGTGTTTTCCTTGATTCCCAACGTAACTTACGCTGAGCACGAAGTCAGCGGGGAGGGCCTGCTGCACACCCAACGAATAATTGTAAACAGCCCCCGGCTTATAATTCTCTTGAAAGCCATATTCATTGCTCAATGGAGAAAGATATCCCGTCTGCGACGTCAGCGTGGCAAGGTTACCGTAATATACTGTAGGCTGATATTCCTCAGGAGCGTTTGTGGACACGGTATTTCCCAGATTAGAGCCAATCACCGTTTGTATGTTGATGCCATATCCTCCACGGATCGCCGTCTTGCCGTTCCCAAAGACGTCCCACGCGAAGCCGAATCGCGGACCCGGTTCGACAGGTGCGTGCGTCTGCCAACCGGGGGGATACCCACCATAATTGGTCGATTGCACGACGCCGTTGCTGAGGTTACCCGAGTTGGGCACGATGGCGCCGATCAGAGCGGCCGGTACGTAAGTTTTGGTGGGAGCATCGTAGCCCATGCGCACACCTTGGCTGTTGAAGGCGGGCCGGAACAACCGGACGGCCTGCGCGGGGTTATACAACGACGGGACAAAAGCCGCAGATGGGTTGCCTGGCTGCGGGTGCCAGGGCGGGAAATAAGAAAAACGACTGCCCAGCTCAATGGTGAAGCGGGACGTCACCCTCCAGGAATCCTGAAGGAACCACTCGCTAAAATGCATCTCCGCGAGACGATTAGCACGGTAGTTTGATTGCGTGTAGGTATCAAAATTACCCAGCAACGCGTTGGAGAACGGGTAATTGCTATCCCCGGAGTTGTTCTTGTCCACAGCGAAGCTCAAGCCGCCGCTGAAGTACGTGCCGGTAGGACCTTCATCCTGGAGGTGCCACTCGTAGTTATACCCCGCCTTAATGGTGTGTTTGCCAGCTACCTTGGTGAAATTGTCGCCCCAAGACATACGCGTGTCTCCACAACTGATCGGCGTACGGGCGTCGTAGTTGATAGTTGGTGCGTCGGGCACAGCGCTTCCGAATGAGACACCCGGAATGATGTTCAACGGGTTTGCAACGGGATACAGTTCGGGAAAACCCGCCATTCCCGGTACTGAAGTAGTTTGTACATTGGTAAAAGGATACTGCGAGATATTCGGCACGCCTTCCAAAATCCTCCGTCCGGAGAGCGAGAACTCGTTCACCATCGTGGGGCTGACGATTCGGGTGTAATTCAAGGCGGCGCCGTCTTCCGCTTTCCGGTACTGAAATAGGAGTTCCGGAAAGTTCGAGCTAAACGCCGTGCTTCCGGTATAGCTCACAGTGGCCTGAGTCCAATGACGATACCGTATCGTCAGGTGGTCGTTTTTTGAGAAGTTGTAATCTCCCTTGATGTCGTCCAGGTGCTTTGGCCGGTGATAAATATCCTGGAACTGGTAATTATAGGATCCCCCGGTAATGCTTCGGTTAAGGATAAACGGCTGCGGGTATAGATTCATAATCGCTTGGCCGTAAGGGTTTAAGCGGCTTTTGGGGATCACATTCCCGGGAAATTGCACCCCGGTTGTAGGATCTATGATTGGCACCAGCTTACCGCCCGTATTCAGGGTCTGCGAAAAGTCGCCGCCGCGCTCCAACGTTGTCGGCATCGTCACACTACTCACACTGGCCGGTTCAGCAACACGCCATGTTTCGTGTCCGTAGAAAAAGAACATCTTGTTCCGCATGGCAGTGAACAATTTGGGGATTGCAATCGGGCCGGCCAGTGAGCCGGTAAAGGTGTTGAATTTATAGAGAGGCCTTTGAAGCCCGTTCCGGTTATTGAAAAAGTCGTTGGCATCCAGATCTTGGTTGCGCATGAACCAGGAAAGGCTGCCGTGGTACTCCGAGGTTCCGGACTTGGAAACGACATTAATAAGGCCACCCGAGTTGCCTCCATACTCCGCCTGGTAATTGTTAGCCAGAACCTTGACGTCTTGAATAAAGTCGAGGCTGACAGGGCCGACAAGCCCAATACCGGAGTCGTCATCGGTTTGTTGCTGGCCGTCCACCGAAATCCTGCCAAGCATCCAACGTGCGCCGTCGATGTTTGGCAGCACTGTGCCAGTCGAACCACCCATGGAAGTGATATTGACGCTTGAGCCAACTCCAGGCATCAGTTGCAGAATACTCATGACATCCCGGCCTCGGGCCACCGTCATCATAGCTTGCGCAGCGTCGATCTCCGAGGAGGTCTCGGAACTCGTTGTCTGCACCGCAGAGCCCTGGGCCGAGACCGTAACGCTTTCAGTGAGGGCCCCGACCGTCAGCACGATTGTCCCTGCCGACAGGATCTGGCTCGCACTCACCGACAGCGCGGGGCGCTCCAGAGGACGAAACCCTACCTTCTCGACTTTGAGAGTGTACTCACCGATGGGTACGGCGGGGAACACAAACTCACCGAGATCATTGGTCTGCGTGGTCCGCACATTTCCGGTTCCCGCATTGAGAAGCGACACCACTGCTCCGGGAATTGCAGAATTCTGGGGGTCTTTCACGGTGCCCCCTACAGTCCCGGTGAAGATCTGAGCTTGCACGATGCCGAGCGGGCTCATCAGAGCCACGCAAATGACTACACACGCCGCACGAAGAAACCTCATGCTCGTCTCCTTTTTACTGTTTTCCCGAACAAGGCTAGTTTAAGCTTGCGAGCGGGCGCAGACTAGCAGAATTGAAAAAGCTTTAGGACAATCCTGCCGGTTGGAGGCGCGAAGCTGGGCGTTTCTGGCAGGTTGGCCCGGCTCTACTGTCGCACCTATCTTCTAGATGAATCGTCTGACGGGACTTAGGCCCGCGGCAGAATCGTCGCAATACTTGGGAGATTGTCCTAGTGCGAGCCACGCGACAATGCTATCCTCTCATCCTATGATACGTTTGATTATGCTGCTGGCGTTCGCCTCGCGCGCGGCGCTGGCGGCGCCCGTCCGGCTCGAGCAGTACCGGCCACACGATTTTGTTTTTGCGGCCGCCGAAAGCGGTAATCCGTTCGACGTCGAATTATGGGGCGAGTTCTCGGGCCCCCAAGGCGCCCGGATGCGGATCCCCGGATTCTACGACGGCGGCGGCGTATGGAAGGTTCGCTTCTCTCCGCCGACGCCCGGCGAATGGGTGTTGCGCACCTTTTCGCCGGTTCCCGCGCTGGATGGAAAGACGGCGGAGGGGGAGGCCGCCCCCAGTTCCAATCCCAAGGTCCACGGCGCGCCCCGTGTCGATTCCGAGCACCCGTTCCACTTTCGTTTCGAGGACGGCTCGCGGTTTTTCCTTATGGGCTACGAGGCTGACTGGCTATGGGGGGCCGACATGCTGGACCCGGCCCGCAAGGTGATGCGCCGACTCATCGCTCAGATGGCCGAGCGCGGCTTTACTCACGTGATGGTCAATGTCTACGCATATGACACGCCATGGTGTCCCGGTAAATCCAGTGAGTGGGACTACGGTCCGGTATCGTTATACCCCTGGGCGGGGACTAACGAGAAGCCTGACCATAGCCGGTTGAACCCCGCGTTTTTCAAGATTTATGACGGCATGATGGACGACCTGCTTGGAAACGGCATCGTGGCGCAAATCATGTTGAAAGTTTACAACAAAGGTGTGAACTGGCCGAAAAAGGGCAGCCCAGATGAAGCGCGCTACTTCCGCTATGTGGCCGCGCGTTACCAGGCGTACCCCAACCTGATTTGGGACTTCTCCAAGGAAGCGCGAAACGAGCGCGATAAAGATCTGGAGAAGAACCTGATCGAGTTGGTCCGGACCGGAGATGCCTACGGACACCTCATCACCGCGCACGACGACGAGCCGTACGAGTGGGACTGGCAGCGCAGCCCGACTCTCGGCTTTAGCACCCAGCAGAAGCATGCCGATTTTGCCGCCTGGATTGTGTTTGGGCGCGCGGTACGCTCCCGCCCCGTTCTCAACGCGGAGTTCGGATACGAATTCGGAGTGGATAAGCTTCCAACTCACAAGAATCCGGATCAGGTGGATTGGAAGACTCTGCTGGATCGCGCTTACAGGATCTACTTTGCGGGCGGTTACGCGGTGTACAACTACAACAACACCGCCTGGGACGTGGTCAAACCCGATCCGGAGCCCCCTGGAATGCAGCGCTGGCAGATTCTGAAAGAGACGATCTCATCCCTGCCGTACTGGCGCATGGAACCACACGACGAACTCTCTGCCGGCGGCCCGTGTTTGCTGGAACCGGGCGGAGTATCTGCGTTCTATTCGCCCGGAGCCGGTATCGCCGTGAACTTGCGCGGCCTCGGCGCCCCGACGCCGGCCGAATGGATCGACACCTGGACGGGCGCACGGCAGTCCGCCGGGACTCTCGAGCCCAAGTTGCTGAAGCTGCAGAAGCCGAAAAGCTTCGGGGATGCGCCAGCAGTCCTGATTGTGCGCTGATTCCGGAGCATGGTGCAACGTAATCGGCTCGAACTCAGGATGACGTCATCATCGGGGAGTGGCATCGGGCAGCCCACCGTCGACGGGAATGGTGGCGCCAGTCGTCGGGCTCTGATGCGTAGCGAAGTAAAGGACGGCATTCGCGACGTCAGATGCGTCAATCTTGGACTTCAGAAGATTGCGATTCTGGTAATACGCCGGCAAGTCTTTCGGCTGCAAGCCCTTTGACCGCGCCCGGTCGGCGCCCACCTCGGCCCAGAGTCCCGAACTTCGGGACCCGTGAGAGAACACGTTATCGGGCGCTACCATGTTCACCCGAACACCCAATTCCGCCAATTCCAGGCTGGCGATCCGCGCCAACTGGTGCGCAGCCGCTTTGGTTGCGCTGTACGCGCCGAACTTCGCTCCGGGCGCAAATACGTTTTTGGTAGAAATAAGCACGACGTCGCCGCCCCCACGTTGGAGTTGGAAGTGCCGCGCACTTTCCGAGAGCACATTCAGTGTGCCCTCGATGTTGATGCGTTCCAGTCTGCGGAATGCTTCGAGATTCATCTGGGCCAGCGACGACACGAGCGCGATGCCCGCATTCAAGACGACCAAGTCCACACCTCCCCAAGCCAGGATTACGCGCCCGAAGGCGTGCGCGACTTGGGCTGGTTCGGTCACGTCGAATGGCAAGGCCATGGCGAGGTCGCCGAACTGGCCGCGGAATTCCTCCAACAGCAGTTCCAGTCGCTCCCCCGGTAAGTCCGCGAGCGCCACTGCGCAACCCTGCCGGAGCAGTCCCTCGGAGATGCCCGCCCCGATCGCTCCGGCGGCGCCGGTCACCAGCGCGACCCGGCCCGCCAGTGGCGCAGTGGCATCGATTCCATCCTGTACGAATACCGCATGCTCCATCGCAAAGAGTTCGGCCTCGGGCAATGCCTCGTAGTTTGCGACGCCGGCGATGCGAGCCTTCACCGCGAGCGTGGAGAATGCCACATTCCGGACCAGGCTGGAGGTCTCGAGGTCCGAGCCCGCGCACAGCGCTCCGAGCCCCGGCATCAAGACGATGCGCGGCACGCAATCCGAGGGATGGAGCTGGGCGCCGTTTGCCGCATTCCGAGTGAAGTAAGCCTCGTATTCGCGTGCATACCCGGCGAGCGCCTCCGAAAGCTGACCGCGCAGCCTGTCGGGATCCTCGTAGTCAGGCGCATCCAGCCACATCGGGAGCGGCTTTGTGTGCTTGAGGTGATGGATGTCCAGTGGCGGCGTCATGGCCAATTCTTTCCCGTGATCCGAGGCGAGCAGATCCAAAACAACCGCGTCCGTCACCGGCTGAATGAGAATCCGGCTCAGGCGTTCCGTCGGACTGCGCAAAGCCTCTCCCAGCAAGCCGCGAAGAACTGGAGCGGCCCGCCGGGTCCGCTCGAGCGCCAGTTCGGGTGGCGTCTGAAATGCGACTTGGATCGGCCTGCTGGCCTCCCGTTCCAAGCATTCCTCGACTTCCGTGATGAGATCGACGGCTGCGGAATAGGCGGCGAAGGCGGTTTCTCCCCACGTCAGCATTCCCTGGTGCATCCAGATGGCGGCGCGAGCTTCGGGGAGAGCTTCGAAGGCTTCGACGGTGGCCTTAGCTAGTTTGAATCCAGGCCTGCAATATGGCATCGCCACAATTTGGTCGCCCAGCGCCCGCCGCGTCGCCGAGCAGCCGTCCGGCCGATCCGTCAGGGCCGAGAGCGCGTCCGAGTGTATGTGAGCGATATGCTTCATTGGGAGGAAAGCGTGAACCAGGGCCTCCGCGCAAGGAGCAGGCGCACGGAAATCGAGCATAGTATGCCGGTGGATCTCGTCGAGCATCTGGTCAATAGGCAGATCGGGAAGGCGCCGCAGCCGTCGCAGATAGCTCAAGTCAAGAGCGGCATGCGCCGGATAGTCCGCGGTCGCGGCCCCCCGCCCGTATTCGATGACAAAAATCGCCGGGACCTTCTCACCGAACACGTTGGTGTAGGTTCCCTTCACGGATACGTTGCCCGTGCCCTGTGGGGCAAGGCTCTGGTCGTTGTGCAGCAAGAGACTCGAATAGGCCGCCAGTGCCAGCTCAGTGCCCCAGCGCGGCTCGTACCACGCCACGCAGTCTGCGGCTTCCCGTTCCGACCATCGGTTTCGCATAGATCAACCACAAACCATCGCAGGTTCTGTTTGCCCCGAGCGGTAGAACTCAAATGCATGTTCGGGAGTCTCTCCTTCGTGCACCACTTTGCGAATCGCCTGGATCATGAGCACCGGCGCCTCGGCTTGGAAAATGTTTCTACCCATGTCCACGCCAAGCGCCCCCTGCTGGACGGCGTCATGAGCCATGCGAAGGGCCTCCAACTCCGGCAATTTCTTGCCGCCCGCGATCACGATCGGAACTGGACAGGACGCCGTGACAGTCTCGAAGCCTTCGGGAACATAGTAGGTCTTCACGTAGCTGGCGCCCAGTTCGGCGCAGATACGGCAGGCCAGGCGCACGTACTTTGCATCCCGGACCATATCCCGGCCCACCGCGGTCACAGCCAGGGTCGGCACACCATAGCGGTTTCCGATGTCCACCAGGCGGGTCATGTTGTGCACACTCTGCGTTTCGAATTCTCCGCCGATGAATACCTGGACGGCCAGGGCGCTGACGTTCAGGCGCAGGGCATCCTCGATATCGACCGCTATCTGCTCGTTGGAGAGCTCCTTGAGAATGCTGGGCCCGCCGCTGGCGCGCAGAACCACTCCTCTTGCGAACGTCGGCGGTATGACGGAACGGAGAATCCCGCGGGTCAGCATCAACGTGTCGGCATAAGGCAGTAAAGGCCGGATCGATATGTCCACACGCTCCAGGCCGGTAGTCGGGCCCTGAAAGTATCCGTGGTCGATGGCCAGCATCACCGTCTTGCCCGACCCGGCCTGAAAGATTCTCGAGAACCGATTCTTCATGCCCCAGTCAAGCGCGTTCGATCCCTTCAGGAAGAAGACCTCGTTCTGCTGCTTTACATCGGTATAGAAATTCTTTTTTTCGATTCCGTTCTCCATTTCAAACACCTTTCGCGTGAAGATTGCCGGGCAGGCCTTCTGGCCCGCCGTCATAGGAAACCACACTTAAGACTGTACACCGCCAGGAGCGGACGCTCTAGTAGAGTTTGCTGGCGATTTGAACGATCCTGCCAAGGCGCGAACCTCGCGAGGAGACTGCTTGTAGTACTGCCGGAAGCGGCGGTCGAAATAGCTCTGGTCGGAAAACCCGATTTCCGCCGCAATGGCGGCGATGGAGCGGTCGCTTTCGGCCAGCAACCGGTGTGCGTGGGCCAAGCGCAGCCGCGCGAGGTACGTGACGAAGGTGGTACCGGTGGCTCTCCTGAAAAACTTCATGAACTGAAAGTCGCTCAGGCCGAGCATGTCCGCCGCACGGGAAACTGTAATGCGGTCGGCATAGTTCTCCTGCAAGTATTCGTAGAGTTGTCCGAACTGAAGCGATGCGCGCCGGTGGCTGCTGAAGTCGGTAGCCGGCAGGTCGGTCAGGCCGAAATGGGCCGTAAGATGGTAAAGGGCTTGCAGCAGATACACCTTGCAGCCTGCCCGGCGGAACTCGATGGAGGCCGCCTCGTTCAAATAGCAACGCAACATATTGCCGAGGGCCGAATGGACGTCGGCCGACGCCTTGTCCTTGGCGCGTACCGTTGGATCCAGGTGAGCCGGCCGCGAGTAGAATGAGAACAGATAACTCGAATCGCATGGGTACGAGAGTGGGTTGCTCACCAGTTCGGGCATAAACGTAATGACCGCCGCGAGGCGTTCCGGCCCGCGGTAGCTCAATATTCCGTGGAGCTTGAGGTTGTCGACCACAATGAGGTCGCCGGGGCCGAAATCCACCAGGCGATCACCCATTCGGAAGCTTCCCCAACCGGCGATGTCCACGAATATCTCCAGCCGCTCGTGCCAGTTAAACCGCGAGGGACTGGACAGCGTCCCGGCCGGATACGACAACTGCCTCACGTGAAACGGGAACTTGGGATCGAGGGCGAGTCGATAATGCCGCCAACGGTCGACATCGTGGTCGATCCGAAAGGGTTCCACTGGCAACCGTGAAAAGAGATCCAGCAGCACCGAACCATTATGCCACGGCAGGATCGTCCGAGTTGGTGGTCCGGCCCGGGTTTCTGTCTCCCGCAGGATTGTCCTACTATTCAGATAATCCTTCTAGCGGGCAGACGGCCCGGTGGCTCACGCTCAAGAAACGGGATTTGATTATGAGACACGCGGTTCTGTACTGTGCGCTCTTGTTTGCGGCGAAGGCCCTATGCGCGGCTGTAACCATTGAGCAGTACTACTCTTACGACTTTTCATTCCAGGCACAGGCGTCTGGAAATCCGTTTGACATCGACCTGGCCGGCGACTTCACCGGTCCTGGAGGAGTCCGCCTCTCCGTGCCGGGTTTCTACGACGGAAACGGCGTTTGGAAGATTCGATTTTCTCCGACGGCGTTGGGGACGTGGTCCCTGCGCACCCGGTCCTCCATGCCGGCGCTGAACGGCCGTACCGAGGCCGCTATCGAATGCCAGCCCAACAAGCACTCCACAATTCACGGCGGCCTGCGCGTAGACCCGCTGCACCCCTATCATTTCGTCTACGAAGACGGAACGCGCTATTTCCTGTTGGGGTACGAGGCCGACTTTCTGTGGGCGCTCGACATGAACGATCCGGAGCGGCGGGAGATGCACAAGCTGATTGACCAGATCGCCGCGCGCGGATTCAACCACCTTCTTGTGAATGTCTTCGCATACGACACCGCTTGGGCTCCAGGCAAAAGCTGCCAATGGGATTACGGCCCGCCCGCAATGTACGCCTGGGAAGGCAGCAACGAGAAACCGGACCATTCGCTGCTAAACACCAGGTTCTTTCAACTTTACGATGGCATGATGAACGCCTTGCGGGACAAGGGAATCGTGGCCCACGTCATGTTCAAGGTCTACAACAAGCAGGTCAACTGGCCGGCGCCCGGCAGCGTGGACGAGGAACGCTATTTCAAGTATGTGACAGCCCGGTATCAGGGTTACTCCAATGTTGTTTGGGATTTCTCGAAGGAGTCTTTCAACGAGAGGGACAAGACGCTGGAGAAGCGGCTCATCGACCTTATTCGTTCGAACGATGCCTACCACCACCTGGTCACCGCCCATGACAACGACGTCTACGACTGGAATCCAAGCCTGAACACCGATACTGACTTCCGAACGGACCAGCAGCATACGAACTGGGGGGAGACGATCGCCTTCGACCGCGCTCTGCGAAAATGGCCCGTCATCAACGCCGAGACCGCAGGTTACGAACGCGGTGTGGAAGACCTTCCCAGCTATGGCCAGAAAGTGGATTGGCAGGAAGTGCTGCGCAGGGCCTATCTGGTTTACCTGGCGGGCGGCTATTCCGTCTACTACTACAACAACACGGCTTGGGACGTCATCAAACCGGAACCGGAGCCTCCGGGCGCCGCGCGCTTCCAACAGTTGAAGGAAACCCTCTCGGAGCTGCCTTACTGGCGCATGGAACCGGCCAATGAATTGGCGAGCGGAGGCGTGTGTCTCGCCGTCCCCGGAGAGGTCTACGCCTGCTACTCCGAGAGTCCTGACGAACGTTTTTCCGGTCCCCCCGGGGGCCGCGGGTCGGGCGCCGCTTCCGCGGGAGGCCCTGGAAGAGCCGGTTCCGCCGCCGGGCGCGGGCGGGCAGGCGCCCCGATGGTCTTCCGCGGTCGCGGGGTCATCCTGAATCTCAGGGCGCTGAATGGACCGGCCAAAGCCGAGTGGATCGACACCTGGACCGGTGCCCGCGAACAGCAGCCTATTCCCGGCCCGGCCGTTTACGAATTGTCCAGGCCGCAATCTTTCGGCGGAGCGCCTGCCCTGCTTATCATTCGTGCGGGGAGCTAAGATATAGGGTGTTTCCCGTGCTGGCGTTAATTTGAAACTCAGATTTGAATTACAGGAGAGGGTCTTATGAAACATGCGGTAATCGCGGCATTCCTGGGGAAATTGCGCGACCGGTTTTGCGAATACCAGGAGCCCCTATCGATTGAACAGAAGCTGGAACGAATGGCGCAGATACCGGGAGTGACCGGCGCTGAGGTGGGGCATCCCTACGAGGTGGATACGGTAGATGCCATGCAATCCTATCTTCGCCGACTGCAACTCGGCATTGCCGCGGTGAATGTGAACATCAAGGCGGACCCGGCGTTCGCCTGCGGATCGCTATGTTCGCCCGCTCCGGCCATCCGCCGAAAAGCCTGTGACATGATCATGGCGGCCAAGGACTACGCGAAAGCCCTGGGCGCCGACAAGGTAACCTGCTGCCCGCTGAGCGACGGATACGACTATCCATTCCAAACCCATTACGGGAAGGCTTGGAGTCGCATGGTGGATGTGATTCGCGAAGCCGCCGCGTATCTGCCCGAAGTGCCCCTTTTCATGGAATATAAGCCGTCGGAAACCCGCGTGCATTGCACACTCGATTCCGCAGCCAAAGCCCTGCTCCTCTGCGATGCTGTGGGCAACCCGAACCTGGGCGTGACCATCGATTTCGGACATTCGGTCTACGGAGGCGAGACTCCCGCCGAAGTCCTTGCGCTAGTGGCCGCCAGCGGGTTCCCCTATTACATCCACATCAACGACAACAACGGGAAATGGGACTGGGACCTGATGGCCGGGACGTGCAACCTTTGGTCGTATGTCGAGTTCTTGTACTATCTCAAGGATCTCGGCTATGACGGCTGGATCACCTCAGACACATCTCCGGTGCGCCAGGACCCGATCGAGGCATTTGCGTTCAATGTCCGGATTACGGAGTGCATCTGGGGGTGGCTGGACGACGTGGACCGGGAAGCCATCCGTCATCACCTGGATCGCCACGAGTACCTACCGATTCTGAAGATGTTTGAGCCGTACCTGTTCGCCGGCGCTCCGGTGCTGAGCGGCGCCCCGGCAAGTTGACCGTCTCTGCGTGCGGAAGGGGAGTCTGTCTCAATGTCAATCAAGATCGGTGCGACCTCATATGTGTTCCGCTATCTCCTGGCGGATGTTGCCAGGGCTCCCAGGATAGCGGACTTGCTGGCCGTGGCGCGGGATGCGGGGTTGGAGCGGCTGCAGGTTTGCGAGAATGCGCGCCCCCTGGAATCGTCCTGCTCCGAATGGGAGAGCCTCCGGACGCGGTCGGACGGACTGGGATTAGATATTACGCTCGGCTCTATGACGACCGACCTGCAAGTAGTAGCGCAATACCTCGACCGGGTGGAAGCAATTGGGGGATCGCAGCTTCGTATTGTACTGGAGCGCGAAGGCGGCGGCCGGATATCGCGCGGCGAGGTGCATGAGTTCCTCAGTCGCGTCGTTCCGCATCTTGAAAGGCGGGGCGTGCGCCTGGCGATCGAGAATCACTTCGATATTCCTTGTCGCATCCTGGCTGAAGCGGTTGCGGAGTACCCCAAGGAGGCAGTGGGATTCTGTCTCGACGTCGCGAATTCGCTACGGAATTTCGAAGACCTAGACACGGTTTTCGACCTCCTGGGCTCGCGCGCGTTGATGTACCACTTGAAGGACTATCGCCTCACCGGCTCCAATGTGGGGTTTGCGGTCACGGGCACTCCGTTCGGCGAAGGGCAGATCGAACGCCGCAAGCTGCTTCAGCGCATCTTCGAGCACACCGAGACCCCGGAGATGTACCTGGAAACCTGGACACCGCAAACGGGGGATTGGGAGACGGATGTGGCTTCGGATGCGCGCTTTGTCGCGGCGTCTGTTCGGAACCTGAAGAAGGAGTTAGCCACCCACCTTCCACAACTCCATAGCCGGCAGGTCATCACCAATGAAGAAGCTGATTAACGATCCCAATGCAGTCGCGGCGGAAACCATCGAGGGCTTGGCTCTAGCCTATTCGCACATCTTGAAGAAGCTGGACGGCATTCAGGCCGTAGCGCGGAGGGATGCCCCGGTTCCCGGCAAGGTCGCGGTGCTGACGGGAGGAGGCAGTGGTCATGAACCGCTGTTCGCGGGGTACGTGGGCCGCGGGCTGCCGGACGCGAGCGTGGCGGGCAACATCTTCGCCTCGCCGCCTCCGCCGCCGATTATTCGCGCCGCGCGGCAGATTCACTCCGGCCGCGGCATTTTGTTCCTGTACGGGAACTACTCCGGCGACATCCTGAACTTCGATATGGCGGCCGAAGAACTGGGAGCCGACGGGATCGAAGTCGTGACCGTGCACATCAGCGATGACGTGGCGTCCGCTCCCCGGGAGCGCCGCCAAGAACGGCGCGGAATCGCGGGCGACATTTTCGTCGTAAAGGTCGCCGGCGCCGCGGCCGAGGAATTGCTGGATCTGCGGGCCGTCGCCGCGGCAGCGGAAAGGGCCAACGAGAATACCGGCAGCATGGCCGTGGCCTTGACCTCATGCATCATCCCCGCTTCCGGCAAGCCGATTTTCGAGATCGGTGAAAACCAGATGGAACTGGGGATGGGGGTGCACGGGGAGCCCGGCGTCGAGCGCGGCCCGCTTCGCCCAGCAAGCGAAGTAGCCGAATTCCTGGTGCGCCGTATCCTGGAGGATCTGAAAATCCGTTCCGGGGAGGAAGTGGCTGTGCTGATCAACGGCGCCGGGGCCACGCCCATGGGCGAGCTGCTCATTGTCTTCCGAAGCGTGCACCGGCTGCTGGAAGATGCAGGAATCAAGATCTTCCGCACGTACGTCGGAAACTACGCGGCTTCGCTCGATATGGCCGGGTGTTCGGTGACCCTGATGCGCCTGGACCCGGATCTGAAGCGCTGGCTACTCGCTCCGTGCGAGGGACCGGGGCTGGTGCAGGTCTAGGGGGAACATTCATCATGGATGCAAGGGCTCTGAAAGACGCGCTGGCCCTAGCGGCGGTGAAATTCCATCAAGCGGAGGGCCGGCTGAACGAGTTGGACGGCGCCCTCGGCGATGGCGATCACGGCATCACGGTGCGGATCGGCTTCGACGCCATCGGCACTGCCATCGGCGCGCTGGATGACAACGTCGCCCCCGAAGCGATTCTGCGAGCGGCTGGTATGGCCTTCATGGGCGCCACGGGGGGCGCTATCGGCGTGATTTTTGGAAGAGCGCTGAGCGCCGGAGGTTTGGCCCTGCGAGGGACGCTGCAGGTCGGCCCGTCGGAATTCCTCGCCATGCTCAAGAGCATGGAGAACGCCGTGGCGACCGCCGGCAAGGTGAAGCCCGGCGACAAAACGATTCTCGATTCCATACACGCCGCAGCGGCTGTGGCGCCAGGTCCGGACCTTGTGGAAACGATGCGGGCTGCCTACATGGCGGCGGAAAGAGGCGCCGAGGAGACTGCCGCCTGGCCCTGTAAAGTGGGGCGCGCGAGCCGGTTGGGCGACCGCGCCATCGGCCATCCCGATCCGGGAGCGGTCTCTTTCAGTATTTTCCTCAAAGCGTTGTTGGAATCGGTCGAATCCAAAGGGTACGCGCCTTCGCCCCGCCATGCCCGCCCGGGTGAAGCCGCCACCCGGCAGTAATTCGATCTGCCGCATTCAACGCTGCCAGGGTTGCCTGCCAAAGGTTTGAAGATGAAGAGATATGCCGTCGTCTTTGTGCTGTTTGTCCTCTCGATGATGACCTACATCGACCGGGTCTGCATCTCCGCGGCCAAAGAGCCGATCACCGCCGAACTGCACATGTCCGATGCCGCAATGGGCTTTATTTTCTCGGCATGGGCGCTAGGCTATGCCCTCGACCAGATTCCCTCCGGTTGGTTGGCCGACCAGGCGGGTCCCCGTGTGGCGCTCACAGTGGTGGTGGCGCTGTGGAGCATACTGACGGCTCTCACCGGATCCGCGTGGAGCTTCGCTTCATTAGTGGCCATTCGCTTGGGTTTAGGGATGGCGGAAGCCGGAGCGTTCCCAGGAGCCGCCCGCGCCATCTGCAACTGGTTGCCTACCGGAGAGCGGGGGAGGGCCAACGGCGTCCTGTTCTCCGGTTCCCGCATCGGCGCGGCCGTCTCGTTTCCGCTGCTTGCCTGGATGCTTAACCGAATGTCTTGGCGGACTTCGTTCCTGTTTCTTGGCGCCATGGGGACGATCTGGACGACATTCTGGGTGCTGTGGTTCCGCGACTGGCCTGCGAAACCGCTGGAGCGAGACACGGCTCCGGCGGCGGAGGGCGGTGGTCTGTCCAAAATCCTCCGATCGAAAACTATGGCCCTGGCGATGGTCCAGTATTTCGCCGGCAATTTCACTTTCTTTATTTGCCTCTCGTGGATGCTGCCCTATCTGAAAAGGCATTATCAACTGGGGAGTTCGCAGGCTGCGGCCTATGCGATGGCTCCCCTGCTTGTCGGCGCCACGTCGCAGTGGTTCGCGGGATGGTTTGTAGACCGGGTTTATCGCTCGCGGCTGCGCGTCTGGTCGCGCCGGCTGCCGGGGATGATCGGGTTCACGCTGGCCGCCGCAGGCTTGGTCGCCGTGACCCGGGCCGATTCTCCGGGCGTGGCCGTGGCGTGCTTTACCCTGGCCGTCTTCGGAGCCGAGATGACCATCAGTCCAAGTTGGGTCTTTTGCGCCGACATTGCGGGCAAGGATACCGCCCGCGTTTCGGGCGCCATGAATATGCTGGGGAACGTCGGATCCTTCGCAAGCGCAAACGCTTTTCCATATCTCGAACGGGTAACCGGCAGCACGTCTGCCTATTTCCTGACTGCTGCCGCGTTGAACGTGATCTCGATAGTTTGCTGGTTCAACATGCCGTCGATCAAGGAAGAGAAGGCGACGATGGCCGGGGTTAGCTAGACCAGCGCCGCCGAGGAGGCACGTATGAAACGTTATGTTCTCGCCGTAGCCATCGCCGTCCTGTTTGCGGCATTTGCGGTCGCTCAATCCACTCCTACCGTTGTGGGCATCCGCGGGCCGTTGTTTACGATCAACGGTCACCCAACTTACACGCCGGAGGCGGGGTTCCCCAATGCCGATCCTAACCTCATCGGCACGCTGCTCAACGTCCGTGCGGTGCAAGCGCTTTTCGACGATGCCAATTACCCCAGGCAGGGAACCCGGCAGAATCCCTATCGGACCGCGGTCATGGGAGACGTTTTCTGGGATTACCCGGATACCGGAAAATGGGATCCCGAGCGCAACACGGAGGAGTTCATCGCCACCCTGCCAGAGTGGCGCCGGACCGGTGTGTTGGCCTTCACAGTGAACCTCCAGGGCGGCGGGCCCACTGACGGCAACTTCGGGATGGGCGGGCCGCAGCCCCACGATAATAGCGGGTTCGACGCCGAGGGCAAGCTGAAGCCAGCTTACGCCAAACGGCTTCAGAACATCATCGCCGCTGCCGATCGCAACAGAATGGTTGTGATCGTCGGGTTCTTCTATTTCGGCCAAGACACACACGTGGCGGTGACGCCCGATGACAGCAACCTCCGGCAGGCCATCGTTAGCGGCATCGAGTTCCTCAAATCCCTGCCGAACCGGAACATTCTGGTGGAGATCAACAACGAGGCGAACCCCGGTTACGGCCATCCGCTTCTGAGGCCGAACGAGCGCCTAGCGGAAGCGGTGCTTTTGGCGAAGCGGGTTGCGGGCGGCCGGATCCCGATTTCTTTCAGTTGGGTCGGCGCAGTAGGACAGGCGGGCGGCCCGGGCGACCTGGCCATGCAGGCTGTGGACTACGTCCTGTTCCACACCAACGGACGAACGCCCGAAGAGGTCCATCAGACAATTTTCGACATGCGGCGGTGGGTCGGATACAGCCGGCCCCTGCTGATTAACGAAGATGGGGTCAGCTCCATGAACCTGCATGCGGCCGTGCAGGAACGCGTCGGCTGGGGATACTACGACCAAGGCTGGAACAACTATCTCGACGGGTACCAGTCTCCGCCGACGAATTGGGGAATCAGCACGCCCGTGAAGTGGATGTTCTTCGAGCAGGTGGCGCGCCTCACCGGTTCCCCGGTCCCACCCGCGCCGAAATACGATTCCGACGAGGTGCCCCTGATCAAGTTGGTCGGCCTCACGGCCGGCCAGGTGCTGAAACCGGGGGCGCGCGCCCAGGTTGAGGTGATCGCCCAAGATCGGCACCCGCGCTGGCCGATCAACCGGGTCGAGTTTTTCATCGACGGCCGGCCTTTCAGCTATACCAGGAACGCGCCTTTCCGGCTCGGCGGGCGCGGAATGGCTGGCCTGTCCTTGGCGTCGTTCGGGCCCGGCAAGCACGTGCTGCGGGTCGTGGCGTATGACCGCCGGGGTCCGGCCTTCTCCGAATCGTGCGGCATTCTCGAGGTGCCGTTTGTGTTGGAGAAGTGAGCGCGGGGGCTGGGAGCCATCGCTGACGCGGAGACGGAGGAAGACATGCGACACGCTGTGATCACGGCGTTCTTGGGGAAATTGCGAGATCGCTTCTGCGAGTATCAGGCGCCACTCCCCATCGAGGAGAAGTTGGAGCGGGCCGCGGCTATTCCCGGTGTTCAAGGGGTGGAGTTGATCTACCCTGACGAATGCGGGGATGTTGAGGGATTGAAGTCCGCGCTTTCGCGTCTGCAACTCGCGGCTGCCGCGGTGAATGTCAATTTGAAAGGGCATCCCGACTTCGCCCAGGGCGCGTTGTCCTCGCCGGAACCGGGAATTCGCCGCATGGCTCTGGACTACATCCACCGCGCCAAAGAGTGCGCATCAGAGCTCGGGTCCCCACGCGTGACCTGCGCTCCTTTGGCGGACGGATATGACTATCCCTTCCAGATCGATTACCGTAAAGCTTGGACCCGCATCGCGGACGTGCTCGCACAAGCGTGCGAATTCCGCCCCGATATTACGCTCCACCTGGAGCACAAGCCGGCCGACCCGCGAACCCGCGGCCTTCTGGATACGGTGGCCCACGTGGTCCGGCTCTGCCAGGATCTCGGGAGTCCGGCGGCGGGCATCACGTTCAATGTGGGCCACGCCTTTTGCGGCGGCGGCACGCCGGCCGATGCCTTCGCCAAAGTGCGGCTCGCCCGGCTTCCGTACTATATCCATTCCGGTGACGGGACGGAGAATTGGGATTGGGACCTAATGGCCGGCTCGCGCCACTATTGGCAGTGGGCTGAGTTTCTGCACTACCTCAAGCAGGACGGCTACGAGGGCTGGGTCACCTCGGACGCCTTTCCCGTCCGTCAGGACGCGGCTGAATTGTTCGCCGCCAATATCCGGATCACCGACAGGATCTGGAGATGGTTGGACACGCTGGATTCGGCCGGCATGAGACAGGCGCTCGAGCAAGAGAACCTGTCTCCCGCTCTCAGGCATTTGGAGCAGTGCCTGTCTTCCCGCGAGTGACCATGCCCAGAGCTTGGGCGCGGCGTATGGCCATTTGGATAAGAGCAGCGAAACCGGAAGGCTGCCACGCCGCTCGGCCTACGAAAAGGCCGTCGACTCCTCCGCAGTTCAGCAAATCGGGCGCGTTCTCCAGGCTGACGGAACCTCCGTAGAGCAACGGAATGCACGCGGCGGCTTCAGGACCAAAGAGCCTGCCCAGCGCTTCGCGCAATCGGCTGCATACCGGCCGGACGTAGTCCGCGCTGGCGGGAATGCCGGCTGTCCCGATCGACCAGTACGGCTCATAAGCGACGATCAGGCGCGAAGCGTCGTCGGCGCTGACGCCATGAAGGGCGATGCCAGCCTGCCGGATCACCGCCTCCGGCCCCACCCCTGCATCGCGTTCTTCGCTGCTCTCCCCCACGCAAACCAGCGGCCGAATTCCGAATTCCAGTGCCCTCAAAACCTTCCGGTTCACTAGTGAGTCGGTTTCGTTGAAGTACTGCCTCCGCTCGCTGTGTCCAAGTTCTACTAGGTCCACCCCAAGCTCCTTCAGCATGGCGGCGGATATCTCCCCGGTGTACGCTCCTTCGGCAGCCCAATGCATATTCTGAGCGCCGACCCACAGCCGCCGCCCGGCGGCTTCCTTTACGGCGCCGATAGCGGTGTGCGGGGGAATCACGAAAAGCTGCACGCATTCGGCGTCGGGAATCCGATCAATCAGTTCCAGGAGATCCCGCATGTACTGAAGCGATTCGCAAATGGTCTTGTTCATCTTCCAGTTCGTGCCGAGCAGCAAGATTTCCGGCGCGCTCGAACCGCGGTAGTAAGTGGAATCGGTGTTCACTGAACCCCCAAGGAATTGTGGACGACCCTCGCGCGATCTGCATCGGCGGCGCACCACCGACATGATCGAAGAAAGCGGCGGCCAACCAGCACCGCCGGTCCAATCAATCATACTCCAAAGCTTGTGTCCCGTCAAAGCGCTTGATCGCTTGATCGCTTGATTAGCTCCGCCGGCAGGATCGTCCTAATAGTCAAGAGATTCTTCTAGGGCTTGCCAATCGGCCGCCCTATACTGTCACTGGGCTGATATTATTCGTTTGGACCTGGCCATGCACAACCAGAAAATCGTGTGTATGTTCGCCGTCGCCATCCTGGTGTGCCAGGCAGCGGCGCGCTTTCCAGACCGGCAATGGGAGCGCCGCGATCCGGCCGCAGTTGGCCTCGAAGGCATATGGCTCGACCGCTTGGCCGATGCCCTGGGCGGAAAAGGCTGCGTAATAAAAGACGGGTACGTTGTGAAAGCCTGGGGGTCGCAGTCCGAACGGAGCGATTGGTTCTCTTCTGCGAAGCCGGTACTCAGCACTCTCCTGATGTTCGCGATTCAGGAAGGAAAGGTCGCCAGCCCGGACGCTCTGCTCAGGGACTTCGGCTGGAAACTCTCCGAGAAGGACCAGTCCATGACATTTCGCCAGTTGGCCAATATGACCAGCGGCTACGGCCGCCCAGAGGCGCCCGGCGCGGCTTTCGCTTATAACGACTACGCCATCCAGCTTTACGAACTGACACTCTTCGATAAAGTCTTCCGGACGTCGCCGGAGGCTGCCGCCAACGATCCCCGAAGGCTCGGCGCGCTCGGGCTGGAGGACGGATTACAGTTCCGCGCCAAAGACCGGCGAATGTCCTCCTCCGTGCGCGATTTCGCGCGCATCGCCTGGTTCTGGCTGAATCGTGGCAACTGGAACGGAAAACAGGTCTTGCCCGAGAGTTACTTTCGCGATAATCTGAAGCCCCAGGTGCCTTCTGACCTCCCCTACACCCGGCCGGCGGAAACCGACGATTACCTTCAGGTGGGCACCTACGGCGGCGGATCGGACCAGGTGCGCGTCGCGGGACCGGGCAACTACGGCTTCAACTGGTGGTTTAACGACACGGGCGCCCGCCTCACGTGGCCGGACCTACCGCGCGACGCATTTGCGAGTCTTGGAGCCAAGGGGAACAACTCGTTTATTATTCCGAGCCTGAACCTCGTGCTGGTGTCGGCCTCCGGAGACTGGTCGTCATTCATCCCAGGCGACACGAACACGCGTATGAACGGGCTTCTCAGGCTCCTGATGCACGCCGTGAACCGCACTCCGCCCGGCAACGTCGCCATCCAGCAGTTGCATATTCATGATTTCTGGTTCTTCGCCGCTGTGGAAGGCAATCCCTTCAACGTGGAACTCGCGGCCGAATTCACAGGACCGGACAATACGCACGTGCTGGTGTCCGGGTTCTACCATGGCGGTGTCCGGAAAAACCCGCTTTTCGCCGACCAAAGAGGGCAGGTGGTCCATTCGCACGATCTCCTCGCTCAAAGCGCTGGACGGCAAGACCGGGCCAGTGATCTCGGCAAGTGATGGGCTTGATTCTTGAGGTCCCGTCTGGAAGGGTTGTGGCGGGCGCGGCGCTTCACTCCCGATTGTGATGTCCCCTTCTAAGTCTCCACTCACCGTTGCAGTGGTGTTCAGACTGCTCCTGGTAACGTCACTGGCCGTGCTCATCCACGGCCGCGGATGATGGCGCCATCTATGTGCCGGCCATCAAGCGAGTGGCCGACCCGAGTCTTTATCCTTTCGGCTCGGAGTTTTTCATGTTGCATGCCCACCTGTCGTTCTTCCCGGACATGGTGGCAGGCTCCGCCAGACTGACCCGTCTTCCGATTGAGTTCGTGATCTTCGCCTGGCACGCAGCCAGCATTTTTCTGCTGTTTCTGGGGTCGTGGCGGCTTGCCGGCGTGTGCTTCCAAAGGGATTCCGCACGATGGGGCGGAGTCGTATTGCTCGCAGCTTTACTGAGTGTTCCAGTGGCAGGTACGGCGCTAACGATCATGGACCCGTACCTCACGGCATGATCGCTATCCACTCCGGCGACCATATTCGCCATCGCCTGCTGCCTCTCAGACCGGCGGAAGCAGGCGCTGGGCTGCCTGGAGTGGGCACGCCGCCGGACCGGCTCCTCGGAAAGTGCCCTTGCCTTCGGAATGATCCTGGGGGCCCCCTTCCTGTTTCCATTTCATGCCGCGCACGGACCGGCCCGGGAGGCTCTGTTCTCGCGCACGTACTTCTTCGTGTACCAGTGGACGTGGTATGAGTGGGCTGGAATCCTCGCTCCCCTCGCCCTGTTGTGGTGGTTTTCCTCCGTGAGTTTCAAGGGCACGACACCCGCTTTCCGAACTTTGTCCGGCGCCCTGGTTCCGTTCGGGCTTCTGTTCACCGCGGCCGGCATGGTGGTAGGGTTCCCTGTATGGCTGGAGAACTACACACGCCTGCAACCGATGAGATCATTCCATGTGCCAAAAACTCCGTGCGGCATTGCCCACCATTGCCCACGGGGTCCGTAGTGCGGAGACTCGCCGCATTGGCGCGAGCGAAAGCTATGGCGTACGCTAATGGCAGGGAGCTTCAATGAGCCGCGACCCACTTCATGATTTGATCGGTCGGATTCCAGAAGAGGACCTCCCTGCCGCCAGGCGGTTCCTGGAGTACCTGGCAATCAGCCCTGCCTATCGGGCGGCATTGTCGGCTCCAAAAGACGACGAACCGCCGACGGAAGAGGACTCCGCGGCGATCGCACGGGCGCACGACGAAGTTCTGTCTGGAAAAATCAGTTCCCATGACGAAATCCTGCGGGAATTCGGCTTGCGATGAGGTTTATCTGGCCGGACTCCGCACGATCCGAGGTGCGGGCAATTGACCGGGGGACGGCCGGTCGTATCCTCCATGGGCTTACTGAGTATTTTGAATCCGGCAAGGGTGATATCAAAGCGCTTGCCCGGGAATGGCAAGGGTACTTCCGGCTCGAATTGAGGACTACCGGATCATCATGGCAATAGCACTCGAAGAGATCACGATCATGCGTGTTCGCCACCGTTCCGAAGCTTATCGCTGATCTCATCGCTCGTCTCCGATGCAAGGATCGAGATCGGTCCGCCAATTCCGAAAAGCGGTTGCTCTATGATCCAGTCATCGAGAGTTACACTCCCCTGAAGGGCGGCATTCGTGTCCGGCTAAGAAGCGAGGGAGGCCTAGCGACCTCCGAACTTGACTGCTGAGAAAGGGCAATCGGCAAGATCTCTCGGCGCCGAGACCGGCACGACATATTCGGACTGGAGGACTGGGAAGTTCGGAGCGGAGAGGGATGAAAACAAGTATTTACTTTATATAATATTGTGTAAGTTATTGAAAATAAAAGACATGTCGGAGAGAGAGGGATTCGAACCGTATACGGACGTTGATACAACGTAACTTGTTGATTTTAGGTTCAGACACGAAGGCCAAAAACGCCATTTTAGCCCACAATCCCTATACGATGGACACAAACTGGA